>Ga0208958_1003672_pt1 | contig 11701 bp, 11 predicted proteins | sample RifOxyB1_FD_184032 | JGI IMG/M metagenome (GOLD analysis project Ga0208958, IMG submission 184032) | Soil microbial communities from Rifle, Colorado - Rifle Oxygen_injection B1 (SPAdes) | ecosystem: Environmental > Terrestrial > Deep subsurface > Rock core/Sediment | place: Rifle, Colorado...
ATACCAGAGGTTACTGATAGAGCCTGTATTTATTCTGAGAAATGTCCCGAACGCGGTAAACCGCCAACAGAAAACTGTGTCGGTGGACTGGGAACAGATTGTTTATAAAATAATATGATTACTTTATCTAAACTATCAAAACGATTCGACCGACAATTTGTCGTTAACGACGTCAATATTAAAATCAACGAAGGAGAGATCGTAGGACTTTTAGGACCAAACGGAGCCGGTAAAACTACCACGCTGCGCATGATCGCCGGCGTACTGCCGCCCTCCAAAGGAAGTGTCGAAATAGATGGAACCGACATAACTATTGATGGGAGTGTTAAAAAAAGAATCGGCTTTTTACCTGAAAATAATCCCCTCTATGACGAAATGACCGTTGAAGAATATCTTGCCTTTTGGGCGGATATGAAGGAAATTGCCAAGATTGATCGACAAGATGCAATTGATTTTGTGGTTGATCGCTGCGGAATTAATGAAGTGTACTATCGTCCGATTGCTGAACTTTCAAAAGGATATCGCCAGAGGGTGGGATTTTCGCAGGCCATCCTTACCAAGCCGGATATTCTCATTTTTGATGAACCAACCGAAGGACTTGACCCTAACCAGCGCCAAGACATAGCGAATTTAATTCGTGACTTAGGCAAAAAACGGACCGTGATTATTTCTTCTCACGTATTGACAGAACTGGCCAGAATTGCCAGTCGGATGATTATTATTCACAAGGGAGCGGTTGTTGCTGACGAAACACCAGAAAACCTGAGAAAGATTGGCTCATCGTCTCAAGTGGTTGAGATTGAAGTAAAAGGAAGTAACGTGTTATCGGCATTGAAAAAAGTCGATGGAGTAACAGCAGTTACTGAGCCCAGGAAAAATTATTTTGTCATTGAAGTAGAAAAAAAGCAGGATATTCGTGAAGAACTATACAAATTGTCAATGAAAAATAAATGGACATTACTCACGTTGCTTGCAAAAGAACAAGCAATTGAGGATGTCTTTAGTCAATTGACCAGTAGCTAAACTATTTATGAAACAAAACATTATTATTCGATTAGCAAAAAAAGAGTTTTTCGGCTACATCAACAGCGCTCTGGCTTATACGGTCATTGTGCCATTTTTGCTTCTTTCTGTTTTCATTTATACCAGAACCGCGCTTGTCGGTGGCGAGGCCAGTTTGCGCCCATACTTTGAACTCTTGCCTTGGTTTCTTTTGCTTCTGGCTCCAGCCTTGTCAATGAAGCTTTTGACTGATGAACATAAATCCGAAACGCTGGAGCTTTTGTTTGCCCACCCAATATCCGAGTTTGAGATTGTTTTAGGGAAATTTTTAGGAGCACTCGCTTTTTTTGGTGTTATTCTTCTTACCACAATCGGCTTACCACTGACACTGATTGTCTATTCACGACCAGATATCGGCCAACTTATCGGACAATATATAGGGGCGATCTTTATTGGTGCAACATTTATTTCCATCGGGATTGCCGCCTCTGCGTATGTTAAAAACGCTATTAGTAGTTTTCTTCTAGGAGCTGCGATCAGTTTTGTTCTGATCATCATCGGACTTGATTTTGTGACCCAGATGCTACCGTTTCCATTTAGCAGGGTAGCAGCTGAACTCTCAGTCTTAACCCACGGCGAGAATATTGCCCGAGGACTTCTGGATATTCGGGATGTTTTTTATTTTCTGACTATAACTGGGGTCATGCTTGCCGCATCGATTACAAAATTATCAGAGCGCAAAACTACTGAAAGTCCTAAAGAGGCGAAAAAGCTCAAACTTGCTCTCGGCCTTATTTTGGCAATCGGAATAGTGTCCAATATTCTTTTATCTTCATACCCCGTACGAATAGATTTGACTCAAGGAAGATTATTTACCCTCTCCGAAGGCACAAAACAAACGATCAAGAACCTTGACGACATTACGACTATCACGGTCTATGCTTCTCGCGAACTGCCAGCACAAATGCAGCTGGTTGCCCGCGATATAACCGATCTTCTCAAGGATTATGAGAAATTAGGTTCGAATGTGAAGGTGCGGTTTGTTGACCCGAAGGCTGATCCGCAAGTGGCACAGGAAGCACAACAAGCAGGAATCCGCGAAATACAGTTTAATAGTGTTGGGTCAGGCAAATTTGAAGTGCAAGCTGGTGTGTTAGGTATAGCACTACGCTTTGGCGACAAAACCGAAAGCATTCCATTTGTTTCCGATACTTCAGATCTTGAATACCAGTTGACCCGCCGCATTAGAAAATTGTCCGGCAGTAAAGACACGATCATTGGCATGTATAGAAACGGTTCTTCACAAAATCAAATACTAGATGAGCTTTTAGCAACGCAATACAAGACTGAAACAGTTGCTGTTGATGCAACCGATAAGCTAAAAGAGCTCAGTGCTCTGGTGGTGGTTGACGATGGCAGCCAGGAAAGTACGGCTTCAGCCATGATCAAAAATTATCTGAGTCAAAATGGTAGAGTACTCCTCCTGGTAAACGGGGTGAGTATTAGCCAGCAAACCCTTTCTGCCACCAAGAGTCAATCATCTATACCCAGCTTGCTTTCGGACTACGGCGTAACGCTCAATAATGATTTAGCCTATGATTTACAACTTTCTGAAACTTTGACTTTCAGAGATCAGAGTGGACAAGGATATTTGTCTCAATATCCATACTGGTTACGAGCACTCCCTGCATCAGATACTTTTTCCCCTTTGGCAACGGTAAAAAGTATTAGCTTGGGATGGCCAAGTTCTCTGGCTCTGACTCCCAAAGAAGGTATCACCCAAAAAACGCTCCTAACAACTGGAGTTAATGCAGGAAAAACGGAAGGCAGTTTCAATATTAGTCCTCAGTCAGTCAAGACACTTACCCCAAATGCTAAGGAAATTCCTTTAGCTGCTTTAGTCGAGAAAGGTGAGATGCGTTTAGTAGTTGTATCATCTTCGACACTTGCCGACGACCAATTTTTACAAAATAACCGAGACAATGTGGCATTCCTTTCAAACACAATTGACTATCTCGCAGCAGACAAAGATTTGGCGGCAATCCCTGCCAAATCCAGCGGACGAGCCGTATTTGAATTCAAAAGCCCCAATGACATTTTGTTTGTACAATACGGCAACCTGCTAATTCCGCCGAGCTTAGTCATCGCTTTTGCCGTCTTTTATTTGCGAAGAAGAAAACAATTAACACAACGAGTCTATGCAAAATAAAAACCTGAAAATTTTAATCATCGTGTTAGTGGTACTTGTGGGATTTCTGGGCTTAAAATCCTATTTGCCCAGTAAAACTATCGAAACTTCACCTTATCTGGACAAAATTAAAATGGTTGATAAAAACTCCGCACAATCTGTTCTTATCAAGAATACCTCTGGTTCTATTGATCTGAAGAAAGAAAATAATCTCTGGAAAATACAAGGTAAAAAAGCTGATTCAGCCAAAGTCGAAAATTTAATCAACCAACTTCTTGTTACTACTCCACCGGAACTCATCGCTCAAACAGATAAACGTCACCAAGAATTTGAGTTAACAACAGATAAGGCGACAAAAGTGACGATAGATAATAAACTCACCTTGCTCGTCGGTAAAGGGAGTGGGTCAGCCGTATATACCAGGTTTGACGGGGACAACTCGGTCTATCTGTTGAAGGATGTGTCACTTACCGCATTATCTTCTGCGTCTGATTGGTATGACAAAACTATCCTGACCTTTGATCAAGCCAAGGCGACAAAAATTACCTTAAGAGAAGGAAATATTATAACTATACTAACGAAACAGGGAGATAAGTGGATGAGTGGTGATAAGGAAGCCAAAAAAGATAGAGTGGATGCTGCTCTTTCCCAGGCTTCCGGCCTGACCGCACAGTCCCTGTTTGATGCGACCAAAGCAACTACCTATCCTAAAGTGGCCAGCCTGGTTCTTACTATTGAATATGACGGAAAAAGCGAGACGCTCGAGTTTTATAAAGGTAGCTCTGATTATCTAATTAAACGTAGTAGCGACAGTGAACAGTTTGTTGTAAGCGAATACAGCATATCGTCACTTATCTCAGCTCCGAAAGAAATACTATGAGAGGAGGTGTTTTAATCTATGGATACAAATGCAACTAATCAAACTGATCTGCCTAAGCAACCCATGAATCCAATGATGATTGGAGTTATTGTAGTCGGTGTTTTACTGGTTGGCGGATTTGCGTTATTTGCAAACAAAGGTTCCAATTCCCAAACAAAAACATCAGGAACACAAATTCCGTCTACAACAAATAGGCCAACAGCGACGAACTCGCCCGTTAGCGCGACCTCTCAAAGCGGCGTTAAAGAATTTACCATGACAGCCAAAAAGTTTGACTTTTCTCCGGCAACCATTACCGTTTCAGAAGGAGACAAAGTAAAGCTTACAATCAATAATCTTGACGTACCTCATGGGTTTGCGATCGATGAGTTAGGTATCAAACAAGATCTTCCTGTTGGCACATCAATAGTCGAATTCACCGCAACTAAAAAGGGGAACTTTAGGTTCTACTGTAGCCTTTTCTGCGGTCAAGGACATAAAGAGATGGAGGGGAAACTGACTGTTGAATAGATCCGCTAATCAAAGGAAATACTAATCAGTACGCATCTATGTGCAGTACAATAAAACTATGCTCATCTCAGAGATTCTCAAAGAAGCCAAATTTAAGCGGTTAGCGGCTACACTCTTGCTGATTATTCCCCTTGAGATACTGTCTCTTTTTTCGATTCACCTACCCCCCTTTATTGAGTATCCGCTTTTTGCCGGTATTATCTTTTTCTTTGGTCGGGAGGTCATTATTGGCGGTTTACAAAGTCTCGCTCGGCTAAAATTCTCTAATATAAATTTGCTTATGACCGTAGCCACCTTTGGTGCTGTGTACTTGGGTGAGCTGGAAGAAGCGGTCATCATCATCGTTCTCTTTGCGGTAAGTGAGGCTCTGGAAGAGTTTGGAATTACCAGAAGCCAGAATGCACTGGAAGAACTCGTGGAAAAAGCTCCCAAAACTGCACTTTTGAAGGGGCAGGAAACAAAAATTGCCATAGAGAAAATTTCTCTTGACGATATTGTAGTCGTCAAACCAGGCGATTACATTCCTCTTGATGGAGTCGTCGTTAAAGGTGAATCGTTAGTCGATGAAAGTACGATTACCGGTGAACCATTGCCGAAAAATAAGTATACAGGCGAACTGGTATTTGCCGGAACTTTGAATAGCCAGGGGTATTTGGAAATTAAAGTCACAAAACTTTCTAAAGATACCACGCTGGCTAAAATTGTTGATTTGACTTTTCAAGCCGCAGAACACAAATCTCAAGCAACCAAGTTTATCGAGAAATTTGCTTCCTACTATACTCCTAGTGTATTAGTCCTCTCAGCACTCCTCACAGCCATTCCCGTCTTGATTTTTGCACAGCCATTTATCCCTTGGTTTGCACAAAGTCTCACGATTCTTATCATCGCTTGCCCTTGTGCGTTGGTTATTTCGACCCCTATCACTATTTTTTCGGCCATCGGTAATGCTACCAAACGAGGAATCCTCATTAAAGGCGGCCAATTCTTAGAAGAAATGGGGCGAGTCAAAGCAGTCGCCTTTGATAAAACTAGGACTCTCACGAAAGGAGAGCCTATTGTTTCTGATGTATTTCCTTTAAACGGTTACTCAAAAGCAGAGCTGCTGGCTTGCGTGGCAGGAGCTGAAGCGTTTTCCGAACACCCAATTGCCAGAAGTATTGTGGAAAGCTCAAAAAAGTTTCCTGAAAAAGACCATGACTATGCTAATTTCAAGGCGATCATGGGCAAGGGCATTAGCGGGGAATGCATGGTGTGTGTTGATAAACATCACTGTATCGGCACGCTACGCTTTATTATGGAAGAGCACAAGGTAGATAAAAGAGTAATCGACATAGTTGAGCGCTTTGAAAAAGAAGGCAAGACAGCTATCGTTGTAAGTGACGATAACAAAATAAAAGGCGTGATTGGGGTAACGGATGAGATTCGCCCTGAAAGCGCTTCAACCATACGAGCACTTCACCAGCTCAATGTAAAAACTGCGATGTTGACTGGAGATAATGAGTCAGCAGCCAACTATGTGGGAAAACTGGTCGGGATTGACAATGTATATGCCAAGCTCCTCCCCGACGAGAAAGTCAGAGAAATCTCGACTCTTGTTAAGAAAAATAAAAGTGTCGCCATGGTGGGTGATGGAGTGAATGATTCTCCCGCCTTAACAACAGCCTCCGTTGGCATTGCCATGGGAGCCATTGGCTCGGAAGTGGCAGTTGAGAATGCGGATATAGCCCTCATGAATAACAATCTAGGGCTTATTCCTTTTTTAGTACAGTTAGGGAGAGTATCAGGGAGAACTATTCGTATCAATACGGCGGCGGCAATCGGCGTTAAATTTGTTTTCCTTGCGCTTGCGCTTATAGGAAAAAGTAGTCTAGCTTTAGCAATATTTGCGGACGTTGGGGTCACCGTGCTGGTTGTGGCTAATAGTTTAAGGTTATTTAATTTTGGGCATAAAAAGTTATGAAACAGAATATCGTTGATGTCGTTAAAGTCAGACAGGATTTTCCTTTCCTTGGAAAAGAAGGGGTTTACTTTGACAATGCCTGTCAAAGCTTGCGACCGCAATTTGTCATTGACGCCATGAATGAGTATTACAACGAATATCCCGCTTGCGGCGGTCGAAGCATGCACCACCTGGCCACTAAAGTCACTCACAAATGTGATGAAGCGCGTGATGCTGTCGCTAATTTCTTACATGCAAAAAGAAAGGAAGAGATTGTATTTACCAGAAATACAACTGAGGGAATTAATTTAGTTGCTCATTCGTTGGGGCTCAAAGAGGGAGATATAGTCATCACTTCAGACAAAGAACACAATTCCAACCTTATTCCCTGGCAAGTTCTAAAAGAAAAATTGGGGATTGAGCATAAAATTATTTTCTCAAAAGAAGACAACACATTTGATCTTGAGACGTATCAGCAAGCCTTAAACAACAATGTAAAGTTGGTGTCACTCGGTCTTACCTCAAACCTAGATGGCGTGACTATCCCTGCTAAAGAGATTATTCAGTTGGCTCATAAAGCAGGAGCTTTGGTCTTGCTAGATGGCGCTCAAGCTGTCCCACACCACGAAATTGATGTCCAAGACCTTGATGTTGATTTCCTGGCATTTTCTGGCCACAAAATGCTTGGTCCATCAGGTATTGGTGTTTTATACGGTAAATATGCACTTCTTGAGAAACTTGAGCCATTTATGGTGGGAGGTGACACAGTTTCGAGTTCTACCTATCTAACACATGAGTTTTTGCCACCACCTGAGAAATTTGAAGCAGGCTTGCAAGATTACGCAGGCATTATTGGTCTTGGAGCTGCAGTTAAATATTTGAGTGAGATTGGCTTTGACTTTATCGAACAGCAGGAACAGCTGCTAAATAAGTATATTACCGATGCCCTACACACTATTAAAGGTGTCACCGTGATTGGTCCTGAAGATCCAACTCAAAGAGGTGGAATCGCTTCGTTTTATATTCCACAGAAAGATCATCACCAAATTGCCTTAATGCTGGACGAAACGTCAAAAATTATGGTTCGCTCTGGTCAGCACTGTGTGCATTCTTGGTTTCATGCCCACAATATCCCCGGTTCCGTTCGTGCCTCTGTTTACTTCTATAACACTCTAGAAGAAGCGGAGATATTTGTTAGAGAATTAAAAAAAGTTGTGAGTATTTTATAACTATATGTTTTGTATTATCGCCTTTATCGTCCTGTCAATTATCGCTATTTTTAACGTCTCATACCGTGCACTTGCCAAAGAAGCTTATGAGTGTGTATTTCGTCGGATTACCTTTCGTCCCTGCAACACTGGTTTCAAAGAAAAAATGCAAGCTAAGCTTGTGGGAAAGCTTTTAACTAAGTCTGTTGTAGCTGCCCGTTTTTTAAACAAGCACTTTGAACTATTAGCTTGGTTACTTTTCCTCACAACCGTGGCAAGTATTTTTTGGACAGGTAAAGGACTCTTTAACTTCTATATGTATGGGAGTTGTAATGGTCTCAATAAATCCGGTTTTTGTGCGCTTGACCCCAAGGGAGAAAATAACAAAGTATCGCAAACTGGAGGTAGCTGTGGAACTGGTGAAGGCGATGAAAGCAAGGTTACTCTCACAAACGTTAGCTTAGATCTTTTTCCTTCCATAAAAACAGATTCAAAAGACGAAGTTGTGTTGATTGGTTGCTACAGCTGTGATTACACAAGAAAAGCCTACCCGCTCATTAAACAGCTAATATCCGAAAATAATGTCAATTATACTTTTGCCCATTATCCAGTTAAAGAGGAAACACTTTATTTACTCCCAATTGGGTACTGTGCCTACAAGCAAAACCCAGATAAGTTTTGGCAACTGAACGACAGATTATTTGCTAGTGAAAAAAATGATATTGCTAAAAAAGAATTTGTAGATACCCTCCTCAAAGATATTGGATACGATGTAGAAGCAATAAATACATGCAGTACTTCCTCTGAAACAAACTCGGCAGTGGTTGAACGTCGTATACAGCTAGAAAAGACCAATATCTACGGCACTCCCTTGGTCTTTATCAACGGCAAAGGACTGGTTGGACCCAAGCCGTATCGTGTGTATGAGCGAATACTGAAAGGTTGGAGGTTTTGGTAACACAAAAATTGATATAATATGATGATGAAATTAGCCATTATTCTTTCCAGCAATGTTTCCGAAACCAATTGGAATGTGTTTAGACTGGCAAATGTGGCGCTCAGCAAAGGTGACACTGTTTCCGTATTTTTGCTTGGCGAAGGAGTAGAGTACAGTAAGAATAATTCCGTTCAGTTTGAAATTACTCAACAGGTACAAAAATTCTTGGAAGCAGATGGAAAGATTATTGCCTGTGGCACCTGTATGACGATTCGAAAACAAAAAAGCACTCAAGAATGTCCAGTGGGTGGAATTGAAGATTTATACAATTTGATTGTTGAGAGTGATAAAGTTTTGACTTTTTAAAGTACATTTAAAAAACTCCTTGACATTCCAGCTACTGGAACATTTATAATTCAAAACATGGAATCAACTTTTACTATAAAGCAGGCTGCTGTGCAGGTTGGACTTACCACAAAGGCAATCCGCTATTATGAATCCCTTAAAATCATGAATCCAGCAAAGCGGAAAGATAATAAATATCGTGAATATACTCTGGATGATATGTCTCGACTTCGTCTCATAAAACAAGCAAGAGCCTTGGGATTATCACTTAGTGAAATTAAACCATTAGTTAAGTATTGTATTGATGGTAAATGTGATGATTTAAAAACAGCCCTTGTTTCGAAAATGCCTGAGTATATCGTTTCAATACAACAAAAAATAACAGAATTACAGCTTCTGAAAATTCTGTTCGAAAAATTAAATACGGCACTTACTTCTAAAGCAACAAAACCACCAGCATGTTCTCAAAATTGTTGTTCTACTATTGACGAACTAGTACAGCTAAACATAGCAAGCGTTAATAAATAATATGAACAAAAATACATTGATATTTCTAGTAGCAGCCATAATACTTGTTGGAGCGGGATTCTTCTTTTTCAAGAATGCATTTCCACCCGTTAAAGAAAATACTGCCGTTAGTATCCCTGCAAGTGGTAATGAAAAAACCTCCATGGCGACACCAGATCAAAATAAGACTGATGACAATACCTCTCCAACATTAGGTGATACAAATGCTCCTGTGACTATTGTTGAGTATGGTCATTTTAAGTGTCCTGCCTGCAATAAGTTTTTTAGAGAAACAAAGCCTGAGATAAGTGAAAAGTATATAAAGACCGGTAAGGTAAAGTTTATCTGGAAAGATTTTCCATATGAAGGTGGAGATGCGAGCAGAGCCTCAGAAGCAGCCTACTGTGCAAAAGATCAGGGAAAATTCTGGGAATTTCATGACACCCTCTTTACATATATTTGGGATAATTACTATAAAAAAGGTATTAATGCTGAAGAGTCATTAGTCTTTACTGATGAAAAACTCAACGAGTTTGCCAAACAGCTTGGACTTAATACAACCAAGTTTAATAGCTGTATTACCACAAATACATACACAAAATTGGTAAATGACAATTTTGAAGAAGGAAAGTCAAAGGGTGCACAGGCAACGCCGACATTCTTCATTAATGGACAAAAAATAGTAGGCGCACAGCCACTCTCTGTTTTTGCTCAGATAATTGATAGCAAACTTAAATAAGAATTCTATGCAAAAACAGCTGGAAAATATCAAAATAGCTTGGCAATCTTTCTATCAAGCAATACTTTGTTCACCGAGATACCTTATCCTATCTCTATTGATATCTATTTTCACCCTCATGTTTTCCATCTGGATTCCCAATCTGGGGTTGATACGCGATATTATTTTTTCCAGCGATTTTACTTTTGTTGGAAAACTAACCTTCCTCTGGAATTCTTTGGGCGCATTCACAACAAATTTCGCTCCACTTACTGCAGTTTTGACACTTATCATAGCAATCCTTTTTGGATTCAATATTGCCATAACTGTCTATTACTTTAAAAAACGAATTGCCTTTCAAAAAAGTAGCGGGGTCAGTCTTGCGGGAATGCTTGCTGGACTCATTGGTATTGGTTGTGCGTCATGTGGATCTGTTATTCTTGCGACGTTTCTGGGAGTTGGATCTGCAACAGCAATTACCGCCCTTCTTCCCTTTGGTGGAGAGGAATTTGCAATTATTGGAATTGTGATTCTCATTGGAGCAATCTACATTACAGCTAAGAAAATAGCGGATCCTCTAGCCTGTGGCATCCCAATTAAAAAGAGTTAGCTCAGCTCTTGCATTTTCCTACTACAATTTGTAGAATATGGTGTTATTAGTGGTATTAGATTTTCCACTGCCCTAATGAATTTACGATATGAACCGAAAAGAAAAAACAATTGTTGTAACTATAGTTGCAAATGTTGTTCTCGTCCTTCTTAAGTTTTTTCTTTCGAACTCTTCTGGGAGTCTCGCACTACGTGCGAGTGCCTGGCATTCGGTGGGTGACGTTTTTGTTTCCGTGTTTGTTCTTTTGGGTCTTCTCTCTGCAGGTTGGGAAGCAAAACGGCGCTTACAGACCGGAACTATCGAAAATGTCGTTGCTCTGATTGTTTCGGGGCTTATGTTCTTTACAGCACTTGATATTTTTCGAGAAGTGACAGGAGCTGCTGAAACTCCAGATTTACGCAATATATGGCCAGTAACCATAGGCGCATTTCTAACGATCGCCATTACCTATTTCACCGCCCGCTATAAGGAGTTTGTCGGTCGTGCCACGAACTCATTGAGCCTGATTGCCAGCGGCTACCACTCGCGGATGGATTTATATGCTTCAGTCTTGGTTGTCGTCGGCCTGGTTGCTGCAGCGGTAGGCTTCCCGGCGCTTGATAAACTGGCAGCAATCGCTGTCATAGTTTTGATTGTCACTTCTGGTTGGGAAATTGCCGAGTCGGCAATTCATGCTCTTAAAACAAATCAAACATTGCCCCTCCATCTTGAAGGACATCACCATCTAGCACTTTTTCGCAATAAACGGATGCTAACCTATCTGGGAGGAATTGCGGTTCTGTTTATTCTGCTTTCAGGTGTCTATACCGTATCGCTCGGTGAGCAGGCTGTGATACAGAGATTTCGGAAGGTTGCTG
>Ga0208958_1003676_pt1 | contig 11689 bp, 15 predicted proteins | sample RifOxyB1_FD_184032 | JGI IMG/M metagenome (GOLD analysis project Ga0208958, IMG submission 184032) | Soil microbial communities from Rifle, Colorado - Rifle Oxygen_injection B1 (SPAdes) | ecosystem: Environmental > Terrestrial > Deep subsurface > Rock core/Sediment | place: Rifle, Colorado...
CTTCCCTACAGGCTCTACCTAGATACCTGTCCGGTGCATCCGCAACCCTTCCCATCACAGCCTTTCGGCCCTGACCCCTTCTAATTGAAGTTCCGGTTTACCATTGGACCGGTGACCACTCCACTGGCCGCACGGAGGCATTAACGAAAATGGAGCAGTTGATGAGGTTCGAACTCATGACTCCGGCTTGGCAAGCCAGAATTTTACCACTAAACTACAACTGCAAACTGAGCGGGCAGAGAGGATTGGACTCTCGACCTTCTGAATGGGAATCAGAAGCTCTACCACTGAACTACACCCGCATGAACCTTATTCCGCTTCAATCTCAATTTCGTTGATGGAAACTTCACACCAGTAACCCCCGCGACCTGCCCAGCGAACTGTCGGGTCTACAGGTTTTTGATGCCCCAAACACCTTTCGGATTCAGGATTCCCGAAAATGCCGTTCAAAAGGTGGTCAACCGTGACCACCGTAGCCCGCTTGGATTCGTAATCCTTGGCCTTGGAATACGTGGTCTTGACTTTCACACCCTTGGGAATCCGAACTTTCTGGCCCGGCCAAACACCTGTGATGCTTTCGTTGTAGCCAACCAGGGTCGGGTGCTTCTCAGTGTATTTGATCCAAGACATGGTTAAAGACTCCTTCTTTAGGTTTCGGTCACATACCTAACTACCGAAAAAGGAACCCAACCAAGCCGGAAAAAAGAAACTGGATCCGGAGAGAGGGATCGAACCTCCGACAACCTGAGTCAGAGTCAGGCGCTCTGCCAACTGAGCTACTCCGGAAAATGGTAGGCGATGAGAGATTTGAACTCCCGACTTCTTCGTCCGTAGCGAAGCGTTCTAATCCACTGAACTAATCGCCCTTAAATCATCCCCCCTGGCTGCAACCAAGGGGGACTAGCCATGGCTTGAAGGTGATTGAACACCTACAAAAAGCAGCCTTGCAGGGCCGCCAGTTGCCCGTTACAGTAACTTGAGCCGGTAGAATACTTCCCCAGTGTCCACAGCGGCCAAGGCCGTTGCTTGGCCATCCATGTCGGGTTCATAGAACATGGTGTGTTTCACACCACACTCGGTTAAGCGGTGACTCCAGGTGTTTAACTGGCGTTCCCCGCTGACTCCCAGAATGACCATGATTCCGTTGTTCCATTTAGTCTTAGGGCCATACAACAGGAACTCTGCCACGGCATGGCCGGACTGGACAACCTGCTGTGACATCGGTAGGTCACGACGAACCAGAACGTAGAGCTTCAAAGGCGCCGCTGTATTACACATGAAATTCATCCCCAGGGTTGTGTTCTTTTGGCCTGTAGGTATCCCCGCAGCTCAGGAGCTATTTTGAACCGTTGTGGGGTTCTTTGGTCATAGGGTATATCCGACATCTTCTTGACCGGATAATTAAGTAACTTGCAACTCCTGATGTAGGAATCCAATCCTTCGTATTTACAGCCCGCCAAAACACGGTCTGCCAGAACATAATCAGTCATGTCCGACAGTCCTACTGGACTGGCCTCCGCAGGCATCTGATCAATAACCCTTTGGATGTCTCTGTCAGACAGATATTGTAAAGTGGGATAATCATCCCCTATGATGGGTTTACATTCAATGCAATAGTCCTTCGTCTGGAAGGCTTCACACAGGTCTTGGATGGTTTCCGGTTTCGTGAATCCATCCGCCCTGGAATCTACGGTGAAATGCAGGACATCCCTCCATCCACCGAGGCAGTATAGAGCCTGAATGCCCGTGATGAAATCATCATGGTCGGCATGGGGCCGCAAGATGCCGTATAGCCGATGGTACAACGGGGTTTTTTCTACTAGCCGAGGCAGTCTTATCATAGTTCTCGTACCTCCTATCCAGAACTACCCAATTGGGGAAACTGCCAAGCCGGAAAATGGTAGGCGGTGAAAGATTCGAACTTTCGACCTTCTCCACGTCAAAGAGACGTTCTGACCAACTGATCTAACCGCCCAAATTTTTCACATCAGATGAAATAGGCCCAACATTCTGCCCTTTGAAAAAGCTCCTCCATCGGGTCAGGATGAAAGGAAGCACAATCAAAATGGAAGCCAAGGTCGGCCACTGGTATAGGATGTAATCAAACTTTTCCCATCCCGGCGGGGGGTCTTTCAGATTCTTTTTTTCCTCAGGGGGTAGGACTTTCGGCCCTACAATTTCAGAATTCCAAACATTGCTTGGGTGCGCCCCCTTAGCGGCGATTCTTGGAATTTCAAGGACAGCTTTTTTCACAACCCCCTCAGAACTTTCGGGTGTGCTCCCGAGTTCCCCGAACCAGTATGAACCACCCCAAAGCACACCCCAAGAAGAAAGCACAATTACAGCAACCCAACCAGCATGAGCTTCCTTCATCCATGTTGTCAGTTTCATTTAGAACCTCCCATCCTACTAAAGAAGGGAGATTCATAAAGGGTAAAACGAAAAGTGGTAGGCCCGGGGGATCTTAACTGAATCAAAGTAACATTCCAATTAACCAGATCAATTGCCTGCATCACCAAAGATAATCCTCTACCAACACTATTTTTTTGACTTGTTGGTTTTTTGGGGGTGAAAACCGCAAGCTAATAGTTTTTACCATATCGAATTTTTCAGGCCCTAACCAAACAAGTTTATCAATCTGTGGAATATACACGATAATAACATCAATTTCTTCTTTAGAATAAAGACGTATTCTGCCATTTCCACGAGTTTCTTTTCTAAGGTCAAGATGAACGGAACCAGAAGTAGATAAAGACCCTACATATTTTATCTGTATTCTAAGGATTTTCTGCCCATTATCCAACAGCATGTCGTATCTGGTTTCTGTTGTCGGCATTGATACAACCCAACCTAATTCAGCCGCTCGTAACTGTGTTTTCAGTACCGCTAATTGACCTTTAGCATATTTATCAAACATGACAACCCCCCTTCATTAGACCTATTGTAAAGGTATCACAAGGTCTAACAAAAGGCAAATTAAAAAATAGTAGGCTGGACAGGAATTGAACCTGCGTTTTTCCTGATTAAGAGTCAGGGGCAAAACCAACTTTTGCTACCAGCCCATATACAGACCCGAAACATCAATCCATCATTGCATACATGGAACCTAACCCTACCAGAAGTATTTCAAGTTCTTCCAGGTGGTTTGTGATTCTCCGCAGTTCTTCTTGTTGCCGTTCAATTTCCCAAGGATCAGTTCCAAACCGAGCCTTCAAGAATTTCTGTTCCCGTTTTATCAGTCGGATTGCATCCGCAATCCTGTCCAGACTTCTTGATCGGGCGATAGATCGGCTGGTGCCGCACCGGCACTTGTAAACCCGGCCTTCATTCCAGTCAACCAAGGCTGATTTCTTGTCTTTGCCATAACAGGTTCGGCAACCACACCCAGGACACCAAAGATTGACTTGTCGGGTTTCCGCATTGTAACCCCAAGCTGGGGCTTCGGTACGCTGACAATGGGGGCAAGGGTTATGGTTCATTGGTTTCCGTTATCCATGCCTTTGGAAAGGGGCCTGCAGAGCCCGAGGTTCCCCCCGACTTGTAAGGCCGGAAAAGTATCGGGGTGAGGTCCCTTCCCAAAGGTACGGAACTTTTAGAAAAATGGAAGGGTAGCTGGGTGTCGAACCCAGTTGATGGCATACGGTATTCCCAAAGGACATTCTCTGTCCATCCGACGGGGTTCCGGACCCCCTGCTATTAAAAGCAGTCGGTATTAGCTTTCGTCACACCATCCAGCGACCTGCCTACCCTAGAAGATAAATCGGAAGCAGCATGGGGCTTACAATCCCAGTCTTTTCAGTAGTGGCTCCGTATAAACGCCTTGTCCGTCTGGCTATCTGCGGGTCTTATCCCACCCTTCACCAGATAGGTTTCCTCGGTTTGCCAGAGATCAAACCAGCTTTCCGATTCCACTGGGCCCTTCTGCAAGCAGAAAGGCATGGGGCTTACAATCCCAGTCTTTGCGGTAGATGACTGAATAAACGCCATGTACACCTAATGACCTTATGGTATGGGCCTACCCACTCGAATGACCAGTCACTAGGCAAGCTACTTGTCAGGTTCTCCGGGATCAGCGGAAAGCCTGATTTTTGCCGGGCTGCTTCCAATCTTTGATTTTCAATGAACGCCCTGTATCCAATCTGTACCCTTCAGCCTCGACGGTATCAGATCAGAAATCAGGACTTGTCAAACCCCACCCGAGATGATGAGGAGACGTGGGATGCAAATGGCTCCCCTTGACTTATCCAGTCCCAAGTCAAGGATCATAGCGCCCTACTACGGATGGCTGTTCATCGTTATAGGGTTAGTGCTTTCCCGCACCATCTGGGCCGTGTCTACAAGGAAAGGAAGCCAACACGAAAACTCAGGCCGTACAAGTTCGCACTAGGCATGTCTGCATGGCCTCTTCCTGATATTGTCGCAGGGTGCCTTGAACGGGTTCTTAATCCGATCAAGGTCGTTCCCTGTACCCAAACAGGAAGCCTTATAAGATGCATTCCAGGTCTGCCAACGATCCATTCCCTCTTATCTGACGGGAACTTCTACTCGCTTCCAGAACGCACCCCCTAATGAATCCGAAATTGTGGGAAGGTAAGTATTTGCCGGGTTATTGTTCCTACCTCACCGGACGCCAGACTTGAAGCTGTTGCACACTTCAAGACTCCATATCCTTTTCAGGACCGAAGTTTCCACCGCTCCGTTCTCCTCACCCCAGGTCCCCACAGAGATCAGTCACGCCAGATTTTCAGCAATCACTGGTGATACAATCTTCCAGGGTCTGGAAAGGCTCCCACAAAGTTTTCAATGAACCCCTTGCACTCTTTTAACTACCCGATTGCTTGTCCAACCAAGCCGGGAAATTTTGAAAAAAGTGAAAATGGTAGGGGTGAAGAGAATCGAACTCTTATCAGGCGCTTAGAAGGCACGTATTCTATCCATTGAACTACACCCCCTTAGAGGAAAATACTCGGGCTGGGGAGACTCGAACTCCCGACTCACAGAGATTAGGAATCTCCGGCTCTATCCATCTGAGCTACAACCCGATAATAATTACTCCCGATGATGCGAATCGGACGCATGTCTCCTGAGCCACAGTCAGGCGCTTTAGCCACTAAGCTACATCGGGAAAGAAGAAAATGCGGAAGGGGAGAGGTTCGAACTCTCGTCGGTATTACCCGATCCTGCTTTCAAAACAGGCGGCATCAGCCACTCGCCCACCCTTCCAAAAAACATCAAACTGGAATTTTCCTAAAGCCACAACCCCGAGAAGGGGGTGTCCGATCCAGGTTTACAATGTCTGCTTCAACCAGCCCTAAACGCTCCTCTAGGAAGGCAAGGACAGTCCAAGCATCAAAGTCATGGCAGGAGTACAGGTCAAAGCTGACCCGGCCATGTAGGGGCCAGGTATGGATGGAAACATGGGAAGTGCTCAGGATGGCGACCCCCGTCACCCCTCCATCATCTTCCGGCCCATCCGCCTTTGCTGGGGCAGCCGGAACCGTAACCATCTGAGGGGGAACCAAAACGGTCATCCCAACTTCCCTGATTACTTCTTCAATCATGGTCGCCAGGAACGGTGCATCCCAAAGCCGTTCAGCGGCATGGTCTGAAACGTATCCAGTTACGATAAGATGGCGACCTTTTGTTTGATTGTTCATCCTTCTTATCCCTTGGCAGAAAGCTACAAAGGAAAGAAGGTATCAGATGAAAATTGTGGAACTTAGGGGAGTCGAACCCCTGACCTTCTGGTTGCGAACCAGACGCTCTACCAATTGAGCTAAAGCCCCTTATTAGCCTGTTCCAAAGCCAACCGAACCAGTTCAATGGCCTGACTGGAAATCCCAAGGTCTGCTTTTATCGCAAGCCTCAGGGTTTCCACATCGGCTCTTGACCCGAGTTCAGGCACATAAACATTTCCTTGAACCTTGATGAGAGCTTGGTCATAGAGTCCAAACACTTCAGAAAGATGTACGGCAGGGGTCTTTTTCATTGATTTTAGAACCCATTGAAATCAGGAAGAAGTTCAAATTCTTCTTGAGTTAAGTAGACAATTTCCAGGTTGTAGGTTGTACCATCTTCCATTTCAGGAAGGGCATGTTCATTGAAGTGTTCCGGGGTCACGTATAAGGCAGGAACACTATCTTCTTGCAAGGTCAGTTTGAACGTTTTGATTTTTTCCATGTTAAGACTCCTCAAAGAAAGGTTATTGGTGGAGCTTGAGAGATTTGAACTCTCGGCCTTCTGGGTGCAGACCAGACGCTCTGCCAACTGAGCTAAAGCCCCATACCAAGTTTTCAAAAACCCAACCCCCCCTCTTTCGGGAGGGGGCCGGGCCATGGCATCAGCTAATTCAGAATAGTAGAAAGAAGGGAGAGGTCGGTCTGAACCCAATGTTTTTCTTTTCCGGCTCCCCGACCAATTTTGGCGGTGCCTTGTTTTTTAACGTAGGTGGGTTCTATGACCTATTACCGTTCAAGGGTAGTTGATATTCCTTCTGCTTTCGCTTCTGCCATTTTCAAAACCAGGGCTACTCGAAGTCCCCCGGATTCATGCCTTCCATTTCAATCTCAATTGCATTACCCGTCTGAATAGCTTCCCGAAGAGCTGCAGCGTACTTAGCCGCCGCCTTAGCTGCAGTTTGGGCTTCCTGGGGCAGGATAGTTTTCTTTGCGTATTCCGTCCCCTCATCCCGTTTCCGGGACCGGTCTTCAAAGAAGGAAGACCGCTCTTCTTTCTTAGCAGCAGTCCGCCAATGCTTTTCAATCCGGCCCGCACCGCCAACCAACTTGATGGCCATGGAAAGGGTCATCCCAAGGTCATTGACCTTAACGATAACGGATTGGTTGTAGAGGGCCTGGGCAGCTTGCATCTTAGCAAAGGCCGTTTCAGCCGCCTTGTAAGCATCCATGGCTTCCCAAGGAGAAGGTTTTTCTTCCCCTGCAAACTTCCACAAGGAATCGGTGAATGCCCCTTCAGCAGTTTCCTTAGTGAAGGCCAATTCTTTCAGGGCCTGCATGATCTTGTAGCCGGTCACTTTCATTTTCTATACCTCTTACTTGAAGATTTCAAGCCTCTTGATACCCTTCATGTTACAAAGGCCCAAGACAACCCAACCTTCGGTTTCATCAAACGCCAATGTGCGGAAACAATCTTCACTCAAGTTAATTCTAAATACACCTGTTGGGTTTTCCGTTACGATTTCCGTCCGCCAATGATCCCGTTTCTGTTCATCATGCCCGAACCAGACAAGAACGGGCAATCCATCTTTCAGGTCTTCCTGATTCATTAACCGTTCAAACACCGGTTCCCAATCCGTCCCATCCGCCGTTTGCCGGGCCGACACACCCCGAAGGGGTGTTCCAACCCGTTCGTAAACAGTAAACCCAATGGTTCGGTCTTTTGGGGAATTACAGATAAGTTCAACAGGGTTGTTGTTAAAATTGGGGGTCATTTTGTCAAACCTTGTTTTTAAGAGGGCCGGATGGCCTTGTTTAAGGGCCATCCGGAAACCACTTCTTTACACGGTCGGGGCTTCAGGACCCTGAGCAGCAGCCGGTTTCACCTGGGTCTTCACCGGGTTATTACCCCCGACTTGGCTGTCCACATACCCGGTCAAGACACTGGTAAGGGCATCAAGCGGGCTACCGTTGGAACTCCCCCCTGCTACGAGCACACGGGGCATGATGGCGATGCCATGTTCAGCCAAGGACCGGGCTACGTTGACGATCATGGTGCCCTGCTGTCCAAGAGCCGCAACCTGCTTTTCAAAGCCTTCAGCATAGGCCAGGGCAGTCGCCCGAACTTCAGCGGCCTTTGCCGTACCCGTTTGACTGATGAAGGCTGCTTCACCGCGGGCGGCATTTTCCCGAGCTTGGGCGGTATTCTCGGCGATGTCAACCCCAATCTGGGAAGACACCAATTCCTTCTGCTTGTCAGCCTGAGCCTTGGACTTTTCGGTTTCAACCCGCTGGTCCTGGGCCTTCTTCTGCATCTGGAAGGTTTGGATTTCCTGGTTGGCGATTTCACGGTCTTTCAGGACATCAACCAACTGCTTCGGAAAAGCTACATCCTGAATGTAGACCCCAGGAGTTTCCACTTCATAGGTCAGCAGATGAGCTTTGATGTGCTTGGTTGCTTCCTGTTGAATCACTTGCCGGTTTTCAATGAACTGAACTGCGGCCATGGTCTGGAGCTTGTCCCGGAAGTGGTTGCCAACAGCGGCCTGAAGAACTTCTGACACCAGATTCAACATCGTACCGACCATGGAAATGACCTTCGGGGCCTTCGTATCCGGAACATGAATCTGAACTTGAAGGTCAATCATAAACTCAAAGCCCTCTTTGGATTTGGCCCCAATGGACTTGAGGTTGGCATCCAGATTGTGTGCTTTGGAATTTGCATCGGCCCAATTCAGAGTCAGGATGCAGGTCGGAACTTTCTCCACTTGGTAACAGCGGGGGTTCAACGGGTACTTGCCCGTGCGGAGCGGTTCCCCCCAGATTCCACGATGACCCGGACGAACTAGAGAACCGAATTTGAAGTTTTCTCCCGAAGTATCCACCGTCGGCAAACCGACATAGGATTTCACCACAGCGACTTGACCCTGCTGGACAACCAGCATCGGAACCTGTTCAACCCGGACAAGGAACGGATTGAGAGCATAGGCACCATACATCAGGGGGTCATGCTGAAGGCCCATCGTCCCCCCAGCATTCAAAAATAGTTGGTAATCCTGGTAGTTGTTGTGCTGGTTATTTTTAGAACCCAGGAGCTGTTCAATCAATGCAGCATCGGTAATGGCCTCAGAATTTTCTTTTTCCAGAATGTCCGAGAATCCATCCAACCGGGAAGCAATGTCCCCAGCCGGTAACGGAGGCCCTTCAAGAGTCGTTACAATGCCGACCATGTCCACAACACTGCCATCATTGGATTTCTGAGGCTCAATGACCTGGAGCTTGAAAAAGTCCGATTTAAGCCCAAACCGTTCACCATTCTGAAGGCCCACCCGAACATCCTTTGACATCGGAACCCCAAACACCCGGTCAGCCGTTACAACAAGGAAAGCTACAGGGTGAAGAGGAATAATCGTACCCGGCGAAAGCACCGGACGTTGAATGCCTTTTTGACCGTTGTTTTGGATGAAGGAAGACAGGTCACGGTAATCCCCGAACACGGGCTTGTAGATACCCGATTTAGCCCCGATAGGCAACGGTTCACCAATCTGAGAAATGATCACCCCAATCTGTCCGGCAGGAACCTGAACCCAAGGGCGTTTTTCAACCGAGAAAATTGGCCAGAGCTTGAATCGCAGGCCCGGCATCAGCAATTCCGCCTGATAGCCAGCTTCACCGTTAAAAGCAATCGGGTTATCCCCCGACAGCTTCTTGATGGCGATGTTCTTGGAAACAAGCCCCACTTCATCTTCATCAATCAAGTGAAGAGACTTGAAGGCGATTAAAGCACTAGAACACAGACCGAAGCACAACAGAACAATTAGCTCAAGCGACACTGGAATTCTCCCTCGTAACAGGTTTAGAAAATGGTAGCGGATGTTGGACTCGAAACCCGTTTTTCGTTTTATAGTCCGTACCTTTATAGGAGGTACGGACTATGATCACCCTTTATACCCCGGAAGAATTTGAAGCAGCCAAGTCTCGGCAATTACTTCCTCTCCAATGCAAACATTGTGGAGAAACTTTCCATAGAACTAAGCACGAGGTTCAAATTTCTCAAATACAATCTAAACCCTATGATTTTTGTGGGCAATCCTGTTTAGGGCAAAGTAGAACCCTTTCCCTAGAAGTAGTTTGTGATCAGTGTGGGAAATCCTTTACCAAACGGCTATCACAAATTCAAAAAACGAAACATCATTTCTGCTCCCAATCCTGTGCCGCTAAGTATCACAACGCTAGGAAGCAAACAGGAACCCGTCGATCAAAATTGGAAGTCTGGCTGGAAGCCCAACTTCCAACCCTTTATCCAACCCTGGAAATCCGGTTTAATGATCGGGATGCCATCGGTTCGGAACTTGATATTTATATACCTTCCTTCAAGTTGGCCTTTGAATTGAATGGACTTTTCCATTTTGAACCCATCTTTGGCCAAGGTAAACTTGATACCATTCAGTCCAATGACAACCGAAAGATTCTGGCTTGTGCCGAGAAAGGCATTAGCCTTTGCCTTATTGATGTTTCCCAAATCAAGTATTTCAAAGACCGAACTTCCAAACCCATCCTGGAGATCATCCAAAAGATCATTGATCAAGCTATTAGCCTTGTGCCTTTACCATGAGCTACAAGTTGATGTCCGACGCCACGTAGAGGCTGCTTGAATAATCGGACTAGCGGATGTTGGACTTGAACCAACGACCTCTTGGGTATGAACCAAGCGAGCTGACCAACTGCTCCAATCCGCATCAAGAAAAACCAGCTACCAAACTACCCCCGTAGGGGCCACCTAACTTAACACCGTGATTGCCAGGAAAGCCCACTGTTTACTTTCACCCTCACGTTGGGTGGTTGTTCAACAGTTCTAGGCCGCCCGGTAGCATCCACGTTGTATTACCCCCTAATTTTTCCAACCAACTCCAACAGTTTCTGTGCTGTCACATTGGAATCTGTATTCACTAGAACATGTTGGTATGAAGCTGATTCGGCCATTTCAGCATCCGCTTCAATCAAACGTTTGGCAATCACTTCCTCGGAATCAGTTCCCCGTTTCCGAATTCGGCGTTCCAATTCATCTTTGGAAGGGGGCATTAAAAATACTGATACTGCTGTCGGAATCAATTGCAGGAAATCTTTCGTACCTGCAGGATCAAGAATCAAGACAACTTGAAGCCCTTGTTGAAGAACAGCTATCAGATCATCCCGCAAGGTGCCGTAATGATGACCGTACAAGGTCTTGTAAACAAGGAAATCCTGACGAGCTAACATGACTTGGAAAGTTTCTTCGGACATGAACTTGTAATCAACACCGTACTGTTCATCTTGACGAGGAGGACGGGTTGTACAAGAAATGACCCGCTTCCAATCTGGGGCCAAAGCCAGGAAATTTTTCACGACCGTTGTTTTCCCCGTTCCCGACGGGGCAGAGACAATCAAAATTTTCCGAACTGATTCTTGTATCAAGAGTCAACCTCCTTTGAGGGAAAGAAGTAAATGGTCGGGGCGGGAGGATTCGAACCTCCGACTCTCACCTTATCAGAGTAAGTTTCTACCACTGAATTACACCCCGATGAAAATACCATCCCGCCGAAGGGCACAGCAGGGGAGGCGTCATTGACGTGCCGGTTCCTACCTTCAATTCAGCACCCCCTTTTTCAAGGGGTGTATTACGAACCTAAAGCCCTTACACGATCTCGGTCCACCCCCACTTGCGTAGGGAACGTTTTAAAGCAGCAATCCCGGAAGGACTTGAACCTTCTTTTCCGGCATTTGGCGTCCTATCCCCCTACGTTAGGTAGACGACGGAACTGCATCGGCATTGATTCCAGAAGGATTCGGACCTTCTTTTCCCAGTAGCAACCCAGGTGTCCTTCCCCCTACGTTAGGTAGACGATGGAATCCTGCCGTTTATTTCAAGCCTTCAATCTTACTGACAATGGCCGAAGTGGAATTCAACTCGTCCATGTCAGGAATGATGACCACTTTGACCATGTTCCGGACTTCCCCCAGGGCGACTTCGTTTT
>Ga0208958_1003679_pt1 | contig 11685 bp, 10 predicted proteins | sample RifOxyB1_FD_184032 | JGI IMG/M metagenome (GOLD analysis project Ga0208958, IMG submission 184032) | Soil microbial communities from Rifle, Colorado - Rifle Oxygen_injection B1 (SPAdes) | ecosystem: Environmental > Terrestrial > Deep subsurface > Rock core/Sediment | place: Rifle, Colorado...
TCCGCAGCTTTGAAAATTCGAGAACCAGTTCCGAGGCCGAACGGGTCAGCGGCTCAAACGCGAGACTATCGCCGAGAACCCAGGTACCGATCCGGAAGAATCGCCAGGGCTCGCGCGCCGTCCTGGCGCGAATCTCCTCAATCATTCCGTGCGTATCGGCAACGACCTGAATCGACGCGTTCGTCAAATAGTCCTGCAGAACACAATATGAACAGTCAAACGGGCAATTGCTGACGGATTTGAGGACATGGACCCCGCAACAGACATAATCCTCGTTCATGCTGGCGCAAAGATTCAGGGATTGTCCCCGCTTTTCCGAAATATGCAAGATCGTCTTACCCTCCGCATAATCAGTCACCAAAGGGGGTTCGTCGACCGTGTCGACGGTCCCGAAATACTCGCGAACGCGGCGGGCCTGCTCGCTTTCCAACTGGCTTTTGGATACGGAAGCAGTCCTGATCCGATACACTCAAAGCTCCGAAAGAATATGTTCGACGCCACTGCCGACTTCAGGTCGTCGAAGTTCCGCGAGGGCTTTTGGCCAATCTTCCAACTCCCGTACTCTGACCGAGAGTTTCACTTCGCGCCGTTCCAGAGTTCGATCCCACTCAACCGAAATATTGCCGGGAAACCCCATCCCGGTCTGAAGTGCCTCAAGCCTGCCGTTCACCAAACTCAAGATCGGAAATCTTCGCCTCAAGATGAGCTGCCGGAGCCGGCCCGCTTTATCGAGAGACGGCGCTTGCGAATTCATTACGTCCGAGAATTCCTTATCTTTGACGAAATCATCGATGCGAAGGCCGGACGCCCGAAAATAATCTTTCAGATGCATGATAAATTCTTCCAGGAGCGAAGCCGTAAGAGTGACGCGGTCGCGCCAGGCAAATACTTCATTCAAGAGTTCAACCGGCTGCCGCGTGAACTGAAAGCATTGTTTAAAAGAGAAATTCTTCTCTTCACAGAAAGAAAATACGGGAGGAGGCAGGCTCCCCACCTTTTCGCATTTCGAAAGAACCTCGTCGCGAGCGGCAAACCCGAGCCGAGGAAGATGTTCACGAACAAGGTCTCTTGAGAAGCCGGCCCCGAGCGCGAAAACAATAAAGCGAATCCGCCTCGGAACGTTCGATTGAAGCCATGAATCATGGTTCTGGAGCAATATCCGGAACACCGCCTCATCAGGCGCGGCCAAAGGCAATACCCGGCACGGAACTTCAGAAAGTCCTGTCCTCTGAGCAAATGCGAAGCGAACAAATCCGTCGATCAGTTGATAGGCTACCCCCGTCTCGGCGCGCCGCTCGCGGATCACGATCGGCTGAATCAGACCAACCTCTTCCAAAGACCTGACCAGCGCCTCGCGGCTTTCTTCGGGTTTTCGAAAACGAAAGCTGAAATCCTGAATGTCAGCGGTCCTGACGGTAAGATCGCGAATCTCCATCATGACAGCCCCTGAACGGTCCCCGAGCAAGCACGCGAAGGCTCCGAAAGGAAACGCCCGAAGACACCTTTCATGCTCTCGCGAACACGATCCAGATTGCTCGCGAATTCTTCCCGCGCGTCAAGCCCGGCGTAATCCGTTATACCCTTCACAGCCGAAAACCTGATCCCGGCACCGACGAAAACGGCCGCCTGCGCGCAAGCTTCCATATCGACAAAATGATTGCCCCGCCAGGAGTTGGGGATCTCCCCGAAAACAGGCCTCGATACGCTGAGAAGCCGTCCGCCGATCCGAGTCTTCGGCGTCGTACCGCATTCTAAAGTCACTGGAGGAATCGGCAGATGAAAGAAGCTGCCCGCGAGATCGTTCACGAGCTCGGGAACAACCCAGTCGCCAAGAGCGGTCGTCGCCGGATCAAGCGCGGCGGCGGTCCCGATATTGATGACCTGACCCTCCCCATCGCTTTCAAAAAGTCCCGGCACCCTGAGCAGCCGATGGGCCGCCTCAGCAGCCCGTGAAGGCCCGACCCCCGTGATCAAGACCAGCGATTGGAGGTCGCGGGCCGCTCGGGATTTCAGTATTCCCGCCTCGAAGGCCCTCAAACGCGCGACCAGAACGCGCGATGAAACGAGCCAATCCAACGGCAACTCCTGTTCAGAAGCAGCGGTAAAGACAAGCCGGTTACCTGCGAACCCTGATTTTCGAGACACCAGACCTAGAGACCATGATTCTTGCAGGCCGGCAAGATCGTATTGAACGAAACTTTGCGATCGGAGAAACAGATGGAATATCACGAGATAAGCGGCTCGGAATTATCCCAAAAATCGTGCAAGCCGTGCGAAGGAGGCGCCCGCCCGATGGACCGGGATCGCATCGAAGCCATGCTCCGTGCCGTTCCCGGTTGGCAGTTCGAAGACGGAGCCGTGACCAAAACCTATCAATTCAAGAATTATCACGAGACGATTGGGTTCGTGAACGCGACGGCCTGGATTTCAAACCGCGAAGACCATCACCCCGATCTCGAAGTCAGCTATCGCAAATGTAAGGTTCGCTATTCCACTCACGCGATCGGAGGAATTTCGGAAAACGACTTTATCTGCGCGGCCAAGGTTGAGGCGCTCTTTTAAAATGAACGATTGGCTAAAAGCGCGTGCGGGTTTATAGACTTGCTCGTGTATTCCCCCGTTCCTCATGTACTCACAATCCGCCCGATCCGGATCGCTGGAGTTGACCTCCGGATCGAGTGTTTGGAAGATCTGGAGAAAACGATCGACCGGCTTTTCGAGGTCCTTCAGGCAGGCGGAGAGCCTTCGTTGCTCGAAGAGTTTTGCCCGTATTTCGGGGTTATTTGGCCCTCCGCAGTGGCGCTCGCCGAAGCGGTTGCGGAGCGGGGCTCGATCATCCGTGGCTCCGAGGTCCTGGAAATCGGATGCGGCTTGGCCATCCCAAGCTTGGTGGCGACTCGCCTGGGAGCTCGCGTGACAGCAACCGACTTTCACCCACTCGTGAACGAGTTTCTGAAACGCAACATCGCGCTGAATCGGATCAAGAACCTGAATTACCTCAGAATTGACTGGCGCAACAACAGCAAGCAGCAGGAGCTGTCGCGCTATCCTTGGGTCATCGCGAGCGACGTACTTTACGAGCGGCAGCATCCCGAATTGGTCGCGCGCGCGATACATTCGCACCTTTCCCCCGGTGGAACGGCGATCATTGCTGATCCTGCTCGCCCCTACCTGCAGCCCTTTGTTCAAGAAGTAACAAAATTAGGATTCACCCACGAGCTGAGCGTCCGAAAAGACGTTTTCATCATCACGTTAAGAAAGACGTGAGAAAAAGGAACGTGATGGGCGCCAAAATCCGGCAACTGGGCACTCGTGGATACAAAAAAGCCCGCGGCGCCGAACGGCGTTACGGGCTTTTTTGAAACTCTGTGAAATGAACCTTTAGCGCGTGGTCGTGTTCTTCAACTCGCGCTCGGCTTGGAGCCAATGCTCCTGGGGCGTGCCGGCTTTGCCGGACTTGTAAATTCCATAAGCACGGGCGGCGATCTGTTCGTGCGTGGGCCAATTGGTGGTCGTTGCTTTCGCAGTGGTCGTCTTCAAGGTGCTCGTGGTGTTCGGACGGTTGGTGGTTTTCGTATTGTTCGTCTTCTCTTTCATACCCATGGTCTTTCTTTTCCTCCAAAGCTGTCAAAAACAGTTAACTGATTAGCTATAATATTTTATTCTGCTACGTGGAGCGATCTTACAACATTTTGCGAGTATCGCAAGAGGCTCTTCATGCGAACAGGAATCCGCTGCAACACCGCACAACGAACTTTGGCGAAACTTTCGCTAGAGAATGTGACAACTCGAAAAGTGAACAGTTTCAGACCGGCTTCTTTCAAAAAACTGGTTCGACACCTGCAGACGGCTGCAGGCGTTCACGAAATCAAGGTCATCGATGCTCACGAAAGAAAGTACTGCATTATCGCGCACTGCCGCGAAATTTCTCCACTTATAAAACCATTCCACTCAAGCTCAGAGCTTCAAGTTCTGCGCTCGCTGTTGGAAGAAATCACCGAGATCCGTTTAAAACCTGGCGGGCGCGTTTCTGCCGCCGAACGGCCTGCCTATCTTACATTCGATCCTACCCACTATGACGCTATCTGGCTAAGAGACAGCCTCTGGGCTTACCTTGCGCTGAAAACAAGATTTTGCCGCCCCGCTCAAAAGACATCGCGTCTCGCGAACGACGCAGCGCAGATTCTATTGGGTCTGCTCGATTATCTCTCCTCTCCCGAGCAGCGGGCGCGTTTTCAAAACACGATCGAGCGCCCTGAGACACTGAAGGGGCGCAGCAGTCCGATGGACGTGGTGCATATTCGCTTTGACGCCAACTCTTCAGATTTTGAGGACGTTTTGGTAAACGGCCAGCCGCAAATTTGGAATCACAAACAGAATGACGCACTCGGTTTATTCTTCGATCTCATTCTTCAGGCATTCGAAACCAGCGAAATCACGCCTGCTGACCTCTCCGCTGGCCATTGGGAGACGCTGGCCTGTTTGCCTGCCTACTTTTCACAAATCCGCTTCTTTGAAATGGAAGATTCCGGAACTTGGGAAGAAATCGAACGCGTGAACACGTCCTCGGTCGCGCTCGTTACATCTTCTCTCGAAACATTCCTCAAATTCCTGACTGAAGACAGGAACCGAGACTCCATCCGTATTCTCAGCGAAGCCGCACGACGACTCGGCATCGACAACTTTCTCAGGCCGGCATCGATTCGTGAACTGATCAATCAGGGCTATGGAAGGATTTTTTCCCAGCTTGAACGAGGTGGCGAGTCGCCACTCTATGCCAGAGCCAGCTCCCGTTATCGAACTTCGGATGCCGCACTTCTCAATTTGCTTTATCCCGCCCGGCTTCAGCAACTCACGCGCGAGCACAAGGATGCGATCCTGACCCTGATTCAACCACTCATCGGGCGGGTTGGAATCAGAAGATATCATCGCGATTCCTATCAATCCGGGAACTTCTGGTTTAATCCACCGGTCTTCGACGAGGCGGCCCTCGAGCTCCAAACCGAGGATACGCGATCGGCCGCCGAATTCGCACAGCGCGAAAAGCAATTCATCTGGAACAGCGAAGCGCAATGGTTTTTTGACTCATGGTATTCAAAATGCTGCGGCATAATGTTCAGGGAATATTGTGAACCGCACTATCGAGAGAGGCAGCTCGAGTTTTTCAACCGTGCACTCGGTCAAATCACCGGCGGAACAAAGAGAAATCCTCAGCTCGGGGCCGACGGGAACCCGGTACCGCCGTTCAGCCTTCCCGAAAGTTACAATACGATCATAAAAGCGAATTCCCAGTACTTCGCCCCAAGTCCCATCGTTCCCCTGAACTGGGCAAAGGCGAGCCTTTGGCTGGCCCTCGAGGAGCTCTCGAAATAATTTCTGACAAGCAGCCCTGGCACTCCCGTTGCACTTCGCGGCGCGATGGGAATCGCCTACCTGGTTCTTGGATTTTCAGCTCTATTTTTCGGCATTACGGTCATCACGGCATTTCTTTGGGCTCATCGAACCGGGCACTTCAAAAATCTGGACGAAACGGCGGCTTCCATCTTCGACGACGAAGACACGGGAGACACCCGCTGAATGGAAGCTTCTGAGCCGAATATCGCCTTCAAATTGGATGTCTCAACGCGCTGGCCGTGCCTGGCTTTTCTAGTCAGCGGAGTATTCTGGCTCCTGATCGGCTCCGCTTTCGCTTTCATCACTTCCTACAAATTTCACTCTCCGGAATTTCTGGGGAACATACCCTGGCTCACGTTCGGCAGAGTCCGAACGGCACACCTGAACTCGGTCATTTACGGATTTTCTTCGATGGCGGGAATCGGGACCCTCCTTTGGCTCGTCACCCGTTTGTCACGCGTTCCGCTTCAGGGGGTTTGGGGGCTCCTCATCGCCGCCGCCTTGTGGAATATCGGCGTCACGATCGGGATCTATATGATTCTGTCGGGAAGAATGCAGGGGCTCGAGTGGCTTGAATTTCCGCCGCCGATCTGGATCATTTTCGGGATCGCCTTCCTTTTCATCGCCTGGTCCTCATTACGAACCTTCATGATGCGAACAAGCCAATACACCTATGTTTCACAATGGTACCTCTTCGGGGCGACGCTTTGGTTTCCAGCGCTTTATGTGATCGCAAATTTGCCGATTTACAGCGGCGTGCCGCAAGCCGCGATGAACTGGTGGTACGCGCACAATGTGCTGGGCATCTGGTTCACCCCGATCGGCCTGGCGTCCGCTTACTATTTCATTCCTAAAATCATCGGCCGCCCGATCTACAGCTACTACCTGAGCCTCCTCGGGTTTTGGAGCCTCGCTCTCTTTTATAATTGGAATGGCTCCCATCACCTCGTCGGCGGGCCGATTCCGGCGTGGCTCATGACGGCTTCCATCACCGCCAGCGTCATGATGGCGATTCCGGTAACAACAGTCGCGATTAACCATCACATGACCACGAAAGGTCATTTCCACATGCTCCGCGTGAGCCCGACTTTGCGATTCGTCGTATTCGGGGCGATGAGCTACACAGCCGTGAGCCTTCAAGGCTCGACACAAGCTCTCAGGAGCGTCGCGCGGATCACTCATTTCACCCAACATACGATCGCGCACTCTCATATGGGTATGTACGCGTTTTTCGCGATGACCCTTTTCGGTACAATCTATTACATCCTGCCGCGAATCACGCTGGTACCCTGGCCATCAGCCCGGGCGATCCGGTGGCATTTCTGGTTGACGGGAATAGGAATCGCCATCTACGTCATCAGTCTCACGACCGGAGGGTTCATTCAGGGCTTCGCTTTGAACAATCCGAAGAAGCCCTTCATCGAAACCGTCACCCTTCTTATCCCGTACTTTTGGCTGAGAACGGTCTCGGCTGTACTGATGACGCTCGGACATATTATCTTCGCGGTCTCGATTTACCGGGTACTCCGGGAGTTCGTGACGAAGTATCCGTCGATCAGGGGAAAATCGGCATGAACCGCGCGGTTATTCTCTTTCTCGGCGTTTTGGCGACTTTCATCTCGGCGCTCTTCGGGATCAATCTCATTCCGAAACTTCAGATCGATCCCGTTCGCCCGGGAGGGACGCTTCTGCCCTACGGCTATTCCGAACTCGCGGCCAAGGGCCGCAAAATCTACATTCGTGAGGGCTGCCTCTATTGTCATACCCAGCAGGTACGCCCGAAGCAGGACGGCAGCGACATCTCGCGAGGCATGGGAATGCGGCAGACAGCCGTCGATGACTATGTTCACGACAATCCCGTTGTTCTCGGGACCTCGCGAACCGGCCCGGACCTCATCAACATCGGGGTACGCCAACCGAGTGATGAATGGCAGCTTCTCCATCTCTACAATCCGCGAATCGTTTCTCCGGGCTCGGTCATGCCCCCTTTTCCGTGGCTCTTCAAGGAGCAGGTGACTACGGCCGACACCGGAGTGCCACTCAAAATTCCGGATCAGTTCATGCCCAAGAACAAACGACCGATCATCCCGACGGACGAAGCGCTCGCCCTGGTTGAGTATCTCAAGTCACTCAAGAGGGATTACAAGGTGAAGGGCGTGCCTTAACGCGAGAGGAGATGATGATGAGGGAAGATCGATCCTTCAGGGAAGACACCGCTACCGAATCGGAAAAAAAAGAGATCGACATCACCGAAATGCATCTCGGAATGGCCCAAGGGCACCGCGAACATCATGAACCTTCCGAAGGTCGCGAACGGATGCCCTGGTGGCTACCCACGCTCGCGATCATTCTTCTCTTCTGGTCCGGATATTACGTCGGGAGATACAGTGGAGAGTTCAGCGCGCAGTCCTACGATCCGGTGATCAGCGGCGGCCCAGGAAAGGAAGCCGCGGTTTCAGGCAGTCCGATGGAACGGGGCGCAACCGTCTTCCAATCGACTTGCGCGGCCTGCCACCAGGCAAATGGACGCGGAGTTCCGGGACAATTTCCTCCACTCGACGGATCGCGCTTTGTCACCGGGGACGTAACCGTTCCAATCAGAATTGTCCTGCAGGGACTTTCGGGACCGATCCAGGTTGGTTCACAAAAAATCAACGGAAACATGCCACCTTGGGGTGCGAGCTTCAATGACCAGCAGATCGCGGACGTGATCACCTACATTCGCGGAAGCTGGGGCAACAAGGCTCCCCCTGTCCGGCCGGAGCAGGTCAAGAAAGTCAGAGAACAAACCAAATCACGGACTACGCCATGGACAGCCCCAGAACTGAAAAGAAAATAACAGCCGCCCCCGCTTGCAGCTTCTGCGGCTCATCGTGTCCAGCACCGATCCACGCCGAACGGGCCTTCTGCTGCCATGGCTGCAGAATCGCCTATCAGCTGAGAAACGAAACACCCGCGAAACCGAACGACCCGTCTCGCACGACGATCATACGCAACCTGGTCATCTCCGCTTTTCTCGGCGTGAATTCCATGAGCCTGAACCTTGGCTATAACGCCGAATACACAACCGAGCCCTCTCTGCGTTACCTTGGTTTCATCAGCTTTCTGAGCAGCGTGATCGTACTCATCCTCCTCGGGAAACCGCTGGCGCGGGAAGCCTGGCAAAGACTCCTCGCTCGCTCGATCAGCATCGAGCTTCTTTTCGTTCTCGGGATTGGCGCCACGTTCATGCTTTCGACTATGGATCTCGTCTTCAAGAGCGGCCCGATCTATTTCGAGACGACTTCGATTCTGCTCGTCGTTTATACAATCGGGAAAACGATCGGCGCGCGGATCCGTTTCAAAGCGCTCGAGGAAGCTCAAGCACTCACCGACACCGTATCGCCGAAATACCAGAAAATTCATGCGGACGGGTCGCGCAAGGACGTTCCGTCTTCTCAGATCGCCCGGGATGACGTCATTGTGATCGCCCCGGGTGAAGTCATTCCCGCCGACGGTAAGATACTCCAGGGACTTTCGCACGTTTCGGAAATGATGTTCACCGGAGAGCCGATTCCAGCCCTTCGAAAGCAGGGTCACCGTGTATTTCAAGGAACCCGGGTTCACGACGGGGAACTCGCGGTCCGGGTCCTGGCGAACGGAAACGAAACACGTCTGCACCGTCTGCTCGCCGAAGTCCAAAAAACGATGGACCTGCCGACACCCTGGCAGACCGATGCCGATCGGCTGGTTGCCTGGTTCCTGCCCGCCGTTCTCGTTACGGCTTTCGGGACATTCGGATACTGGTGGTCTCACGCGGATTTCATGACCGGCCTGATGAATGCGCTTTCAGTGATCCTCGTCGCTTGTCCCTGTGCCATGGGGCTGGCGACGCCCATCGCGCTCTGGGCGGGTTTTGGCGCGTTCACGAGGCTCGGGTTTGCGATCATCGACCCCACCGCCATTCAAAGACTTTCGGGAGTGACCGTCATCATCTTCGATAAAACGGGCACGCTGACCGGCGCCGAATGCGAGGCGGTGGATTTTGTTCCCTCGCTGTCCGACAATTCACTCCCGACTTACACCCGGGCGCGGATTCTCGCGCTGATCCGGTCCATCGAACGTTACTCCGACCACCCTTATGCAAAAAGTTTACGAGCCATTCCGCTGGAATCAGAAGAGGAACTGACGCGATTTTCAGTGACTCAGGTCACCCCGTTGCCTGGAATCGGAATCTCGGCGACCGTTGAAATGGACGGTCAGCGACTCGCCGTTTCGATCGGAAACGACGGCCTTCTCAGCTCGCGGCCGTCGGTCGAAATAAATCCGCCCGAATCCTCATCGGCTCGAAAGACCCTCTTCGTGAAAATCGGAAACGAACTCATCGGCTCCGTTTACCTTCACGAACGTCCCAAACAGGACCTTCAGCAACTCTTTGCCCGTCTCGGCTTGCCGATCGAGATCTTCACCGGTGATCCATCACCCCATCCTTCGCTTTTCAAAGTGCCCGTGCGTTCCGGTCTGACGCCTTCGGATAAATCCAAGGCAATCCTGGAACTCCAAGACAACGGGCAGAGGGTCCTGTTCGTCGGCGATGGCGTAAACGACACCCCCGCGATGTCCGTCGCCACGGTTTCGATAGCCTTGAACTCCGGAGCCGAGCCGGCCAAGCATGTTGCGTCCCTGAACTTCGCGGGGCAGAACCTTGAGGTGATCGCGACCGCCATTGACTGCTCGAGACGCATCGGACAGGCAATTCGCGCGAATCTCGTCTGGGCGCTCATTTATAACGTGGCCGGTATCCTGCTCGCCGCTTTCGGGATGATAACGCCGGTCATAGCGGCCGTGCTCATGACGTGTTCGAGTCTCCTGGTGGCGCTACGGGCCCACCGTCTTCACGTCAGGCTGGTGCCGCAGGATACGGGTCTCAGATCACTCCCGATGCCGCAAGCAGCGCAACGATGATACCCATCAGGGACTCTCCCGCGATCAGACCGGAAGCAACCGGAATCAGGTATTTATCCGAGAGAATCGGCTTCTTGCTCTGAAGCACCAGCGCAATCGTCGCACCAATGAACATGGACAGCGAATTGAAGAACGGGATGACCATCGAAAGACCGACCCCGGTCGCCGAAGGAATGTACTTCCGGTATTTGGGCAGCGCCATTTCCAGAAGCGGCAACGCAATGCCGATCAGACCTCCGACAACGAGCCCCATGCGGGCAGTCGGGTGAAGTGCCCCGAATCCCGACGAAAGGAGTCTCGCGACGGCAGCCCAAACCTGGGCGGCGGGAGCCGGCCACTGATCCGTCCCCAACGACGCCGCGGTCGGAACGAGAAGGTAAAACGCCGGAACCACCACGAGCACTCCCGCGAAAATACCCAAAAACTGCGCGATGAACTGCTTTCTCGGATTTGCGCCGAGGAGATAGCCGCTTTTGAGATCGGTCAGCAGGTCCGCCGACGAACCCGCCGCGCCCGCGGTCACGCTCGCGGTCATGAGATTCGTCACGAGATTCGAAGGTGCAAGAACACCGAAAAAGAGCTGGGTAATCTTGCCCATGGCGCCGATCGGCGTGATATCCGATTCGCCGGTAGCGCGGCAGGCGACCAGCGAAAGAAAGAACGTCATCAATACCGCGAAAATTCCCATCCAAATGGAGGTCCCGAAGAACAGGTAAAGGATGGCGATGCATCCCATGCCGGCAAGAACGGTTCCGGACAAAAACCACGAGGCCGGAACTTCGATTCTCGCCATCGGATTTTCGGCCTCGTTCGGGTCTTTTTTACCCATTGCCTTGAAAGCCCCTTTGAAGGCGTTCGCGATGACTTTCCACTGAAACGCAAAGCTGAGCAGCCCCGAGGTCACCATCAGCGAGGCACCAGCCCAGGTACTCCAGGCGACGATCGCGCGATACCCGATTTTCGTCGCATCGATGGCTCCGAGTTCAACCATTTTAGGAGCCAGGATGCCGTAATTGATGGAAGCTCCGAGGAGCATCGACCAGGCGACTTTCCAGCCCACGATGGCCCCGGCAGCGATCATGATCGCGCTCATTTCGAAGGACATAGTCCATTTCGCGAGTTCCACCCCCTTGATCGTTCCCGGGAACGGTAACGAGCTCGGAATGAAAGCCAGCTTGCCGCCGTCGCGGAAGAAGGCGGTGAAAGCCCCGAAAGCGGCCGCAAGCCCAAGCGAGCGGGCTTTGTCGACCGCATCGCTCCCGGTTGAATGCAGGCTTCGAAGCGTTTCGGCTGCCGCGATTCCGCTCGGAAATCTGAGCTGCTCGACATTGATCATCTGTCGCTTCA
>Ga0208958_1003680_pt1 | contig 11683 bp, 6 predicted proteins | sample RifOxyB1_FD_184032 | JGI IMG/M metagenome (GOLD analysis project Ga0208958, IMG submission 184032) | Soil microbial communities from Rifle, Colorado - Rifle Oxygen_injection B1 (SPAdes) | ecosystem: Environmental > Terrestrial > Deep subsurface > Rock core/Sediment | place: Rifle, Colorado...
GACCGCCGGGGTGTGTTTCTTTTGCTTACTTTTCTTTGCACAAGCAAAGAAAGTAGGGCCCCCGCGGCGAGCGGCGCCATGTCCGCACGCAAGCAAACCCCATCCCGGCAGTCCAAGAAACCCAAAGCGACGATGCGCCCGCAGACACGCTATAGGTCCACATGGGCAACGGACTCCCTTGCCCTTACCCCAACCCCCTCCCACAGGGAGAGGGCTTCAAAGGGGCCCGACAGCAAAACGCCCGGACCAGCCGGGCGTCTCGCGCTTCACTCACTCAGGCGTCGCTTACTGCAGCAGAGAACGCAGCATCCAGGCGTACTTCTCGTGGGTCTGCAGGCGCTGCGTCAGCAGGTCCTCGGTCGGCGCATCGTCGGCGTCGTCGGCGATGTCCAGCACCTTGCGCGCGGTGCGGCAGACCGCCTCGTTGCCCACCACCAGCTGGCGGACCATTTCGCGCCAGTCGGCGCTGTCGGTCAGGCCCGGCTCTTCCGGGATCGAGGTCAGGCCGACGAACTCGCGGTACGACCCCGGCGCGTTGAACCCCAGCGCGCGGATGCGCTCGGCGATCTCGTCCAGCGCGGTCCATTGCTCGGTGTACTGCGTCTCGAACATCGTATGCAGCGAATTGAACATCGCGCCGGTGATGTTCCAGTGGAAGTTGTGGGTCTTCAGGTACAGCGTGTAGCTGTCGGCCAGGAACCGCGACAGGCCGTCGGCGATCTTCTTGCGCTCGCCGCTGCTGATCCCGATATCGATGTTCGGTGCCGATGGGGCCGAGGCGAGGGGGGCGCCGGCGGGCGCGGCCTTGGTCTTGGCGGGCTTGGTCTTCGGCTTGGCCATGCGGATTCTCCTGAGGGTGGGTTGAGGCGGCACAATAGGCACACTAGAACATGTGGCGTGAGAGAAAAGTTTCAACCGCTTGCTGAAGAATGAACATCCCCCGTGACCCTGCCCCCGCCCATCCCGACCGCGCCACCCTCGAACAGGGCCGGCGCGCGCTCGACCGCGCGCTGAGCCGCGACCGCGGCCGCCTGCACGGGCTGTGGTCGCGCTGGCAGGGCAAGCCGGCCGATGCCGGCGCGCGGCAGGCCTTCGAACAGGCATTGAACGCGTCGATCGCCACCCGCGAGCGCCGTCTGTCGACGGTGCCGGCGGTGACGTTGGATGCATCCCTGCCGATCGCGCGCGAGGGCGATCGCATCATCGAGCTGATCCGCAATCACCAGGTGGTGGTGATTGCCGGCGAAACCGGATCGGGCAAGACCACCCAGCTGCCCAAGCTGTGCCTGGCCGCCGGGCGTGGCGTGGCCGGCATGATCGGCTGCACCCAGCCGCGGCGCATCGCCGCCCGCGCGGTGGCGCGACGCGTGGCTGAGGAACTGAAGACCGAGCTGGGCCGTGGCGTGGGCTTCCAGGTGCGCTTCAACGACCAGGTGGGCGAGGACACCCACGTCAAGTTCATGACCGACGGCATCCTGCTGGCGGAAATCGCCAGCGACCGCTGGCTGTCGGCCTACGACACGATCATCGTCGACGAAGCGCACGAGCGCAGCCTCAACATCGACTTCCTGCTGGGTTACCTGAAACAGCTGCTGCGCAAGCGCCGCGACCTGAAGGTCATCGTCACCTCGGCCACCATCGATACCGAGCGCTTCGCGAAGCATTTCGACGACGCGCCGGTGATCAGCGTGGAAGGCCGCACCTATCCGGTCGAGGTGCGCTACCGCGCGCTGGAAGGCGAGGGCGAACAGGAAGGCGAACGCACCGTCAACGACGCCATCGTCGGCGCCGTCGACGAGATCACCCGGCTGGACGCACGCGGCGATGTGCTGGTCTTCCTGCCCGGCGAGCGCGAGATCCGCGACGCGCACCAGGCGCTGGAGCGCCGCAAGTACCGCAATACCGAGGTGCTGCCGCTGTACGCGCGCCTGTCCAACCAGGACCAGGACCGCGTGTTCAACCCGGGGCCTAACCGGCGCATCGTGCTGGCCACCAACGTGGCCGAGACCTCGCTGACCGTGCCGCGCATCCGCTACGTGGTCGATCCGGGCTTCGCCCGCGTCAAGCGCTACAGCCCGCGCAACAAGCTCGACCGCCTGCATATCGAGCCCATCTCGCAGGCCAGCGCCAACCAGCGCAAGGGCCGCTGCGGGCGCGTGGCCGAAGGCATCTGCTACCGCCTGTACGGCGAAGCCGATTTCCAGGCGCGACCGGAGTTCACCGATCCGGAGATCCGCCGCTCCAGCCTGGCCGGGGTGATCCTGCGCATGCTGCAGCTGGGCCTGGGCCGGATCGAGGACTTTCCGTTCCTGGAGGCGCCCGACGAGCGCGCCATCGCCGATGGCTGGCAGCAGCTGGCCGAGCTGGGCGCGATCGACGGCGAGCGCCGCCTGACCGCGATCGGCAGGCAGATGGCACGGTTGCCGGTGGACGTGAAACTGGCCCGCATGCTGGTGGCCGCGCAGGCCGCCGGCTGCCTGCGGCCGATGCTGGTGATCGCGTCGTTCCTGGGTATCCAGGATCCGCGCGAGCGACCGGCCGACGCGCGTGGCGCCGCCGACACCGCGCACGCGCAGTTCGCCGATGGCCGCTCCGAATTCGTCGGCGTGCTGCGCCTGTGGGATGCCTATCGGCAGGCCCATGAAGACCTGACCCAGTCGAAGCTGCGCGACTGGTGCGGCCGCCATTTCCTGGGCTTCCTGCGCATGCGCGAGTGGCGCGAACTGCATCGGCAGCTGCGCCTGCTGTGCGAGGAACTGGGCTGGAAGGAAGAAGATGCCGACGCCGCGATGGCGCCACTGTTGGACGGCAGCCGTGCGCCGCCGGTCGCGCGCGACGACAGCGCTGCTGCGGTAAAGGCGACGCGTGGACAGCTGCATCGCACCGCGCGCCTGGCCCGCGAAGGCAAGGCCGAAGCGACGCCGGTGGCGGTGCGCGCGCAGCAGGACCAGGCGCCCGCCGGGGGGGGCTTCAGCGAGCGCATGCGCGCCGGCGCCTACCAGACCCTGCACCGCGCACTGATCGCCGGCCTGCCGACGCAGATCGGCCATCGCACCGAGAAGGGCGATTTCCAGGCGCCGCGGCAACGCCGTTTCCTGCCGTTCCCCGGCTCACCGCTGTCCAAGCGGCCGCCGCCGTGGCTGCTGGCGGCCAACCTGCTGGATACCCAGAAGGTGTGGGGCATGACCCTGGCCGCGATCGAACCGGACTGGGTGATCGCCGAGCTGCCGCACCTGTTGCTGCGCAGGCACTTCGACCCGCACTGGTCGCGTGCGCAGGGCCAGGTGCTGGCCTCCGAGCAGATCAGCCTGTTCGGGCTGGTGCTGGCGCCCAAAAAGCCGGTCCACTACGGCCGCATCGCGCCGGGCGAGGCGCACGACCTCTTCGTCCGGCAGGGCCTGGTCACCGGCGAAATCAACACACGCGCCGGATTCGTGGCCGACAACCTGAGAACGCTCGCTCAGGCGCGCGAGGAAGAGGCGAAGCTGCGTCGCGCCGGCCTGGTCGCCGATGAGGATTGGCAGGCCCGCTGGTATCTGGACCGCGTACCGTCCGACCTCCATTCCGCGGCGGGTCTGGACGCGTGGTGGAAAACGCTGCCTGCGGACAAGCGTCTCGCGCTGCACTGGTCGCTGACCGACCTGCTGCCCGGCGAAGGCAGCGAAGAAGACCGCTACCCGAAATACTTCCCGCTCGGCGACGCGCGGCTGCCGCTGCACTACCGGTTCGAGCCAGGCGCGGCCGATGACGGCGTGACGCTGGAGGTGCCGCTGCACCTGCTCAATGCGCTCGATCCGGCGCGCTTGTCGTGGCTGGCGCCGGGATTCGTGGCCGACAAGGCCTCGGCCCTGATCCGCAGCCTGCCCAAGGCGATGCGGCGCAACTACGTCCCCGCGCCGGACTTCGGGCGTGCGTTCTTCGAGGCGTTCCCGAAGCCGACGGCCGACGATATCCGCGGCGAACTGGCGCGCTTTCTTTCGAAGGCGACCGGGGTGCCGGTGACCGCGCTGGACTTCGAGGAAGCGGCGCTGGAGCCACACCTGCGCATGAACCTGCGCCTGCGCGAAGATCCTCGCGGCGGTGGCGAGGGCCGCGTGCTGGCCGAGTCGCGCGACCTGGACGCATTGCGTGCGCGCTTCGGCGCGAAGGCCGGCCAGGCCTTCGCCGCACGCGCCGGCCGCGCGATGGCGGCCAGCGGGTTGCGCGACTTTCCGCAGCAGGCCATCCCGCACGAAGTCCCGGGCGAAGCCGGCGTGCCGGCCTATCCGGCCCTGCGCGACGAGGGCGATACGGTGGCCTTGCAGGTGTTCGCCGACCGTGCCGAGGCCGAGGCGGCCCACCCGCGCGGCGTGCGTCGCCTGTTGGAGATCGCCCTGGCCGACAAGGTGAAGCAGGCCCGCAAGCAGCTGCCGGTCTCGCCCAAGACCGGCCTGCTGTACGCGGCCATCGAATCGCAGGAACGCCTGCGCGGCGACATCGTGGATGCGGCGATGAATGCGGTGCTGGCGGACGGGCTGGAGGCGATCCGCGACCGCGCCGCGTTCGAGCGCCGGCGCGACGAGGCGGGCAAACGGCTGTTCGGCGAAGCGATGGAAAGATTGAAGCTGGCCGAAGCCATCCTGTCCGCCGTCGCCGACCTCAAGCCGCAGCTGGAAGCGCCGCTGATGGGGTGGGCACGCGGCAACCTCGACGACCTGCGCGCGCAACTTGCGGCGTTGGTGCATCCGGGCTTCCTGCGCGAAACCCCGGCCGACGCACTGGCGCAGCTGCCGCGCTACGTGAAGGCCATGCGCCTGCGCGCCGAGCGCGCGGTGCGCGACCCCGCCCGCGACCAGGCCCGCATGCTGGAGATCAAGCCCTTCGCCGATGCGCTGGCGCAGGCGGTGGAGGACGGCGTGGCCGGATCGGCGGACTGGCAGGCCCTGCGCTGGGACCTGGAGGAACTGCGCGTGTCGATGTTCGCCCAGGAGCTGGGCGCGCGTGCGGGCGTGTCGCCGAAGAAGCTCGCGCAGCGCCTGCAGGCGCTGCGCGGCTGAGCGGGCGTCACTTGATGCGGCGCACCTTGGCCGGCGTGTTGTAGCCGTCGATGCGGAAGAACCAGTTGTTGAACAGGCCGGGCTTGATGGTCACGGCCGGATTGGTCTTGCGCACGCCGCTCAGGCTGGCCGCTTCGATCTGCTCCCATACCTGCCCGTTGGCCAGCGTATAGCGGTTGCCTTTCGCGAATCCCCTGAACTCGCCGGCCAGCGTGCTCTTGATGGGTTCGTCCGAGCCGAAATCGAAGAAGCCGCGGTTCTCCTGCTCGACCTGCTTGCGCGTATCGGCCTGGGCCTGGGCGACCGCGGTCTGCGTCTCCTGGCGGACCTGTTCCACTGCGCGCGCGGTCTCGGCGCCGACCTTGCGGGTCAGCCATGCGCTGAGCGCCGACAGTTCGGCATCGGACAGCTTGTCCAGGCCGGCGGCCTTGAATTCCTCCGCCGTCATCAAGGCGCGCAGGTCGGCGAACCGCGCATCGTTCGATGCGTCCTGGGCGAATGCGGCCAACGGAGCGGTCAGCAACACGAGGGATAGAAACAAGCGGCTCATCTTCATGGTTGTTCCTGCGGTCGACTGGCCGGTAGTGTAGTCATTCCGGCGGCGCTTGGCCGCGGTCCCTTCCTGCCATGGTCCCCCCCGTTCACGACATCGCCACGCTGCTGCAACGGCCTGCGCTGCAAGCGCTGCCGGCGCCGCTGCGGCATGCGCTCGCCGAAGCGGCCGCGCAGGACGGCGCCGATGCCGGCATGCCCGATCCGGTGGGCGTGGCCGCAGACACGCTGGATACGCTGGCGGCCCTGTCCGCCGATGGCGACGTGATGCTGGCCGCGCTGCTGTACGCGGTGCCGGCCCTGCAGTCCGCGGTGCGGAGCGGCACCGGCATGTCCGCCGCGCTGGCGGATCTGCGCGAAGGCCAGGCCGCCGCGGCCCAGGTGTGGGCCCTGCACGCCGAGCAGGAGCGCAGCGTCAACACCGAAGGCCTGCGCCGGTTGCTGCTGGCGATCGTGCGCGACCTGCGGGTGGTGACGATCCTGCTGGCCCGCCAGTTGGCCCGCATGCGTGCGGCCGGCGCGTTGCCCGAGCCCGAGCGCCAGGCGCTGGCGCGGCTCACCCGCGACATCCATGCGCCGCTGGCGAACCGGCTGGGCATCTGGCAGCTCAAGTGGGAGTTGGAGGACCTGGCATTCCGGTACCTGCAGCCTCAGGTCTACAAGCAGATCGCCACCCAGCTGGACGAGAAGCGCACCGGGCGCGAGCGCTACATCGCCGCGGTGATCGCCAGCCTGCAGAAGGCCCTGGCCGAACACGGGATCCGCGCCGAGATCAGCGGCCGGCCGAAGCACATCTACAGCATCTGGCGGAAGATGCAGCGCAAGCAGGTCGGTTTCGACGAACTCTACGACCTGCGTGCAGTGCGTATCGCGGTGGACGACGTGGCGGCGTGCTATGCGGCGCTGGGCGTGGTGCATGCGCTGTGGGTGCCCATCCCCAGCGAGTTCGACGACTACATCGCCCGGCCCAAGGCCAACGACTACCGCTCGCTGCACACCGCGGTGGTCGGCCCCGAGGGGCGGACGCTGGAAGTGCAGATCCGTACGCACGAGATGCATGCTCAGGCCGAACTGGGCGTGGCCGCGCACTGGAAGTACAAGGAAGGCAAGGGTGGCGGCGATGCGTTCGACCGCAAGATCGCCTGGATGCGCCGCCTGCTCGAAGGCAGCGGCGAGGCGACGGGCGAGGGCACCCTGGCTGGCGACCTGGATGCCGAGCTGGTGGAGGACCGCGTCTACGCGCTGACGCCGAAGGGCGAAGTGGTGGACCTGCCGCGCGGCGGCACGGTGCTCGATTTCGCCTACCACGTGCACACCATGGTCGGGCACCGCACGCGCGGGGCGAAGGTCAATGGGCGCATCGTGCCGCTCAACCACGTGCTGCGCAGTGGCGATCGCGTCGAGATCCTGACCTCGAAGGAACCCGAGCCGCGCCGCGACTGGCTGCTGCCGGCCAACGGCTTCCTCGCCAGCGGGCGCTCCCGCGACAAGGTGCGGGCGTGGTTCCACAAGCTGGACCGCACGCGCAACCTGCAGGCCGGGCGCGAACTGCTGGAGAAGGAGCTCAAGCGGCTGGGCCTGCACCAGGCCGATCTGGCCGGCGTGGCGAAGAAATTCCACGCCGACAGCATCGACGATCTCTACATCCAGGTGGCGCTGGGCGATGTGGGGCCGCACCAGGTCGGGCGCGCACTGCATGAAGAGCAGCGGGCAGCGGCCGAACCCGATGCTCCTGCGCTGCCCGTGCGGCGTCCGCCACGCAGGGTCGCGGCACCCGGCAAGTCGAAGTTCACCGTGCAGGGCGTGGGCAACCTGCTGGTGCAGCTGGCGCGCTGTTGCCAGCCGGTACCCGGTGAGCCGATCGCCGGGTATCTGACGCGCGTGCGCGGCGTCACCGTGCACCGCGCGGATTGCGCCTCGTTCGCGCGGCTCGCCGCCGCCAGCCCGCAGCGCGTGCTGCCGGTGGAGTGGGGTCAGGCCGGCGGCGGCTATGAGGTCGACGTGCAGGTCACGGCGCTCGACCGCAAATGGCTGCTGAAGGACATCACCACGCTGATCGCCCAGGAAGAAGCCAACGTGCTGGACATCAACAGCCAGGGCAACCGCGCCAGCGGCCGCGTGCATCTGCGCCTGCGCCTGAAGGTGGCCGATTTCGGCCAGCTCTCCACCCTGCTGGGCAAGCTGGATGCGCTGCCGGGCGTGGAAGACGCACGACGTTCAGGCTGAGCCGTTATCCTGCAGGCGTGACCCGCGAAGAGCGCCCCGACACAGGCCGCGATCGCCGCATCGAACCGCGCATCGACTGGACGCGCGCCATCGCGGCGGCGCGCACGCATCGCGCGGCTCCGGTGCCTGCCTGGCGGGACCGGCGGCATTGGCGCTGGGCCCTGCTGATCGCCCTGCTGCTGCTCGTGCTGCTGGTGGTGCTCCGCCGCCCGCTGGCGGATGCGCTGTGGCCCGAAACCCGGATACAGGCCCTGCTCGACCAGGCGGACAGCGCGCTGACCGGCGGACACCTCGATGCCGCCGACGGCAGCGGTGCGCGCCAACTGTACGAAGCGGCCCAGGCACTGGATACGGACCGCGGCGAAGCGGCCATGGGCCTGCGGCGCGTGGGCCAGCAGGCGCTGCGCCAGGCGGCCGGCGCGCTCGCGCAGGACCGGTTCGCCGAAGCACGCGAACGCCTTGCGCTGGCGCGCGAACTGCAGGTGCCGCGTGCCCAGGCCGATGCGCTGGACGCCCGCCTGCGCGCGCGCGAGGCCGAGCATGCCGGGCTGGACAGCGTGATGCAGGCGGCGGTGCGGGCGCATGCGGCCGGACGCCTGGTCGGCGATCCGGCGGCCGCGCTGCCGTTGTACCAGCGCGTGTTGGCCCTGCAGCCGGCCCGGCTGGAAGCGCTGGAAGGGCGTGAGGATGCGTTGTCGGACCTGCTGCAGGAGGCGGGCCGCCATCTGCAGCGCAACCAACTGGAACCGGCCGCGTCGCTGATCGCCCAGGCACGCGTCTTCGACCCCGGACACGTGGACTTGCCGCAGGCGCAGGCTGCGCTCGCCACTGCGCTGGAGACGCGTCGCCGCGCGGCCGCGCGCGATCTCGGGCGCGGCCGCCTGGCGGCGGCGCGGACGGCTTACGTTGAGGTGCTGGCGGCCGCGCCCGGCGACGCGGCCGCTCGCCAGGGCCTGGAGCAGGTGGGCGTGGCCCATGCAGTGCGGGCCGAGCGGCATGCCGCGGATTTCCGCTTCGAGCAGGCGCGGCGCGAGCTGGTGGAGGCACGCGCGCTTGCGCCGCAGTCCGCACGCATCGCCCAGGCGGAACAGGCCGTGGCCCGCGCGGAACAGGCGCGTGACCGTCCCGGTGCGGCCATGCCGCCCGGCGAGCGCGCGCGCCGCGTACACGCCCTGCTCGCGGACATGGCAAGCGCCGAAGCCCAGGGCCAATGGCTCACGCCGCCCGGCGAAAGCGCCTACGACAAGCTGCGCGCCGCCCAGGCGCTGGCACCGGACGCGCCGGAGGTGAAGCGTGCGGCATCGCGGTTGCTGCCTGCCGTGCGCGAATGCTACGAGGCGGAACTGCGCGCAAACCGCATCCGCCGCGCCCAGGCCTGTCTGCAGGCCTGGCAGACGCTGCAGCCGCGCCAGGCCGGCCTTGCCGATGCGCGCCGAAGGTTGGCGGAGAAGTGGATCGCGGTGGGCAGCGAGCGCCTGGGCGCCGGCGACGTGGCGTTTGCGGCGCAGGCGCTGGAAGAGGCGCGTCGTCTCGATGCGGCAGTGTCCGGTCTGGACGACTTCCAGGCGCGCGTGCGGCTCGCGCAGGCACCGCAGGCGCGCTAGAAGAAGATCCGCCGGACCGTGTCGCGTGCGGCATCCATGGAAAAATGCCTGCGGATGTTCTCGCGACCGTGCGTGGACAGGCGGTTCCAGAGCGATGCGTCGCCGTACAGGCGCACGACCGCATCGACGAAGGCATCGGCGCCCTCCGCGACCAGCACATCGTGGCCGTCCACCAGGTGCATGCCCTCCACTGCGCACGGCGTCGCCACCACGGGCTGGCCATGCGCCATGCTCAGGTTCACCTTGCCTTTGACGCCGGCGCCGAAGCGCAGCGGCGCGACCGCCACGCGCGCCCCGTCCATGTAAGGCGCGAGATCCGGCACGTGGCCATGCACCGTGATGCCGGGGATTTCCTGCAGCGCACGGACCTGCGGGGGAGGTTCGGCGCCGATGCAGTGGAGCCGCACCTCGGGCAGCCGCGCCCGGATGCGGGGAAAGATCTCGCGGCCGAACCACAGCATGGCATCGGCATTCGGCGGGTGGCGGAAGCCGCCCACGAACACCAGGTCCCGGCGTTGCGCGAAAGGTGCGCCGTTTCCGGCGATTTCGTGCAGGTTGGACAGTACCTCCACGCGGGCGGTCGCCGGCAGCAGCGCGGCCAGCATGTCGCGTTCGACGGGGCTGACGACCAGCGTCGTGTCCGCCCGTCGCATCAGCGCGAGCTCGCGGTCGCGTGTCTTCCCGGCGCTGCGGTGGAGCGCGTCGTCGCCGGCAATGGCCGCGCCGCGCTGTTCGCGGAGGAAATGCAGGTCGACGGTGTCGAACACGACGCGCGCCTGCGGCGCGAAACGGCGCACCAGCGGTATCAGCTCGGCGGCCACGTAGTGGCGCGACAGCAATACCACGTCGAAGCGTGCACCGTGCGCGCGCATCCACGAGGCGATGCTGCCGGCGAACGGGGCATGCCAGCTTTCGACGCCAAGCTGCCGCAGGGCGGCCGTGTCCTCCCCCGCATCGCGCAGGTCCGCCGGCAGGAACACCACATGCGCGCCTTCCGCGACCAGCAGGCGCATCAAGTTGGCCATGCGCAAGGACGCCGAATCATGCCGCGGGCGTGGCGTCTCGGTATCGACGACCAGAACCTGCCGTCGGCCGCGCGCAAGCGTCGAGGGCGAGGGCAGGGTGCCCGCTGCCGGTTGCCCGGTGAGCGCTTCGGCCCACTTCCGCGTGAACAGGCCGCGGTTGCGCACCTGGTAGGCCTTGATTCCGCTGCCGGTGTCCGTGCCGGCCGTGATGCCTTCCAGGTGCACCACGCGCGCGGCGGGCTGGTAGAGCACGCGAAGGCCGCGCGCGCGGACGGCGAAGGCCAGATCGGTGTCTTCGTAGTAGGCCGGTGCGTAGCGCGCGTCGAAACCGCCCATATCGCGGAAGAGCGCGGTGGGCACCATGATCGCGGCACCCGAGCAGTAGTCGGCATCGCGCACGCTGGCGTAGCGCGGATCGTCGGGCGATTCGAAGCGCCCGTAGTTCCAGGCCGAGCCGTCGTCGAAGACCACGCCGCCGGCTTCCTGCAGGCGACCGTCCGGGTAGACCAGCTGAGCGCCCACCAGACCCGCGCCGGGCCACGCGCCGAACGTGTCCAGCAGCGCGTCGAGCCAGCCCGGCTGCGGGAACGTGTCGTTGTTGAGGAAGACCAGGTAATCGCCGCGCGCCAGCGCGGCCCCGTCGTTGCATGCGGCGATGAAGCCCCCGTTGCCGGCGCGCACGTGGTAACGCAGTCCGGCGATGGATGTCATCCAGGCGTGCGTCTGGTCGCTGGATCCGTCGTCCACGACGATGATCTCGCAGGCGACCGACGGCGGATGTCCGGCCAGCGCGCGCAGGCAGCCCAGGGTATGCGCGGCCTGGTTGTAGACGGGAACGACGATGCTGACGCGGGGGGCGTCGCTGGCGGGCACCGCGAACGGTGCGAAGGGCGCCTCGGCCGGCCGGTACAGCGACGCGGGTGGCAACCGGGGGTGCCGCGTGAACTGCCGGCGCACCCGCGCCCAGGTCGCCGCCAGGCCGCGCGTGCGCAGACTGGTCAGGCCTCGACGGACCAGGCCGCGCGTGCGTTCCAGCATGAAGCGCACGTCGGCCCACGTCATCGACATTCCGTTGCAACTCCAGCTGAGCGAAAGGGGAGCGGGCCGGGCGCACCCTTGGCGGCTGCGCTAGACTCGCCCGAATTCCCATTGTCGCATCCCCTGTGGCCCGCAACGACTACGACGACGAAGCGCTGGACGAAGACGACATCGACGACGGCGACAGCGGCCGACCGGCCTG
>Ga0208958_1003681_pt1 | contig 11681 bp, 9 predicted proteins | sample RifOxyB1_FD_184032 | JGI IMG/M metagenome (GOLD analysis project Ga0208958, IMG submission 184032) | Soil microbial communities from Rifle, Colorado - Rifle Oxygen_injection B1 (SPAdes) | ecosystem: Environmental > Terrestrial > Deep subsurface > Rock core/Sediment | place: Rifle, Colorado...
GAATCAATGATTAATCACACCACTGATTATTCACAACAATCAAAGCAATTGGTTTCAACCATTAGGGATAAAACTGCTATTGGGGATGAGGCCATGCATGAGTTGGCAGAATCTATGGAAGGAATCAGTCAGTCTAATTTGAAACTGGTGGAAATGCAGGAGATAATTAAGGATATTGATAACAAAACCAAAGTTATCAATGATATTGTCTTTAAAACCCAACTGCTTTCTTTTAATGCTTCTATTGAAGCAGCTAGGGCCGGTCAACATGGTAAAGGATTTGCGGTGGTAGCAGAGGAAGTAGGGAAATTAGCACAGATGAGTGGAGAAGCAGCCACTCAAATCAAAGAACTTTTAGAGAATAGCCAAAGAGAAGTGGCTTCAATTGTTGAGACCACCAAAAATACGGTTGTTCAAGGACAATCAACATCTGAAAAAGCTTTAAGTATATTTAGAGAAATTTTTGAAGGCGTTGATCAGGTAGTGGATAAGATCGCTCAAATTGCCTCAGCTTCCTCCAACCAACAAGAGGGGATAAAGCAAACCGGCAAGGCCATGAATGAACTTGATAAGGCCATCACGATGAATGTCGGTATCGCTGATACCGTAATGGAGTCTGCGCGTAGACTTGAGAGTGTTTCTGATTTAATTAATTCTCACTTGGTTGATCTGCAGCAGGTTATTCTAGGAAAAAAATAAAAATACAATTTTAAAAATTATTAAATGCATATTGAATGCATTCTTTTAACGGAGGTTTTATGAAATTATTAGTTTTATGTTTTGCGTTTTTACTTGCCAGCATTCAAACCCTGCAAGCTGCCCCTGACTTTGGCGAAAAAGTTAAGCAATCAATGGCATCTTTAAAAGATAGGTGCGCAAAGCTTGGTGCTCCTAAAGTTGAAGGTGAAGCTACAGTAGCTGGCAAAAAAGTTCCAGTACTTTATTTTGGTACCACTAAAATGAATGATGATTTTACGATCGTTGATGCTCTTAAAAATGAAATGGGCGGAACGGCTACATTATTTGTTAAAGCTGGCAGTGAATTTGTTAGAGTAACGACCAACGTTCAAAAAGAAGATGGTCAAAGAGCTTTGGGAACTATTTTAGATCCAGCTGGTAAAGCTATCGTAAATATTAATAAAGGCGAAGCCTACTACGGCGAAGTTGATATTCTTGGAAAGAAGTATACTTCGGGTTATGAACCTATTAAGGATGCAACAGGAAAGACGATCGGTGTTTTTTATGTTGGTTATTTAAAACTCTAGTTTGAGATTTTATTGGCTGCATTTTGAATAAAATGCAGCCTGTTTTTTATATATTATCGACTTTAGTCCTAATGCAGGCAAATCTAAGCTTGAATTAATTGTCACCATTTGAGTTTTACTTAATGACTGTTAGTATTCATTAATAAAAAGCCAAAAGAGTGAGATTAATAATGGTGAAGCAATATTTAGAAATAATTACTGGATTGAGTTTTGGGTTAAAATTAATGCTTGGGTTTGTCTTTTTATTGATACTTACTGTTACTGCAAACATTATAACTTACATAAAATTTGATCAGAGTGCGATAAGATCAAATTATATTGTGAAAGAAGAATTTCCATATATTTTAGGTCTTAGCAAAATTCAAACCTTTAGAACGAATCTTAAAGTTGCTGAACGAACTCTTTCAAATGCTAAGATGAATTGGGATGAGCGAGTCAATCAATATAAAGTGCTGGTGAATGCTTGGGATGGCGTCACTAAGAATGTTAAGGTGATTGACGATAATATTTCGTTAAAAGAAAATAAAGAGTCTTTTGAAAAATTCAAAATGCTATGGAATAAATCCAAACCATCATTTGATGCGTTTTTAAAATTTTGTAAAGAGAGAGATGATTTTCTTGCTGCTGGTTACTCAGCGGTTGATCAAGAACTTATTGATAAAGAAAAACAAATGATTGATCTTTTGATGACAAGCCGGCCGTTGATTAGTGAGATGGATCAGGTGATTTTGGAGTTAATATCTAAAGCGGAGCAGGATTTTTTTAATAGTCAGATTGAAAAAGAAAAAGATGATACAGCTACCAAGTGGCTTATTATTGTGATGAGCCTCATTAGTGCAAGTGTTACGATTGTCTTTTCCATTTTTTTCCCGATGGTAGTCACCAGACCGTTTATTAAACTTTCGAGTGCTTTAAAAATAAATGCCACTAAACTTACGAGTGAAACGCATTTACTTTCAGATGTTAGTGCTCAGTTATCGAGTTCGTCCAGTCAACAAGCTGCAGGTACTCAGGAATCAGTAGCGGCCATGACAGAAATGGAATCAATGATTAATCACACCACTGATTATTCGCAACAATCACAGCAATTGGTTTCAACCATTAGGGAAAAAACTGCCATTGGGGATGAGGCCATGCATGAATTGACAGAATCAATGGAGGGAATCAGCCAGTCTAATTTGAAGCTGGTGGAAATGCAGGAGATAATTAAAGATATAGATAATAAAACCAAAGTTATTAATGATATTGTCTTTAAAACCCAGCTGCTTTCGTTTAATGCTTCTATTGAAGCAGCTAGGGCGGGACAATATGGCAAAGGATTTGCGGTGGTTGCAGAGGAGGTAGGGAAGTTGGCCCAGATGAGTGGTAAAGCAGCTACTCAAATCAAAGAACTGTTGGAAAATAGTCAAAAAGAAGTTACTTCAATAGTTGAGACCACTAAAAATACAGTTATTCAAGGACAATCAACATCTGAAAAAGCTTTAAGCATATTTAGAGAAATTTTTGAAGGTGTTGATCAGGTAGTTGATAAGATCGCCCAAATTGCCTCAGCTTCCTCCAATCAACAAGAGGGGATAAAGCAAACTGGCAAGGCCATGAATGAGCTGGATAAGGCCATTACGATGAATGTCGGTATCGCTGACACGGTAATGGAGTCTGCGCGTAGACTTGGGAGTGTTTCTGATTTAATCAACTCTCATTTGGCTGATCTTCAGCAGGTTATTCTAGGAAAAAAATAAAAATACAATTTTAAAAATTATTAAATGCATATTTAATGCATTCTTTTAACGGAGGTTTTATGAAATTATTAGTTTTATGTTTTGCGTTTTTACTTGCTAGCATTCAAACCCTGCAAGCTGCCCCAGATTTTGGTGAAAAAGTTAAACAATCAATGGCGTCATTAAAAGAAAGATGCACAAAACTTGGTGCCCCTAAAGTGGAAGGTGAAACTACTGTAGCTGGCAAAAAAGTTCCGGTTCTTTATTTTGGTGCTACTAAAATGAATGATGATTTTACTATCGTTGATGCTCTTAAAAATGAAATGGGTGGAACAGCTACGTTGTTTGTTAAAGCTGGCAGTGAATATGTTAGAGTAACTACTAATGTTCAAAAAGAAGATGGCCAACGAGCTTTAGGAACCATTTTGGATCCAGCTGGTAAAGCTATCGCAAATATTAATAAAGGTGAAGCTTTCTTCGGTGAAGTTGATATTCTTGGAAAAATGTATACAACTGGATATGAACCTATTAAAGATGCCACTGGAAAGACAATTGGTGTTTTCTATGTTGGTTATTTAAAACTCTAGTTTGAGAATTTATTGGCTGCATTTTGAATAAAATGCAGCCTGTTTTTTTTGTTATATATTGTCGATTTTAGTTCCAATGCGGCCAAATCTAAACTGGAATGGACTGTCGCTAAATGGTGAAACCATCGAAAACCAAATAAATAGTGCTTTTCCTAAAATCTCGTCCTTGGAAACAAAACCCCAATACCTTGAATCAGCAGAAAAATCCCGGTTATCACCCATCATAAAATATTTGTCGGGAGGGATGACAATCTTAGCACGGTTGGAAGGAAATGATCTTTTGGAAAGTTGGATGACGTGAGTATGATCCCCAGTTTTTGATTGGTAAAAATCAAATTCATAATGCTTAAATTTGAAATCCATGTCTTTCATAATATGGTCGCCAGGGATTTTGACATTGTCATAACTCTTGCCATTTATATAGACAATGTTGTCAATTATTTCGAGTTCATCTCCAGGAAGTCCTACAACTCGTTTGATATAATTGATACTTTTATCCTTGGGATATTTAAAAACTACAACATCACCTCGACTTGGCGATTTAAAGGGCGTGATATAAATGGGGTTCCATTCTTTGGTGGGATCAATCCCTGGAAATCCTTCACTGAATGGGATTTTGAACCCGTAAGACCATTTGTCGACCAGTATGTAGTCGCCGATCTTCAAGGTGGGGATCATAGAGCCTGATGGAATAGTATAGGGTTCATAGAAAGTAGATCTGAAGGCGAACACCCCGATAAAGATAAAAAAAATTGAGACCGCTTCTTTGATAACTTTTTGTTTGTTAAACCGCATAATTACTTCCTGTCTAATTTAAATAGGCTTATAGTCTACATGACTCGTTTAAAGTTGTATATTAGCTTAATTTTTTAACACTATTGTTAAAAAAAATATAGTTTAGGTTGAATTAAATAGTTTGGGCAATTATTATATTTATTATTTCAATATATTTGGGGGACTGATGAAAAACTATTATAACTGGTTTGGGCTTTGGCTAATTACTTTATCCATGTCCTTTCACAGCTTAGGTTATGACACCTGCACCGATAAAAATATTGAGTTTTGTTTGGAGGATGGAAAACCTCCAGTCTTTGATTATGCACCACCGAAAAAAAAGCCAAAACTGGTTAAGAAACAAGCTCCCGAAAAAGATTTTTCCGTGGTTTTGGATACGAGTACTGGCTTTAAAAAGGGCGAGATTTCTAAAGATGTAGAGACCCTTGGATATGGAGATAGTGCTATTTATGAAAAACTTTCTCAAGATGGATATAATCCTGAACAAGATTATTTTGTTGAAGATAAAAGTGGTAAAGAAGTTCTTATATTGGGAGGAGAGAAGATTCAAGTTAGAAGGCTAAGTAAGCCAAAATCAAGTCAATCAAGACTTATTCCTACTGGTGTAGTGATGGCGCCCCCGGTCATTCCCAAGGGTTCAATTGCTTCAGTGTCTGGTGTTCCAACCAAAAATATCGATACTCCCAAGAATCAAGTTAATCCTGGGATTACTGCAAATTCCGTGAACGCAGCAAATGCTATAAATTCTGCGAACCAAGTGAACACCGTGAAGACTGTTAATACGGTGAATGCTGCGAACACTATGAATCCTGCAAATCAGGTGGCTGCTAATGAAACTGTGACAAGTGTGGTTGAGACTAAAAGAGTTTTTACGGTGGATAAAGACGGAATTGTGGTTGCCAAAAATATTCAGGTAGCTACCAATCAAGTAAAAATTCCAGCGAAGTCTACTTCAGTGCAAGCTCCCCCAATTAAAAAAAATATATGGGGAGATTTTAAAAGTAAATATCGATCTTTTAAAACTTCAGTTTGGATGCCAAGATACGAAAAGGCTAAAACCAAAATTAAAAATATTCTTAGCCGTTTTTTAAAAAGAGAATAAGAAATGATTAAAAAATTAAAAGCATTTTTTTTTACTGCGATTTTAGGAGGGCTAACTGTTATTATGCCTATTGCTATTTTTAGCATGGTGGTTATATGGCTCATGGGAAAGATCTTTATTTTTATTTCTCCATTGACCCTTTTCTTGGAAAATAATTCGAATTTGCATGATTATGTAGCAAATGCCATCGTTATAGTTATTCTGATACTTCTATGTTTCTTTGTGGGATTGTTAGAAAGAACCAGGTTGGGAAAATTTATAGAAGGAAACTTGGATAAGTATTTGCTCAAAAAATTACCAGGTTATTCCCTAGTGAAAGATACTATTATTCAACTTATCGGAAGCAAGGATACTCCCTTTTCCAAAGTCGCTCTAATCAAACTCTATGGTGATCAAGTGAAGTTTACGGCTTTTGTTACCGATGAACATAAAGACGGAAGTTATACGGTGTTTATCCCTACTGGTCCTAACCCGACTTCAGGTAACATTTGTCATTTACCAAGAACATCTGTGGAAATTATTGATGTCTCTATTGAAACCGCAATGAAGTCAGTCATTGGCTGTGGGGTTGGTTCCAAAATTCTATTAGAAAAAAGCCAAAAAAAATAGGCCCGTAGGCCTATTTTTTTATTACTTTATTGTTTCAAATGGATTCATGGTTTGACGAGCTAAATTTGCTCTCATTTCTTCCATCTGATGAGCTTCAAAATAAGCTAGCAAGGAACCTTCAGTTAACCTTTGTTTAACATAAGTGGATTCAATATATGAGTTAATTGTATCTTTAAAAAAAGCAGGGATAGTAATAAAACTCATACCGACTTGAACTAGTCTATGCAATTCTCGTTTTCTTTTTATGGAGTTGGGTCTCGTGTAATCATAAGCGATGGAGGGGTACCACTGGATCATAGATTGTTTATCAAACAAATTGATAATAACTTCTTTGTCATTCAAGGTTACTTCGTTAAAGGCATAAGTTAATCTTTCGCCAATCTCACCATATCGTTTTTGGTTCATTAGTAAAGTTCGACTTCCAGCTCGCCAGCCATTGTAAAAATAATCAGTCCCATAGGTCAACCATTGTGCCTGTGCTCGATTTGATTCCCAATAGGAAATGGTTGTAATTCTAGATTCATAAATTGAAGAGAAGGCTCGATCCGCTTCATCCTTGGTAAGACCTAGTTCTTCTGGCGTAAAATTATCAAGGTAATATAGGAGCATATTTTGGTGATAGGTTCTTCTTTCTCTGACTAATTTTTCAACCTTGACGATGATGTCGCTAGCGGCATTTAACAGGGGAACGGAGCTCAATCTTTTTCTTGCCAGGTCGAGACCATATTTAACCGCTTGGTAACCTAAGTTTCTGGTGTAAAAATATTTTGGATCGTCCAATTGAGCTACGACATCCAATCTTAAATTCATCATAAGTGACTTTAGTTTTTCCTCGTATGACGAAATAACTTCTTTAAAAATGGAATTATTGAAAATGGCATTGATGTTTAATTTCTCAACACCATATAGGGAGTCCATCATATAAGCTTTAAACGCATTATCGCTGGAGGAATTGGCGGACTTATTAAAAATACCATCTTCAAAGAGGATATTCTTTGCATCAGAAAAATAATTTTCCTTGTTTTGCATTTTGGTTTGCTCATTTAAAAGCTCTTTTTTCAATGCATCAACATAAGTCCACACTGAAAAGTTTAAACTTAACGATTTGTCTGTAATGGCCACCACGTTGCCTTGCTCGTTACGGACAAATTTAAACCTTTTATGAAATCCATCTGAAGAAGGATTTGCACCAAAAGTTTGTAGGGAATAAATAAAAATAATGCTTAATACTATTTTGAGGTTCATCTTTTTCCTCCTGAAAAATATTACCTAGATTCTTTGCTTCCTTAGAGGTCACTTAAGAATTGTAATCTATTTATTGATTGAGATATATCAACCTAGATCAAATGTAAGACTTTGTTTTGAAATGTTGCTTTAGTGGACAAGAAATTTGGTATAGTATTGCAACATTTTAAACCCTCATGTAGGTGGGTTTATTCGGAGGAAAGAATGGTTAAATTAGTTGTATTTTGTATTTGTTTTATGGCCCAGAATTTATTCGCTGCAACAATTGGAGTAGTCGATTCAGGAACAGATATCAAACATAAAGATCTGGCTGAGTTTATCTGGATAAACCCTATAGAGATCGACAATAACAATCGTGATGAAGATCGTAATGGTTATCAAGATGACATTAACGGTTGGAACTTCGCTGAAAATAATAAAAACCTAATCGATTATAAATATCTGGGAACTTTTTCTGCGGACGTTAATAAATTTTTTGAACTTCAATTTTTAGCAATGCTTGGTACAATCACTCCAGAACAATTAGATTGGTTAAAGGCCAAAGTTCAAGAAGAAGCTTTTATTAAAGAGTTGACCATTTTTGGTAATTTTGTTCACGGAACTCATGTAGCGGGTATTTCAATCAACGGACTCACCAACTCCAAAGTCATTTCAGTAAAGCTGATTCCTACTGAAGTCAATCTTCCTAAGCAGGGTGAAGAGCCCAGTGTGAATAAGGGACTTGGAATGAACCTTGTTAAAATGGCTTTAAATGAATTGGCGAAGACCCAAATGACGACTATGGTTGAAATTGCTTCATACCTCAAAGGACATAAGGTCGATGTAGTCAATGGTTCATTTGGAACTGGGTACAGCCAGGCTGCTATGATTGCTGGTGTTGTATTTAAGGGTGTATTTTGGAGAGAAGCAAAGCAAGAGGAACTTCATGAAGCTACTATGCATTTTATGGGTGCCCTACTTGAGCAAGGAAAACTAATGCTGCAAGAAGCACCAGACACATTGTTTGTTTTTGCTGCCGGTAACGATGGTTCAAATAATGATGATTTTCCAATATCTCCTGCTAATATAGTTGAAGAAAATCGAATTTCAGTAGCTGCAACCTATAAAAGATTGATCTTAGCTCCATTTTCAAATTATGGAGTAAAAATGGTCGATGTAGCAGCACCGGGCATGGGTATTCATTCAACCATTCCTGGGGATGAATACATTGTTATTTCAGGTACCAGTCAAGCCGCCCCTTATGTTACTCGGGTAGCTGCAGGACTGAAAGAAATTAACCCGGCGCTTAAACCAGCTGAATTGAAAAAAATTCTAATGGAAACTGTAGATAAAAAAGAATTTTTAGCAGGAAAAATTAAATCAGGTGGAATGATTAACGACGAAAGGGCCATGGAAGCTGCCAAACTAAGTCTGTCTAATTCTCTTGATGAAGCTATTAAATTGAGTTTGGCTTCAGTGGCAGATTTACCTGTAGAAAAAGGTCTTGTGAAAAAAGAGAATTTGTTCTTGGATTTTGTTTTACCACTTCCAAGTATGTTTAAGTTTTAATATAATTGGATCATTAATTTTTAATAGAGGGCCCGTCAATCGGGCCCTGCTTTTTTGAGGAAAGAAAATGGGAAAAATTAATCTCAGAGTTGATGATTCAAACATCGTAAGAAGAAAAATAGCTATGGGCACATGGAATCAACCCAAAGATTGTCAGGTCTATGGTTTATTGGAAGTTGATATTACCGATTTATTTCCCAAAATGAAAAAATTTTCTGAACAAGTAGGGAGAAAAATTAACCTTAACCATGTGGTTGGTAAGGCACTAACAATCTGTCTTCAAAATCGTCCAGAGTTAAATGGTCTTATTCGCGGAAACCGAGTGTATATAAGAAAAAATGTAAAACTTTGCTATCTAGTTAACATACCATCACCAGATGGTGATGTTAAAAAAAATAATCTATCTGCTTGTGGCATAGATTACGCGGAAGAGCTGAAGATTTCGGAATTTGCAAGAGTGATGGAAGAAAAAGCAACTGCAGCTAGAAATGGACATGACAAAGAAATTAAACAAAACATGGAAGCGTTTAAATTTATTCCATGGTGTTTGGTCAAGACCTACTTGAACTTTGCTTCATTTTTAATTTATGGACTTAATTTGGATTTGGAAAATTGGGGTGTTCCCAAAGACCCCTTTGGTTCAGTGATCATTACTAACATTGGAAGTTTAGGAATCGATGTGGCTTGGGCTCCTTTAGTCCCTTACGCTAGAACACCGATGGTGATTACAATATGTGGAGCAGCTGACAAACCCTGGGTACACGAGGGAGAAATAAAAGTCAGAAAAATTCTTCCTATCGCTTGTACTTTCGACCACCGGTTTATAGATGGTGCTCAGATGGCCAAGATGACCGAAGATTTCAAAAAATGTATTAATGAACCTGAAAAATATCTATTTGATGGATAAAAATTAAACGATTATTCTAGGAAGATGCCCACCGATTCTGGTAGTTACTTCGTAGTTAATGGTATCACACCAAGCAGCGATATTCTCAGCTTTTATTTCTTCTGTACCATCTTGTCCCAGTAACGTGGCAATGACCCGGTTGTTATTTTTTTGAATTTTAGTAATATCAACGACTATATGATTCATCATTACTCTTCCAATCATAGGACATCTTTGGCCGTTAATGAGTACATAAGCTTTGTTGGTTAAACTGCGTGGGAATCCATCAAAGTATCCCACTGGGAAAACGGCAATTTTAGTTTTTGATTCACATTTATAAGTGCACCCATATCCAATATAAGATCCATCAGCAACATCTTTTACAATCTGACTTTTTACTTTCCACTCTAAAGCTGGACGTAGTTCAATTTTATTTTTGGAAATAATACTATAAGAAAGCTTGGTTTCTTTCGAAGGCCACATACCATAAAGAGCTATTCCAATTCTAACAGCATCATGGTGTGATTCATTTAAGATCAAGGTAGCGGCACTGGCCCCAATATGTTTTTCAACAGAAAAATTATTTTTTTTAAAGTATTGATGAAAATGATCCAATTGTTTTTTAGCATACTGTTGTTCAGTTACGTCTTCAGTATTGGCAAAATGGCTCATAAATCCTATCAACTTGATTTTCTCTGAGTGTTTTTGCAAAAGTTCTTTAAGTTCTTTGGAATCAATAGCAAAACCCTCTCGACCAAGTCCTGTATCCAGATGTATATGGGCCATAATTTTTTTCTTAGACTTATGATTACTTAAGATATCATCCCAATCATTGCCATAAATAACCAGTTCTATTTTATTTTGAATGCATACCGATACATGTTCTTTATTAATGGCCCCGATAACTAAAATGCGAATTGGTTTAAGATTATTTTCTGCTTCATAATTTCTAATAAACAGAGCGTCTTCCGGAGTAATAACATGGATGATATCAACTAGATCGTGCACACAAGCAAGCATTTCTGGCAGTCCGTGGCCATAGGCATTGCTTTTTAAAACAACGCCGAGTTTAGTTTTTTTATCAATAAGATTTCTGAAAACATTTATATTATGTTTTATATTTTCTTCATTGATTTCGAGCCAAGAAGTATGGAAATTAAAATTTTTCATTTATTAATACTATCTAGAGGAAAGTTGTTCGTAAAGAGACGGGCGATTTTTTTCTGAGTAAATGCACCTGGTAGCATGATATATGTACAACAAATAAGAATTAAGGTTCCACCAATGATAGAGTAAACATCCAGAAGTTCACCGAAGGCAAAATATCCCCAAAAGCCATGATGAATGACGGCGCTATAACCAATAATGGAAACAATTCCAGCCTTCTCCATTTGATAGGCCCGAGTTAAACAAATTTGTCCTAAGGCGGAAAATACACCAATAATTAAAAGATAAAAAATTTCAGATGGAGTGGGGATTTTAAATGATGAAATCATCAGCGGTATGGAAAACAGGATTGAGCCACCAATAAAATAACAGGTAATTAAAAAGGGACTATGGTGAAGTCCTAGTTTCCGAATAGAAATATAAGCTGCGGCTGCAAAGATTGCACTTGAAATTCCAGTAATCGCGGGGAAGCTTATTAAATTTTCAAAAGTTGGTTTGATAACAAATACAGCTCCGGCTAAAGCTAATACCAGGATGAAATAAAAACTTTTGGGTATGGATTCCTTTAAAAAAAGTTTAGCAAAAATAATTACGAAAACCGGTGCCATCTGTAGTAATATACTGGCATCTCCTAGCTTCATTTGGGAGATAGTGTAGAAAAAAGTAAGGAGACCAAGTCCTCCAAATATTCCGCGGGTAATAAGCATTTTTTTGTTTCCGGCCAGGAAGGAATCTTTTCGGTAAATCATAATTGAAGCA
>Ga0208958_1003688_pt1 | contig 11653 bp, 12 predicted proteins | sample RifOxyB1_FD_184032 | JGI IMG/M metagenome (GOLD analysis project Ga0208958, IMG submission 184032) | Soil microbial communities from Rifle, Colorado - Rifle Oxygen_injection B1 (SPAdes) | ecosystem: Environmental > Terrestrial > Deep subsurface > Rock core/Sediment | place: Rifle, Colorado...
ACTGGCCTGGCACCTGTTCACCTGGGGCGAACAGGCGGTGATTCTGGCGCCCGAACGGCTGAAGGCGGTCATGGCCGGGGAACTGGCGGCGGCCGGACGCGCTCTGGACGCGGCCCGCGGATGAACAAGGCTTAAGGTGACGCTGTCGCCGGTCGGCTCTATCGCGGTTTCGCCCTATCGGAGATCGTCATGCGTGTTCGCCCGGCCTTGTGCGCCATTGGTCTTGTCGGCTTGTCCGTGCTGGGCGCGTGTGCGACCGGCCCTGTCCAGACGCAGCCGCCGCTCATCTCCCGGCAGGAGCCGGTGGCCGTCGCGGTCGAGCGCGACGGCGACCGCTGGACGGCGGACTATGCGCTGGATCGCGACGCCCCGGCCTGGGCCTTCTTCCGCTCGGCCCTGCTGCGCGAGACGCGCCAGCCCTGGCGGCCGGCCTGGTGGCGGGTCGAGACCCCCGGCGTGGTGCTGGAGCGGATCGGCGATTACGACGTCCTGCGCTCCGTCGACGGGGGGCCGGTTCCCCGTCGCGTCCGTATCGTCATGACCCCCCAGGAAGGGGATCTGGAGGCGGACTATGATCCGGCCCTGATGTTCTCGGACGGAACCGTGGCCCTCTTTTCCGGCCAGTTCGATCTCTTTCCCCTGGCCGGGGCCGCCGCCGCCCGCGGCCTGCCGCGCGACCTGAACGGCGTCGACGTGCCGGGCGGTCCGGCCCGCATCACCTGGCGCGACCGGGCCGGCCCCGTGCTGTTCAAGGGGGAGCGAAAAACCGAGGTCACGGCTCTGGACGTCGACACCTATGTCCTGTTCGGCGAGGCCTCGACCCGTCTGGGCGACGGGGTCGCCACTGTGATCGATCCCGGCCTGCCGCGCTGGCTGGGCGACGAGCTGGGCGTGTTCACCCCCCGCGTCATGGCCTATTACGCCTCTCGCCTCGGCCGGGCCCAGGGCGACACCCCGTCCCTGATGGTCAGCTGGACCGGCCCGACGGACTCGATCACCAGCATGGGCGGCAGCGTCCTGCCCGGCCTGATCTCGATGAATTTCGAGGGGGAGGGGATCCTCGATCCCGACCCCCGCGTCCTGGCTCGCGCCCGCTGGTTCATCGGCCACGAGGCGGCGCATTTCTGGCTGGGATCTCAGGGGCTGAAGTATCAGTACGCCCGCGAAGCCTGGATCACCGAGGGCGGCGCCGACCTGATGGCCGTGCGCGCGCTGCAGGCTCTGGATCCCGCCTATGATGTCCGCGCCGAGTTGCAGCGCGAGGTGGACGACTGCGTTCGGCTGGCGGCCGGCAAGCCGGTCGCCTCGGCGGCGGAACGGGGCGAGCATCGAGCCTATTACGCCTGCGGCGCCGTCTGGGGCCTGGTCATCGAGGGCGCCCGCCGTCAGTCAGGCGGCGGCGACTTCTTCGACGTGGTGGCCGAGTTTCAACGGCGCGACAATGACGACGGAATCCTTAGCCGCGACGAATGGCTGGGTCAACTGACCCGCCTGTCGCGCGACCCCACCCTGGCGAACGACATATCGACCCTGCTGGACCAGGGCGTCGCCGATCCGTCCGCCGTCATCGCCCGCCTGTTCCAGCGCACCGGCGTCGCCTTCCGCCTGGAGAACGGTCGGGTGATCCTGATCTGACGGTTTGACGCGGATCAAGGCGGGACGGGCCCGAAGGGCGCATTCAGGCTGTGGCAACAAGGAGCATCGCCATGACCTATGCGAGCCTGATGGTCTATGTGGACGACGAGCCCGACAATGTCGCGCGGATCGGTTTCGCGCGGGACCTCGCCGCCATTCACGACGCCACCCTGATCGGGGTGTCCGTCAGCGAGCCGGAGCCGCCCCTGGTCGACGCCTATGTCGCCGGCGGCATGGCCGGCGAAATCCTGACCCTGCGGCGCGACCAGGCGGACGGCGAGCTGTCCGCCGCCAAGACCCGTTTCCTGGAGGCGATGAAGGACACCGGCATCGCCCATGAGTGGCGGGCCGAGACCGGCTATCCCGCCGCCTGCGTCTCGCGTCATGCGCGGGCCGCGGATCTCATTCTGGTCGGCCGCGACGCCGGCCGCCTGCCTTATCGGGCGCCGGATGCGGGCGATCTGATCATGAATGTCGGCCGGCCGATCCTGGTCGCCCCGCCCCGGGCCCAGGCCGCCCCGGTCGACGGCGTCGCCCTGGTGGCCTGGAAGGAGGGCCGCGAGGCCCAGCGCGCCGTCGCCGCCGCCCTGCCGCTGCTGAAACAGGCGCGCGAGGTCAAGGTGGTTGAGATCTGCGCCTCGGCCGATGCCGCGGCTGCCGCAGCCCGGGTCGCTGATGTCGCCGCCTGGCTGCGGCGCCACGGGGTGGTCGCCGAAAGCGAGGCGCGGGTCCGCGACGAACGCCCGGCCGGCGACCGCATCCTGGCCATGGTCGAACAGGTCGGCGCCAATCTGATCGTCGCCGGCGCCTGGGGCCATTCGCGGATGCGGGAGTGGGTTCTGGGCGGCGTCACCCAGGCCCTGCTGAGCCGCAGCCAGTCCTGGCTGCTTCTCAGCCACTGACGGCCGGGCGATCCTCGCGAGCGTGGAAGATGCGGGCGACGACGACGGCGTCCGCATCGACGCGATATTGGACGACATAGCCGCTGTCGCCGAAAGGGATGTAGAGGTGGCGTAGACCGCCCAGGTCGATCCCGATCATCGGGGTCTCCGCCAGCCGGCCGATGGATCTGGTGATGATGTGGCCGGCTCGTCGGGCGGCGTTTGTATTGACGCCGCGCAGAAAGTCGATGACCCGTCGGCGATCCTGAATCGCATCGGGCGACAGCCTTATTTTCAAGCCTTGGCCTTCAACATGGCCTCGATTTCAGCCTCAAAATCCGCCGCCCAGTCCTCGAAATCGATGAACTTGCCGGTGCGGTCGTACTCAGCCAGCCGACGTTTGGCCTCGGTGATGTCGTAAGGCGTGGTCGGAGGCCAGGGCTCCGGGGTGTCCAGGATGAAGGCGGCGTCCTTCTCTCGAACTTCGAAGTCGCCGGAGGCGTCGTCACGCCCGCTCGCGAGCGCCCGATCCAGAACCGCGACGGCATAGGCCTCCGGCGTCAGGCCCGCCGCGCGCGCAGCGGCCTTGAGCCGCTCAAGCGCCTCTTCGGTCAGGGGAAGGGTCAGGACGTGATCGGCCATAACCGCATCATGTCACAACTAGGAGTAGCTGTGAACTCATGTCGCGGCGAAGGGATAGGGGCTGACCGACTTGGCCCAGTCGTCCACGGCCAGAGGCCGGTCGACGGGCGCGGCGGCGCGTTCGGCGCAGGGGTGGCGATGGCACAGGCGGCAGGCGGGGCCGATGGGAGTGACGTCGGGCCGCTCCAGATCCAGGCCGTGGGCGTAGGCCAGCCTGTGGGCGTGGCGCAGTTCGCAGCCCAGGCCGACGGCCAGATCCTGAGCCTCGCCGTATCCGTCCTGGCCCTGGCGCTCGACGGTGCGGGCGAAGGTGAACCAGCGGCCGCCATCCGGGGTCTCGATGATCTGGGTGATGATCCGGCCCGGCGTGCGGAAGGCGCTGTGCAGCCGCCAGCGCGGGCAGGCGCCGCCGAAGCGCGAGAAGGGAAAGGCGCCGGCCGCATAGCGTTTGGAGATGTTGCCGGCCTGATCCACCCGCATCAGGAAGAAGGGCACGCCCCGCGCCGTCGGCCGCGACAGGGTGGTCAGCCGGTGCGCCGCCTGCTCATAGCTGACCCCGAACCGGGCCTGGAGCCGCGCCAGGTCATAGCCGGTCTCCTCGGCCGTGCGCTGGAAGGCGGCGTAGGGCATCAGGATCGCGGCGGCCAGGGTGTTGCTCAGGGCCACCTTCAGCAGGGAGCGCGTCGGTCCGTCCGGGGCGTTCGCCGCCTGGACCATGTCGTGAAGGGCCTGTCCGTGCTCGGTCAGAGCCAGCTGATAGGCGATGGCGAAGGCGCGTGACGACGGCCCCAGGGTCTCGGACAGCAGCAGACGGCGGCGGTGCAGGTCGTAGCGCCTGGTCCATTCCACCATGACCTCGGCCGGCAGGGTGCGGACGCCCAGGTCGTGTTTCGCCGCCAGCCGCTGGCGCGCGGCGGGTTCGAACCCGTCGGCGTGGGCCGGCACCTCGGCCGTCAGGACCTCGGCCAGGGCCTCGCCCATCTGGTCCAGTTCGGGGAAATGGTTGCCGCGCGCCTGGATGTATTCGCGCACCCATTCGGCCGGACTGGTCTCGACCAGGCCCTCGCCGGTTTCGGCGGCGGCGCGGGCTCGGGCGCGGCCGTCGTCGAAGGCCTGGTAGAGGCGCAGCAGGGCGTCGGCCACGCCCGGCGCCTCTTCCAGCACCTGCACCAGTTCGTGGCGGGGCAGGGACAGGCCCTTGAACAGGGGGTCGGCCAGAACCTCGCCCAGCCGCGCCTCGTCCGCCGCCCCGCCCTGGTTCAGACTGCGCAGATCGACGTCATAGGTCTCGGCCAGACGCAGCAGCAGCTGGGCCGAAACGGGCCGCTGATTGCGCTCTATGTGGTTGAGATAGCTGGGCGAAACCCCCAGGTCGGCCGCCATGGCCGTCTGGGTCAGGGCCAGGTCGCGCCGCAGCCGCTTCAGCCGGGCGCCGAGGAAAAGCTTGCGATCGGCGGCGATCTCCATGGTCCAAGAATGTCATATTATGACTGAATATGCAAAGTCATGATGTGACAAATTGACCAGATTAGCCGGTCTGATGCTGTGTCATTCGTGACTTCTGCGTGTTCTTGTCCCTGAGACGGCGGCTGCGGCCGCGCCCTTCAGAGACCGAGTTCGATCATGACCACCTTCGCCGACCTGGTTCCTTCGCCCGCCGGCCGTTTCGACGGCATCGAGCGCCCCTATACGCCCGAGGACGTCCTGCGCCTGCGCGGCTCGGTGCCGATCACCCACACCCTGGCCGAGCGCGGCGCCAATCGCCTGTGGCAGCTGCTGCACGACGAGCCCTTCATCAATGCGCTCGGCGCCGTCACCGGCAACCAAGCCATGCAGATGGTCCGCGCCGGGCTGAAGGCCATCTATCTGTCCGGCTGGCAGGTCGCGGCCGACGCCAATACGGCCGGCGCCATGTATCCCGACCAGTCGCTGTACCCGGCCAACGCCGCGCCGGAACTGTGCCGCCGCATCAACCGCACCCTGCAGCGCGCCGACCAGATCGAGCACGCCGAGGGCGGCGCCAAGCGTGACTGGTTCGTGCCCATCGTCGCCGACGCAGAGGCCGGCTTCGGCGGGCCGCTGAACAGCTTCGAGATCATGAAGGCCTTCATTGAGGCGGGCGCCGCCGGCGTCCACTTCGAGGACCAGCTGGCCTCGGAGAAGAAATGCGGCCACCTGGGCGGCAAGGTGCTGATCCCGACCCAGGCGCATGAACGCAATCTGGTCGCGGCGCGCCTGGCTGCCGACGTCATGGGCACGCCGACCATCACGGTCGCCCGCACCGACGCCGAAAGCGCCCAGCTGATCACCTCGGACATCGACGAGCGCGATCAGCCCTTCATCGACCGCGACAACCGCACACCCGAGGGGTTCTTCCGCCTGAAGGAAGGCACGGGTCTGGACCACTGTATCGCGCGGGGCCTGTCCTACGCCAACATCGCGGACCTGCTGTGGTGGGAGACGTCGCACCCGGATCTGGACGACGCCAAGCGCTTCGCCGAGGCGATCCAGAAGAAGCATCCGGGCAAGCTGATGGCCTACAACTGCTCGCCCTCCTTCAACTGGAAGGCCAAGCTGGACGACGCCACCATCGCCAAGTTCCAGCGCGAGCTGGGGGCCATGGGCTACAAGTTCCAGTTCGTCACCCTGGCCGGCTTCCACGCCCTGAACAACTCGATGTTCGAGCTGGCGGACGGTTATCGCGACCACGGCATGGCGGCCTACTCAGAGCTGCAACAGCGCGAGTTCGCCAATGAGGCGCGCGGCTACACCGCCACCCGCCACCAGCGCGAGGTCGGCACCGGCTATTTCGACCAGGTCGCCACGGTCATCTCCAACGGCACGTCCTCGACGACGGCGCTGAAGGACTCGACCGAGACCGCCCAGTTCACCCACGCGGCTTAAGGAAAGGACCCTTCATGGAACCGCTGACCCGAACCGAAGCCATTATCGACTTCTGCCTCTCGCCCCTGTCGCTCGACGCCGGGACCGAGGCGGAACGCGAAGTGCGCCGCCGCCTGACCCATGTGCTCAAGACCTATCAGTCCAAGATCGGTCGCCCCGAGCCGGTCGACTTCTCCAACATGCCGACCCTGGTCATCAACGAGGCCGCCCACGGCTACGAATAGGCCGAGACCTTGAACGCAAAAAGGCCCGCCCCGAGCGATCGGGGCGGGCCTTCTTCTGTTCGGCGGAGATCAGCGCGACGAAGGCGAGGGGGCCGGGGTCTGTTCCGGCGTCAGGCTGACCTGGACCGGGGTCTGGACCGGCAGGCCGGGAGGGGCGGCGTCAGCAGCGACAGGATCGCCAACTGAAATCTGGGGCGTCATCATCGCTTGGGTGGTGCAGGTGGCCAGATCGCGGGCGACATGGCGGCCCAGGCAGAACATGTCCTCATAGCTGGGGCGCGAGGCCGCCAGACACTGGAACAGCATCAGCTTGGACATGTTCAGGCAGAACTCGTTGTTGGTCTCCACCACCAGGGCGTCGGTGTTGGCCCGCGCCTCGTCGCCGGCGGCGCCCAGGGCGGCCAAGGCGGCGATGGCCAGGGAACGGGTCACGGCCGGCGTGTAGGGGGGCGACTTTCGCTCCAGCTCCACCGTCAGGCCCTGGCCGCTATTAGCGGCGGCGAACAGACGGCTGGATTCCTCGGCCGAAGGCAGCATGGTGGCGGCCGACAGGGTCTTGGCGCTCTCCAGCCGCAGCTCGCGGTTCGGAATAGGGGTCATGGCCCAGCGGCGACGCGGGTCGCGGCGTTCCTGCACCGTATAGGCGTCGGCCTCGACGGCTTCGGCTATGGCGCGGATGGCGACGGCGTCCTTGCCGATGGTCGCCGTGATCAGGCCGGCGGCCACGTCGGCGCCGGGCAAGGTGGCCGCATAGGCCGGATCGGCGATGATGCGGGCGACCATTTCCTGACGCTGGGCCGGGTCGGCGGCGAACTGGCGCACCCCGGCGACGAACTCGGGCGACTGAAGCGCGATGATGGAGCCGTAGGCGATCAGGCCGCGCGACAGCTGGGCGGGTTCATAGGCCGCGCCCTTGCGGATGGCCGCCTGAATGGATTCCGCATCCGGGAAGCCGCCCGGCTGGATGGTGCCGGCCTCGCGCACGAAGGCCACATAGATGGCGGCCGCCTGGGCGACGCCCTCGTTCAGGGTGACGGGCGGCGGGGGCGGGGGCGGCGGAGGCGGCGGGGCCTCGGGCTCCGGGGTGCTGCAGCTCGCCAGAAACGCGGCGGCGGCGAGGGCGGCGATCGACAGGCCGCGGGTCATGAAGGCCTTGGGCATAGGGCGCGTCCACAGAACTGTGCGCCCCGGCGGGGACGCCTACTGGAAGGCGCTTATAACGTGGCGAAAGCGGTTTGCCGAAGATTAATCGAACAGCTTTGACACAGATTCTTCGTTGGCGATCCGGCGGATAGCCTCGCCGATCAGGGGAGCCACCGAAACCGTGCGGATTTTCTTGCAGTTCAAAACTTCGTGGGGCTGCTCGATGGAGTCGGTGATGACCAGCTCCTTCAACGGCCCGTCGGTGATGCGCTGCACGGCCGGACCCGACAGGACCCCGTGGCTGATATAGGCCGAGACCTCGGTTGCGCCGTGCTCAATCAGGGCCTTTGCCGCGTTCACCAGGGTGCCGCCGGAATCGACGATGTCGTCGAACAGGATGCAACGACGACCCTCGACGTCGCCGATGATGTTCATGACTTCGCTCTCGCCCGCCTTGGGCCGGCGCTTGTCGACGATGGCCAGGTCGGCGTTCAGGCGGCTGGCCAGAGAACGGGCCCGGACCACGCCGCCGACGTCGGGCGAGACGATCATCAGGTCGTCGCCGCGGGCGTAGTTTTCCTTGATGTCCTGAGCCAGGACAGGAATGGCGACCAGATTGTCGGTCGGAATGTCGAAGAAGCCCTGAATCTGGCCGGCGTGCAGATCCATGGTCAGCACCCGGTCCGCGCCGGCGCGGGTGATCAGATTGGCCACCAGTTTGGCCGAGATCGGGGTGCGGCCGCCGGTCTTCCGGTCCTGACGGGCGTAGCCGAAATAGGGCATGACGGCCGTGATCCGACGCGCGGAGGCGCGCACCAGCGCGTCCGTCATGATCAGCAGCTCCATCAGATTGTCGTTGGCCGGATAGCTGGTCGACTGGATGATGAAGACGTCCTCGCCCCGAACGTTCTCTTCGATGACGGCGAAGACCTCGTTATCGGCGAAGCGCTTGACCTGGGCCTTGGTCAGGGGGCCGTCCAGATGGTCCGCGATGGCCTGGGAAAGGGCCTTGTTGGAGTTGCCTGAGAGCAGCTTCATCGGCTGGTCATCCTTTCGCCGTCATCCGAACGCCAAGAAGGGGAGTCGGTTGGCGGGCTCTTTAGCAGCGAAGCCGGGCGGGGCAAGTCGTATACGGCGTTTTTGTCGGCATGGCGCAGCTCGGTCGCGGGTGCTAGAGATCGCCGCGTTCACTTTCGGGGGCGTTTGTTCCCGCACGTCATGGGGTCGTCCTTGTCCGTTTCCAAGTTCCGTTCAGGCCTGGTGCTGATGGCCGCGGCGGTCGCCGCGCTGACAATTTCGGGCTGCGCGGGCAATCGTCGCCCCAAGCTGGCCTACGAAGAGCGGCCGGTCGAGGCCCTCTACAATACCGGCTACGACCGCCTGCAGCAGAAGCGCTGGGCCGACGCCGTCGACTACTTCCAGGAAGTGGAGCGCCAGCACCCCTATTCGGACTGGGCCCGCCGCTCGATCCTGATGCAGGTCTACGCCTACTATCAGAACAACAACTACGCCGAGGCCACGGCGGCGGCGGACCGGTTCATCGCCCTGTTCCCCGGCAATCCGTCGGCGGCCTACGCCTTCTATATGCGCGCGGTGTGCAACTTCGAACAGATCACCGACGTGGGCCGCGACCAGGGTTACGCCAACGCCGCCCTGGCCGGTCTGAAGGATGTGGCGCGCCGCTATCCAGGCACGCCCTACGCCACCGACGCCGCCGTCAAGATCGACATGGTCAACGACCAGCTGGCCGGCAAGGAAATGAACATCGGCCGCTACTACCAGCGCGCCAACCAGCCGCTGGCCGCCCTGAACCGCTACAAGGCCGTGATCGCCAACCCCGAGTTCCAGCGCACCTCGCACACGCCTGAGGCCCTGTACCGTCTGGTCGAGGTGAACCTGCAGCTGGGTCTGAAGGAAGAGGCGACCCGCAACGGCGCCGTCCTGGGCTACAACTTCCCCGGCAGCCCCTGGTACGCCGAGGCCTACGCCCTGCTGACCGAAAACGGCCAGACCCCGGCAAAGGCCCCCGAGGCCAAGCGCGAATCCTGGCTGCAGCGGATCATCCCGGGCTGATCGTCCCCTTGACGGTCAGATTTATGTAGTTACATAAATGATCGTCTTCGACCCGGACAAGGACGCGGCCAATATCGCCAAGCACGGCGTGTCCCTGGCTCGGGCTGCAGACATGGTGCTGGAAGAGGCGGTGGTCCTTCCCGATGACCGTCGCGACTATGGCGAGCCGCGCTTTCGAGCGTTCGGGTTCATCGACACTGTCGCGCACTGCCTCGTCTTCACCGTTCGACACGATCGGATTCGCGCGATCAGCCTGCGTCGTGCGCATCTCAAGGAGATGAAGCGCCATGTCCCGCGAGACTGACCTTGAGAATCCCGAATGGACCGACGAGGATTTCGCTCGCGCCCGTCCCGCTCGGGAGGTGTTGTCAGAGTCCGTTTTGAACCAGTTCAAACGCTCCCCCGGCCGCCCCAGGTCCGAGACGCCCAAACAGCAGGTCACCCTGCGGCTGGATGCCGATCTGCTTGAACACTGGCGCGCCCAAGGGCCGGGCTGGCAGTCGGGCATCAACGCGGCCCTGCGTCGAGCCTCCGGTCTCTGATTCCTTTCACGCCGCCGCGCGCTAGACTGCGCCCCATGCCGAATCGCGTGCGCCCATGCTGACCGCCCTTTCCATCCGCGACGTCGTCCTGGTCGATGTGCTGGATCTCGACGTCGAGACCGGCCTGACCGTGCTGACAGGCGAGACGGGGGCGGGCAAGTCGATCATTCTGGACGCCCTGGGTCTGGCCCTGGGCGGGCGCGGCGACGCCGGCCTGGTGCGCAACGGCGCCAAACAGGCCGTGGCCACCGCCGTCTTCAGCGCCCCCGACGATCCCGACCTGCTGGCCCGGATCGCCGACAAGGGGTTCGAGGTGCAGCCGGGCGAGGAGCTGATCCTGCGCCGGGTCCTGAACGCCGACGGCCGCAGCCGGGCCTATGTCAATGACCAGCCCGCCGGGGTCACGGCGCTTCGCGAGATCGGCGCCGCCCTGGTCGAGGTCCATGGCCAGCATGAGACCGTGGGCCTCTTGGACTGGCGCACCCACCGGGGTCTGCTGGACGCCTATGGCGGGCTGCAACCCCAGCTTCAGGCCGTCGCCGCCGCCGCCGCCAAGCTCAAGGCCGCCGAGGCGAGGTTGGCCGAGCTGAAGGCCCAGGCGGCCGACGCCGCCGCCCGCGCCGAGGAAATCGGCCTGAACCTGGCCGAGCTGGACGCGCTCGATCCCCGCCCCGACGAGGAGACGGAGCTTGCCGGCGAACGCGCCCTGCTGGGCGCCGCCGAAAAGGCCATCGCGGATCTGGCCGACGCCCGCACCCAGCTGGGCGGCGACAAGCTGAGCCAGAAGCTGGGCGCTGCGCTTCGCGCCGTCGAACACGCCCGCCAGCGCGCCGGCCAGGCCGGGGCCGAGGGCGACCATCCGGTCATCGTCAAACTGTCCGCCGCCGTCGAGGCCATTGACCGCACCCTGGTCGAGGCGGCTGAGGCCATAGCCGCCGTGGACGCCGCCGCCGACGCCTTCGACTATGAGCCCGGCCGCCTGGACAAGGCCGAGGAACGGCTGTTCGCCCTGCGCGCCGCCGCCCGGAAACTGCACACCACCGTCGACGCCCTGCCTTCCTTACGCATCCGCATGCGCGAGCAACTGCGTCTGATCGAGGACGGGGAGGAGGCTTTAGCCGCCGCCGGGCGCGAGGCCGCCCAGGCCGCCGAAGCCTACGACCTGGCCGCCACCTTCCTGACCTCGGCCCGCGAGGCGGCGGCCGACCGCCTGACCGCCGCCGTCATGGGCGAACTGGGCCCGCTGAAGCTGGAGCGGGCGCGGTTCCGCGTGGCGCTGGAGCCGATCGAAGGCCGACGCGGCCCCGACGGGGTCGAGACCGTCCGCTTCCAGATCGCCACCAACGCCGGAACCGATTTCGGCCCGCTGGACGCCATCGCCTCGGGCGGCGAACTGGCCCGTTTCGCCCTGGCCATGAAGGCCGCCCTGGCCAGCCGCGAGGACATGCGCCAGCCGGTCATGATCTTCGACGAGGTGGACCAGGGCGTCGGCGGCGCCGTGGCCGAGGCCGTCGGCTCGCGCCTGAAACGCCTGTCCACCGGCGCCCAGGTCCTGGTCGTCACCCACAGCCCCCAGGTCGCCGCCCGCGGCCACGCCCACTGGAAGGTG
>Ga0208958_1003691_pt1 | contig 11646 bp, 13 predicted proteins | sample RifOxyB1_FD_184032 | JGI IMG/M metagenome (GOLD analysis project Ga0208958, IMG submission 184032) | Soil microbial communities from Rifle, Colorado - Rifle Oxygen_injection B1 (SPAdes) | ecosystem: Environmental > Terrestrial > Deep subsurface > Rock core/Sediment | place: Rifle, Colorado...
CCCACATCCTGGTGGCGGTGCCCGACGGCGCCAGCGCCGACCAGATCAGTACCGGCAAGAGCAAGATCGATGGCGTGAAGGCGCTGGTCGACAAGGGCGAACTGGACTTCTCCGCGGCCGCGGTGCGCTATTCCGACAGCCCCAACGCGCTGGAAGGCGGCGACCTGGGCTGGCGCAGCGTCGACGAGATCCCCACGGCGTTCGTGGAGATGCTCAAGGGCATGAATCCCGGCCAGGTGGTGGGCCCGCTGCGCGGCCCCAGCGGCTTCCAGCTGCTGAAGCTGGTGGAAGTGCGCGATGCCGCGCAGATGGAGAAGCGTTCGGTCACCGAGTACAACGCGCGCCACATCCTGGTGCGTATCACCCCGACCCAGGATGTCGCTGCGGCCAAGGCCAAGATCGACACCCTGCGCGCACGCATCGCCGGCGGCGCCGACTTCGTCGAAGTGGCCAAGGAGTCCACCGAAGACGCCAACAGCCGCGACGACGGCGGCGACCTGGGCTGGTTCCCGGCTGATGCCTTCGGTCCGGCCTTCGGCCAGCAGGTCGCTGGCCTGCAGGATGGCCAGGTCAGCGCCCCGTTCCGCACCGACGCGGGCTGGCACATCGTCCAGCGCGTCGGCAGCCGGCAGACCGACGTGACCGACCAGAACCGCCGCGCCCAGGTCCGCGAAACCATCGGCCGTCGCAAGGCCGAGGACGAATACAACCGCTTCCTGCAGGAGCTGCGTGGCGAGGCGTACGTCAGCTTCCGCACCGGCGACCGCGCAGAGGCCACGCCGGGCGGCTGAGATGACGCCCCGGCTGGCGCTGGTACCGGGCGAGCCGGCCGGCATCGGCCCCGAGTTGTGCGTGCGGCTGGCGCAACAGCCGCGTCAGGACTGCTCCCTGCTGGCATTCGGCGACGCGGCCACGCTGTCGGCAGCGGCGGATGCGCTGGCACTGCCGCTCCGGCTGCTCGACGAGCACGAGGTCGCCTCGCGTCCGGGCGACCTGCGCCTGCGGCCGGTGCCCAATGCGGCCCCCGGCGAATTCGGCCACACCGATCCGCGCAATGCGCCTGCCGTCATCGAAGCGCTCACACGCGCGGCAGACGCCTGCCTGACCGGTGAGCTTGATGGCCTGGTCACCGGCCCCGTGCACAAGGCCGCGATCAATGCCGGGGGCATCGCCTACACCGGCACCACCGAACTGCTGGCCGGACATGCGGGCCGCCCGGTGGTGATGATGCTCGCGAACGCGATCGTCCGCGTTGCGCTGGTCACCACGCACCTGCCGCTGCGGGATGTGCCGGACGCCATCACCGCGTCCAAGCTGGAGCAAGCGCTGCGCATCACCCACGAGGCGCTGCGTGCGGACTTCGGCATTCCCCATCCGGTCATCGCGGTCCTCGGGCTGAATCCGCATGCGGGCGAAGCCGGCCACCTGGGGCGGGAGGAGATCGAGGTCATCGAACCGGTGCTGCACGCGTTGCGGGCCGATGGACTGGACCTGGTCGGTCCGCTGCCCGCCGACACCGCTTTCCTGCCGCAGAAGTTGCCCGGCTTCGACGCGGTGGTGGCGATGTACCACGACCAGGGACTGCCGGTGCTCAAGTACAGCGGGTTCGAGCAGGCCGTGAACCTGACCCTGGGCCTGCCCTATCCCCGCGTGGCCGTCGACCACGGCACCGCGCTGGAGCTGGCCGGCAAGGGCATCGCCGACCCGTCCAGCCTGTTCGCCGCCGTCGCCACCTGCGCACGCATGGCCTCAACGCGAGGAGTGAGCGGGGAGAAGTGAGGGGTGAGCAGATCTCCCACCTCTGTTCCCCTGGCTACCCACTCACTTCTCACTCCTCCACACTCACTCCTCGCCCTATGTCCTTCAAGGCTCCCCCCAAGAAGTCCCTCGGCCAGCACTTCCTGACCGATCGCACCTACATCGACAAGATCGTCATGGCGGTGAACCCCCAGCCGGGCGACCGCCTGGTCGAGATCGGGCCGGGCCAGGGCGCCATCACCTTCCCGCTGCTGCGCAGGCATGGCGAACTGACCGCCATCGAATTCGACCGCGACCTCATCACGCCGCTGATGGAGGCCGCCGAAGGCGTGGGCCGGCTCACCATCATCCACAAGGACGTGCTGGACGTGGATTTCGGCAAACTGGCGGGCGAAGACAGGCTGCGCCTGGTCGGCAACCTGCCCTACAACCTGTCCTCGCCCATCCTGTTCCATGCCATCGAGCACGCCTCGTCCATCCGCGACATGGTCTTCATGCTGCAGAAGGAGGTCGTGGACCGCATGGCCGCCGAACCCGGCAGCAAGGTGTACGGCCGGCTCAGCGTGATGCTGCAGGCCTACTGCCGCGTGGACAGCCTGTTCGTGGTGCCTCCCGGCGCGTTCCGTCCGCCGCCGAAGGTGGATTCGGCCGTGGCGCGGCTGGTGCCGCGCGCGGCGGACCAGGTGGGCATCCATGACCACCGCCGCTTCGCGGACGTGGTGCGCGCGGCTTTCGGCCAGCGCCGCAAGACATTGCGCAATGCGCTGTCCGGCACCTGCAGCGTGGAGCAGATCGAAGCGGCGGGGCTGCGCCCGGACCTGCGTGCGGAGCAGGTCCCCGTCGGCGACTTCATCCGTCTGGCCAACCAGCCCGACGCATCCTGAGCTTGGGCAACGGCCGTTGTTTCCGCTTTGACGTGCCATTGCATACACTGAACGCATGGATTCACCCGACTACGCCATCGACGTCGACGTCGCCACGCGCTTCCTGGACGATCAGTCCGCGCCGGAGGACGGGCGCTATGTGTTCGCGTACACCATCCGCATCCACAATCGCGGGCGCGTGCCCGCGCAGCTGCTGCGCCGCCACTGGGTGATCACCGATGCCAATGGCAAGGTGCAGGAAGTGCACGGCGAAGGCGTGGTGGGCGAACAGCCCTGGCTGAGGCCGGGCGAGGACTTCCGCTACACCTCCGGTGCCATCCTCGAAACCGCACTGGGCACCATGCAGGGACGCTACGACATGCTCGCCGACGACGGCACCCGTTTCGACGCCCCCATCGCCGCCTTCACCCTGTCCGTCCCGCGGACCCTGCACTGAGGCCCGGCGCGCGATGAGTGTCTGGGCCATCGGCGACCTGCAGGGCTGCTACGACGCCACGCTGCGGCTGCTGGAGAAGATCCGCTTCGACCCCGCGCAGGACCGCCTGTGGTTCTGCGGCGACCTGGTGAACCGCGGCGGACAGTCGCTGGAAACCCTGCGCCTGGTGCATTCGCTGCGCGAACACAGCGTGGTCGTGCTGGGCAACCACGACCTGTCCCTGCTCGCCATCGGCGAGCGCTCGCCGGACGAGCAGCGCAAGGTCAATCCGGACCTGCAGCGCGTGGTGCTGGCCGACGATGCCCGCGTGCTGCTGGACTGGCTGCGCCTGCAGAAGCTGCTGCACGTGGACCGCGACCTGGGCTGGATGATGGTGCATGCCGGCCTGGCGCCGAAGTGGACCACCACGCTGGCCGAGAAGCACGCCCGTGAAGTGGAGGCGCAACTGCACGGCAACGGCTACCGCAAGCTGTTCCGCAACATGTACGGCGACAAGCCGAACTGGGCACCGCACCTGTCCGGCCACGACCGTTCGCGCGCCATCATCAACGTCCTCACCCGCATGCGTTACTGCACCCCGCGCGGACGCATGGCCATCGAGGAGAAGGGCGCACCGGGCCGACAGGCGCAGGGCCTGTATCCCTGGTACGAAGTCCCCGGTCGTGCCGAACGCGACCTGAAGATCGTCTGCGGCCACTGGTCCACGCTCGGCCTGATGATCGGCCATGGCGTGCATGCCATCGACACCGGCGCCGTGTGGGGCGGCAAGCTCACCGCGTTGCAGTTGGACACCGACGATGTTCGACTCGTCCAGGTGGCGGGACGCGACGTGCCGCCGCCGCCCAAGGGCGAATTGCCGAGGGACTGATGGGAAGGGCTGGGATTGCGCTTTGCTCCATCCCAGCCTACGCACCCCGTAGGCTGGGTTGTAAACCCAGCACCGCGCAATGTGGCGGCGCGCGGAAAGCGCCGGGATTGCGCTTCGCTCCATCCCAGCCTACGCACCCCGTAGGCTGGGTTGCCAAACCCAGCACCACGCAATGTACCGGCGCACGGAAAGCGCCGGGATTGCGCTTGGCTCCATCCCAGCCTACGCACCCCGTAGGCTGGGTTGCCAAACCCAGCACCACGCAATGTGTCGGCGCACGGAAAGCGCCGGGATTGCGCTTCGCTCCATCCCAGCCTACGCACCCCGTAGGCTGGGTTGTAAACCCAGCACCACGCAATGTACCGGCGCACGGAAAGCGCTGGGGTTGCGCTTCGCTCCATCCCAGCCTACGCACCCCGTAGGCTGGGTTGCCAAACCCAGCACCACGCAATGTGGCGGCGCACGGAAAGCGCTGGGATTGCGCTTCGGCTCCATCCCAGCCTACGGATGCTGCTCAGCGACGGTGGTACTCGACGAAGTCGAAGGCCAGCGCGTGCCTGGCGTCGATGGGATGCGGCTGGCGTGTGATCTCGCGCCATGCCGCCAGGTCGAAGTCGGGAAAGAACGCATGCGCGTCCTCCACCCCGGTATCGACCTCCGTCAGGTGCAGCACGTCGGCGCGTCCCAGTGTCAGCGCATAGACCTCGCCACCGCCGATCACGCACAGTTCCCCGGCGCCCTGCGACTCGGCCACCGCGATGGCCTCATCGACCGATGCCACGGCGTGCATACCCTCGAAAGGCACGGTGCCGCTGCGCGTCAGCACCAGGTTCAGGCGACCCGGCAACGCGCGGCCCAACGACTCGGCCGTCCTGCGCCCCATCAGCACAGGCTTGCCCAGCGTCAGTGCCTTGAAGCGCTTCAGGTCGTCGGGTAACCGCCACGGCAGGTCGTTGTCGCGACCGATGGCGCGGTGACGGTCCAGCGCGGCGATCAGGGAGACGCGCACGGGCGCCTAGACCGCCACCGGCGCCTTGATCGCCGGATGCGGATCGTAGCCGTGTATCTGGATGTCGTCGAAGGTGAAGGCGAACAGGTCGGTCACTTCGGGATTGAGGTGCAGCCTGGGCAGCGCGCGCGGTTGGCGCGACAACTGTTCGCGCGCCTGGTCGTAGTGGTTGGAATACAGGTGCGCGTCGCCCAGCGTATGCACGAAATCGCCGACGCCCAGGCCCGTGGCCTGCGCCACCATGTGCGTCAGCAGTGCGTAGCTGGCGATGTTGAACGGCACGCCCAGGAAGATGTCGCCGCTGCGCTGGTAAAGCTGGCAGCTCAGCTTGCCGTCCACCACGTAGAACTGGAACAGCGAATGGCAGGGCATCAGCGCCATCTTCGGCAGCTCGGCCACGTTCCAGGCGCTGATCACCAGCCGGCGCGAATCCGGGTTGCGCTTGATCTCCTCCACCAGCCACTGCATCTGGTCGACGGTCTTGCCGTCGGCGCCTTCCCAGCTGCGCCATTGCTTGCCGTACACGGGGCCCAGTTCGCCGTTCGCGTCGGCCCACTCGTCCCAGATGCTGACCTTGTTGTCCTTCAGGTAAGCGATGTTGGTCTCGCCCTTCAGGAACCACAGCAGCTCGTGGATGATCGAGCGCAGGTGCAGCTTCTTGGTGGTGACCAGCGGGAAGCCTTCGTTCAAGTCGAAGCGCATCTGCCAGCCGAACACGCTGCGCGTGCCGGTGCCGGTGCGGTCGGATTTCTCGCTGCCGTGCTCCAGGACGTGACGCAGCAGGTCGAGGTATTGCTTCATGCGCGTTCTCCGGCGAGGGGCTTCACGGTTTACTTGCCGGCGACCGGCGCGGGGGCGACGGGCTGCAGCGTCGGCGCGCGACGTGACAGCCACAACAGGTAAAGCCCCAGCAGCACCAGCGGCACGCTGAGGATCTGGCCCTTGGTCAGCCAGCCCCAGGCCACGTAGTGGCCTTCGTCCGGCACGCGGACGAACTCCATCAGGAAGCGGAACACGCCGTACATCAGCGCGAACAGGCCGGACACCAGGTAGCGCGGCCGCGGCCTGCGCGAGACCGTCCACAGCACGACGAACATCACCAGGCCTTCGAGAAAGGCCTGGTACAGCTGCGAGGGATGCCGTGCGAACGGGTCCAGCGCGCCCGCGGCGTACTGCGCTTTCAGCTGCAGCGCATCGAGGTTGCGCAGCTCCGGGTCTGTCGGAAAGATCACGCCCCAGCCGGCCTGGGTGTACTTGCCCCACAATTCCGCACCGATGAAGTTGCCCAGGCGCCCGAAGCCCAGTCCCGGCGCGGCCAGCGGCGCCACGAAATCCATCGTGTCGAAGAAATGCAGCCGGTGCCTGCGCGACCACCACAGCGCCGCGGCCATCACGCCGAGCAGTCCGCCATGGAAGCTCATGCCGCCTTCCCACACCTTGAAGATCGACAGCGGGTTGTCCAGGAAGGTGCCGAACCCGTAGAACAGCACGTAACCGATGCGCCCGCCCAGCACCACGCCGAGCATGGCGTAGAACATCAGGTCGGAGAATGCGTCGGCATCGACGCCCGGCAGGCGTCCCTGCCAGGCGCGCCTGCGCCCCAGCCACCAGGCCACGACGAAGGCCAGCAGGTACATCAGGCCGTACCAGTGCAGCTTGACCGGCCCCAGCGAAAAGATGATCGGATCGATCTGGTGGAGGTAGATCATGCGCCTCGGCGTGGCCGGTGGGGAGCGCCTATTCTGCCCCACCTCGCCCGCACGTGGATGACCGCGCGCAGTCCCGGCCGCTCAATCCAGCAGCCGCGGACGATTGGGCAACTCGTCCTCGTCGACCTGGCCGGCCTGCTGCGGGAAATGCCGGGCCAGCAGCGCCGAGGCTGCCGCAATGCCCTCCAGCACGGCCTGCTCGGCCTGGCCCTCGCGCATCCCCGTCTCGATCAACGCGCAGACCTCGCGCCATTGCGCATCGCTGACCCGGCCGTCCAGTCCGCGGTCGGCGACGATCTCGATGCGGTGGTCGGCCAGCAGCAGATAAATCAGCACGCCGTTGTTGGCTGCGGTGTCCCAGGTGCGCAGGCGGACGAAGACCTCGTGCGCACGCTCGCGGGCCTGCACCCCTGCCAGCACCGCGGCCGGCGGCAGGTTGGTTTCCACCGCGAACATCACCTCGCCGCGGTGCAGGCGTTCGCCGGCCGCGATGGCCTCGGTGATGCGGTGCAGGCTGTCCTCCGGGAACAGCCGGCGCGAGGAGCGAGCGAACAGATGGCGCAGCAGGCGCATCACCAGCTCCCGGAGGCGCCACCGCCTCCCGACATGCCGCCACCTCCGCTCCAGCCACCTCCCCCGAAGCCTCCCCCACCTCCGAACCCGCCGCCGCCCCAGCCTCCGCCGCCACCGCCCCAGCCCCCCCAATCGCGATGGCGGGCGTAGGCACCCCGTGTCGACACCGAGGCCAGTCCGTACAGCAGGCCGAAGACGCCCGCGATGCCGGCCGGAATCAACGACGACAACAGCAGCGCCACGCCTGCCGCGGCGCCACCGGTGAGCAGGCCGCGCAGCCCGGCCGGCGCACGGCCGAACATGCCCCGCACCAGCGTCGCCACGATGAAGGCCGCGAAGAGCGCGAAGAGCCAGTCGCCGCCGGCGCCGTCGCCTGTCTTTGAGCGGTGCGTACTGACCGGCGCCGGCAGGGATTCACCCTCGATCAGCTTCACCAGCACGGCCGTGGCGTCGGTGACGCCACCGGCGTAGTCGCCGGCACGGAACTTCGGCGCCAGGTATTCCTGGATGACACGGTTGGCCACGGCGTCGGGAATCGCGCCTTCCAGGCCATAGCCGGTATGGATGCGCACCCGCCGGTCGTCCTTCGCCACCACCAGGATCACCGCGTCGTCCACGCCCTTGCGCCCCAGCTTCCACTGGTCGAACACGCGCTGGGTGTAGTCGAAAATATCCTCGGGCTGCGTGCTGGGCACGATCAGCACCTGCAACTGGCTGCCCTTGCGCTGCTGCAGCGCCAGCGCCTGCTGCTCGAGCTGCTGCTTCTGCGCGGCGTCCAGCGTGCCGGTGGTATCGACCACCGGCGAATCCAGCGCGGGAATGGCCGCCAACGACTGCGCCCGGGCCGGCGCAGCCACCAGCAGCAGGCACAATGCCAGCGCGCGCAGCATGGCGGCGATGGCCGCGGCTCAGTTGTCCGGGGACGGCGCGGGGGGCGGCGGGGGTGCCTGCGGAGCGGCCGGCGGCGGCGTGCCGAAGTCGACGGCGGGCGCCTCGGAAATCGCCGCTTCGTTCTCGACGGTGAAGTTCGGCTTTTCCCTGGCGCCGATGATCTTGGCGGTGACCACCTGCGGGAACTGACGGATATAGGTGTTGTAGTCCTGCACCGTCTGGATGTAACGGCCGCGGGCCACGGTGATGCGGTTCTCGGTGCCTTCCAGCTGCGCCTGCAGGTCGCGGAAGGACTGGTCGGATTTCAGGTTGGGGTAGTTCTCGGTCACCACCAGCAGGCGCGACAGCGCGCTGGACAATTCGCCCTGTGCCTGCTGGAACTGCGCCAGCGAAGCGGCATCGTCGGCATTGACCTGGATCTGGCCCACCCGCGCACGCGCATTGGTCACCTCGGTCAGCACCTGGCGTTCCTGCTGCGCGTAGCCCTGCACGGTCTTGACCAGGTTGGGAATCAGGTCGGCCCGGCGCTTGTACTGGTTCAGGACCTCCGACCAGCCGGCTTTCACCGCTTCGTCCTTCTGCTGGATGGTGTTGTAACCGCAACCCGACAACAACACGGTCAACGCGATCAGCAACCACAGACGCGACACCTGGCGCATGGCACGGCACTCCCTCGGGCGGACGCACCGATTCCAGCACCTTGCCCATGGCGGCGCAAGCTGCGCGCGGTTGCAGCCGCGGACGCTTCGTTAGGCTTCCGTGAAAAAGCAAGGGCTCCCGAGGGAGCCCTTCGCTGTGCCGGAGATGGCGCCGGTCACTCGCGCAGCATGCGCAGGCCGGCGCGCTTCTTGGCCCACAGGTTGAGGCATTCGACCACGGCCGAGAAGCCCATCGCGCCGTACAGGTAGCCCTTCGGGATATGCATCTCGAAGCCGTCCAGCAGCAGGTACGCGCCCACCGCCACGATGAAGGCCAGCGCCAGCATCTTGATGGTGGGGTTGTTGTCGATGAACTGGCCCAGCGGGCGCGCCGCCAGCAGCATCACCGCCACCGCCAGCAGGATCGCGGCCACCATCACCGGCGTGTGGTTGGCCATGCCGACCGCTGCGATCACCGAATCCAGCGAGAACACGATGTCGATCACCGCGATCTGCGCGATCACGCCGGCGAAGGACGCGGCCGGACGCGTATGCACGTCTTCGGAATCGGGCTCGCCCTTCACCAGCTCCAGGATTTCCTTGGTGCCCTTCACCAGCAGGAACACGCCGCCCAGGATCAGCACCAGGTCGCGCACCGAGATGCCCTGGCCGAACAGGGTGAACAGGTCCGAGGTCAGGCCGGCCAGCCAGGCCAGCGTCAGCAGCAGCATGATGCGGGTGATGCACGCCACGGCGATGCCGAACTTGCGCGCCACTTCGCGCTGGTGCGGCGGCAGCTTGCTGACCGCGATGGAGATGAAGACCAGATTGTCGATGCCCAGCACGATCTCGATCGCACTCAGCGTGACCAGCGTGATCCACACCTGCGGATCGGTAAGCAATTCCATCATCGGGGAGTACCTAGGTTCAGATCAGGAGTTCACAGATAGCGCGGCGCGAGGATCAGCGACCAGCACAGCAGCACGTTCATCATCAACACGAACACCGCGGCCGAGCCCATGTCCTTGGCGCGGCCGGCCAGCTCGTGGTGTTCCGGACCGTAGCGCTCGATCACCGCTTCGATGGCGGAATTCAGCAGTTCGGCCGCCAGCACCAGCAGGCAGCTGCCGATCATCAGCGCGCGTTCCAGGCCGCTCTGCCCCAGCCACAGGGCCAGCGGCGCCATGACCACCAGCAGGTAGACCTCCAGGCGGAACGAGGATTCGTGCATCCATGCCGCCCGCAGTCCCTGCAGGGACCAGACGGTGGCTTTCAGGATGCGGCCAGGGCCGCGGGGGAGGTGTCCGGTTTCGTCTGCCATGGGGCGGGTTGAGGCGGAGGGAGCGACGTGTCGGGTGGAGCCGGCGCCGTCACCGCGCCAAGGTGTCAATTTTGCCACAAGGCGCTGCCCGGCCGCCTCGCCATGGGTTTGCATCCCCGAGAACGGGCTGGTCCACTAGGGCCCGCCCGCGTCCAAGGAGCCCTTCCCCCGTGTCATTCCTGAATTCCTTACGTCCGCCCCTGATCGCCGCCGCGTTGTTGGCCTTGCTGAACGCCTGCGCCGGCGGCCCGCCAACGGACCCGGTCGCGGCCGCAACACCTGTCGCGGCGCAAAGCGCACCGCGGATCCCCGAACAGGTCTCCAACCCCGCCTGGGAGGCCGACATGCAGCGCTTCGAGGCCGCCGATGCGCAGTCGCCCCCGCCGCGCAATGGCGTGCTGTTCATCGGCAGTTCGTCGATCCGCTTCTGGGACACGCTGGCCCAGGACTTTCCGGGTGTGCCGGTGATCAACCGCGGGTTCGGCGGATCCGAATTGCGGGACAGCACCTGGTATGCCGACCGCATCATCGTGCCGTACGCACCGCGGCGGGTCCTGATCTACGCGGGCGACAACGACCTCAACGCGGGCCGTACGCCGCAGCAGCTGCGCGCGGACTTCATCGCCTTCGTCGAGCGCGTGCGCCGCGACCTGCCGAAGACGAAGCTGGCCTACATCAGCACCAAGCCCAGCCCGTCGCGCGCGCACCTGCTGGCGACGCAGCGCCAGGCCAACGCGCTGATCCAGGCCGAAGCCAAGCGATACGGTGTGGATTACATCGACATCTTCACGCCCATGCTGGATGCGACGGGCCAGCCGGACGAAAGCCTGTTCATCGAGGATCGGCTGCACATGAACCGTGCCGGCTACCTCATCTGGCAACGCGGGATCGCGCCCTACCTGAAGTAGGCACGCGCAGAAAAGAAGCCCGGCGATGCCGGGCTTCTTGCTTCCACGGAGCGCTTGCGTCAGAAGCCGCTGGCGTTGAGGCGACCACCGGTGACGGTCTTGTTCTGCAACGACGGGGTGGGCACGGTGGCATCCAGGATCGCCGCCTTGATCTGCGCGGCAGTCGATCCCGGACGCGTGGACGCGTACAGGGCCGCCGCGCCGGTCACGTGCGGGGTGGCCATGGAGGTGCCGCTGTAGCTGGCGTACGACGAGACCAGCTGCCCCTTCGACGACTTGGGCACCGTCGACCAGATGCCCGAACCCGGCGCACCCAGGTCCACCGTGGTCAGGCCCCACTGCGAGAAACTGGACAGGCCGCCGCTGCTGGTGGTGGACGCGACGGCGATGACGTTCGCGTTCGGATAGTTGGACGGATAACTCGCGGTGACGTCGTTGTCGTAGGCATCGTTGCCCGCCGCGGCGATGAAGAGGATCTCCGCATTGCCGGCGCGCGCGATCGCGTCCTGCAGCGCCTGCGAGAAGCCGCCACCGCCCCACGAGTTGTTGGTGGCCACGATGTTCAGCCCATGGCGGGTCTTCAGGTCGGTGAAGTAATCGATGGCCTTGATCGCATTGGCGGTGGTGCCGCCGCGACGGCCCAGGAACCTG
>Ga0208958_1003693_pt1 | contig 11645 bp, 9 predicted proteins | sample RifOxyB1_FD_184032 | JGI IMG/M metagenome (GOLD analysis project Ga0208958, IMG submission 184032) | Soil microbial communities from Rifle, Colorado - Rifle Oxygen_injection B1 (SPAdes) | ecosystem: Environmental > Terrestrial > Deep subsurface > Rock core/Sediment | place: Rifle, Colorado...
GAGTTAAATAACAGACCCAGAAAAAGGCTGGGCTTTAAAACACCCATGGAAGTGATGTCAGAGTATCTTTAAAGTGTTGCACTAGTTGTGAGAATACGGGTTATATCTGATTTCTTTCCCAGGGTTCAAGAGGTTTACCAAAACGATAATTCGGATAAAGTTTAAGGATTTTCCTACCAAGCTGAAAGGCCCCACATCCCTCAGTTCTTGTGCGTTTGGGCAGTTTAGAACGCACTTTTCCCTGGATTTCCTGAATCCTTCCCTTTACTACTTCCTTTTCTATCATGTTTTTATTAGTAACCCTTTATGGCAATAAAAAAACCTCCCCTGGGGGAGGTTGTTCTCTTTAGCTTTTTCTCTACACTAAGAGAGACCCCCCTTGCGGGTGGCAAAGAAAAAAGCAAAAAAGTTTACTGACGAAAGACGCTGCATTGTAAGTTGATACTACCCAAGAGGCAACTGTTTGTCAAGAGGTTACCGAGAAAACGACTTTCCGGAAAAACGAGTTCTGGTCATCCGTTTTTTAACCAGTCCTTCAAGCCCATTGACTGCATTGTCAACAATCTCATCGGTCGTCCGCGGGTGCATGATGCAGGCACGGTATGAATAAGTCGTCTCTCCTTTTGGGCCAGTGGGAATCCCGGTTGAAGAAAAAAAGTGACCATCTTTTCCCAAAATATTGTTGTCTAGCTCCTTCCTGGTCTCTTCTACCACTCTTCTGTTCCCATCATCGTTTCTGATTCGCAACGCGTGATACAGCTCAGGCCGGATGGCAAAACACAGAAGGTTCAAATCGGGCTTATGTAGCGGCTCAAAAACATCTGATTTACACAATCGCTGATACAAAAAATCGATTCTGTCCAAGGTTAGATCCAGCACCGTCCCCAGGCCATCCTTGCCCAAGGTCCGCATTACCTCCAAGGTGGATAAAAAAGCCCCCGCGCTCATTGACCCTTCATATCTTTTTTGACCCAGTTGGCCCTCTCCCCTGCGAAAATTCCTGGCCAATCTCTGTCTTTGCTCTTCCGTTTCGGCCGGCTGAAACTTAACATACTCCGCATGAACATTACCAATCAAGGCGTGATCACGAGCAGATCTAAAACCTACCCAGCCACCTCCATACGGGGTATAAAGACACTTGTGAACGTCCAAGGTTACAGCAAAAGCTTTCTCCATACCATCAAACTTCCAGCCAGCCCTTGAGAGACGGTATGGGGCTCCGTAGGCCGCATCAACAATCATCGGAGAGCGATACTTCCACGAAATAGAAGCAATCTCGTCTAGCTTGTCCACCAAGCCGGTTTCAGTTTCACCACCAATAGGCATCGTAATCATAGCAATACCATCCCGACATGCTTCAACCATTTTTCTGTCCAAGTCAGCTGGGTCCATCCTAAGACCCTTTTGTCTTACCCGCACCGCCTCCATGGCGTGTTTTGGACCCCCCAAAGCATCTATGGCCTTAAAGACCGAGTAATGAGCAAAGGGCGAAGTAAAAACCCGAATTTTGTCGACCTCTCCTCCATGTTTTACTTCTAACAATTTTCTAGCCACCAAAAGAGCTGTAAAATTAGCCATCGTCCCCCCTGAGGTAAAAGTTCCACTGGCTCTTTTAGGGTCAAAACCCACAATATCCAAAAGCGCCCGGGTGGCCTCAATTTCCAAAGCTGACTCTTGTAAAGACACCTCCCGTGCTACCGTGTTTGAACCGGTAATCCTGGCAACAAAATCCCCTAACATTGCTGGAATTGCTGTTCGGGACAGCATATGGCCAACATAGGTCGGGTTAAATTGTCTAGCTTTTTCAAGTTTGGTCGCCAGAAAATCAATTTCGTTACAAAGAACCCCCTCACTTTGAGGGTTGGCGGCGTGGACATAAGCACCGGCTATCGCTCGAAAAGTGCCAATCTGGTCATAACTACCTTTCGGTCCATCATCGGCAAAAAACATTAAAGCCCTATCAATCTGAGCCTGTGTCCGCGTAGAACAGGTTACTTCACTACTTGGCTTTCTTTTTCCAGATTTTCTCTCCATAACAAAAAAAAGCGCCCGAGGGCGCTTCAAATTGATCCCTTTTTAGGGAAAAAACTAAATTCGAAAAAATTACAATTCATTTCAATGGCTATTCTAGCAAAAAAATCCAGCCTGTCAAGTTCTTTTAGAAAAATCCGACAAATACTTAAGCAAGATCTCATAAAAAACCAGACACGAATCAACATCAACCCACTCTTCACTGCTATGAATACCACCTCCCATTGGCTTGGTTACAATTATGGGAATTTGATCTTTTGCCCAATACCGGGCGTCAGAAGCTCCACACTCACCTTTCACTTTTACCTGGGTTTTTAACACTGCCTCAGCTGTTTTCAAATATCTCACTATTTCCGGATGTTTAGTGTCGGTATACGTTGGATCGCCAGAAGCCAGAAGAGAGATTTCCATTGAAGGGCCAATGCGTCTTGCAAGGTTTTTAACCTCAATTAAAACCTCGGGCACTGACCTTGTTTCGGGAAAACGAAAGTCCATTTTCATGGTAGCCTGTTCACAAACCTGATTGGTTGATTTTCCGCCCTCAATAACTCCCAAATTAACAGTTGTTTCCCAATTCTCTTTCAGGCTGTTTTGGTCATAACTTTCTAACAGCTTACCCGCCAAACCTACCAGTAAATGTAGGGCATTCTTGCCTTCCCACGGCCGGGAGGCATGAGCTGTTTTACCCACGGCTAATGCCTGAAGGTGAGCCACCCCTTTGGATTTATTGACCAAAACAAAGTTGTCACCCCCGTCGGGAACAATCAACACCTGAGGGTGGAAACCTAACTCGCTGGCCAAGTAACGCCCACCGTCGCCACCCCCCACCTCTTCATCGGTCGTAATCGCCATGGTTAAACTGGTTTGGCTGTGATCTTTCACCAAAGCAGACAAAAGTTCCAAGCCGATAGGTATGGCAAACTTCATATCGCTCACCCCCCGCCCATAAAGTTTGCCACCACTCTCCCGCATGGCAAACAAAATCTCGTCTTGGGCTGCAACCACATCCATGTGAACCAGATAACCAAAATCGGGGGTTAAAAGATTATGATTTCCCAAAAGCAGAATTTGGGCATTACCATTTTTGATCCTTTGTTTTTTAAGTGAGGCATCCGCCCATTTTTCGACCAGGTCTAAAGCTTTTGAGTTTTCGTGAATATTACCAGAAAGAGTTTGTAGATTAACCAGCTCACCCAACCTCTTTATGAATTGTTTTCGTTCCATCTTTCTTTAATATAGCTATTGGGTAGATCCATTGCCTTTTGTATTCTGACAATCACACTTTTCAGCTCTCCCACCCTGGGCGTTAAAACCCGTACAGCACTATTGGCAAAACCCAACTCCGGTCTCTTTAGGGTACCACTGTATTCTGCCAGACTTTCACTTTTAATACCAGTACAAGCCAAACGTGCATATAAATTATCTCCCTGATTTATCAAAACCTGAATCGGTGTCTCGGGAATTGTGGGAGCCAAACCCACTCCTACTTTTTTCAAAGAGTCATACAGCTGCCCATTAGTCTCGCGATTATATTTGGCCGACGCTCTCCCGTGTTTTTGAGCCAGAGTTTCTCTGCTGTAGCCTTTGTGGGGAAAAAGTAGTTGGTAGGCCTGTTTAACATGGGCCGGCAAACCAAACACTAAGCGGGTGTCACCGTTATACAACACCTCTGCCAGCTGTTTATTGAGAATCATGTAACCCGCCCTAAGAGCCGGTAGGCCTTGGGTTTTCGTTAACGAACCGACACATACTCCACCACGGTCTAAAGTGTATTGGATAGCATCACGAAACTCATCTCCCAAGACCTCACCAAAAGCCAGGTCAACAAAAGGCACTCCGCCATTTTTGTTTACGTGACCAACAACCCTCCTAAGAAGACTTGCGTCAGCCATACCCGTTGGGTTGTTCGGATAATCAATGTAAACTACGTTATCTTTCAAAAGCGTTGATCCCATGGCTAGAACCGATTTCAGCGACTCACTTTGAAAAAGATCCTTCCCGGACGGTAGAGGTCGATACTCCGCACCGTGTCTGGCAGTGTACTGTTGGACATTGGGAAAAGAATAACTGGGGGCATAAACCACCAACTGATGATTAAGTTCCCGGCGTGCGTGATTCGACAAGGCCCGTACCACTTCGTCACCCGCTCCATAGCTGCCATTGGGGTGTAAAATCACACACTTGTCATCAATTCCCCTTAAACCGATACCGGCAATAATCAACTCCTTAACATCCTTATGGTGAACATCACTATCGTATCTGGCCAAATGTTTGGTAAATGTGTGCCTGGTCAAATTGCCAGCTTTGACAGCAGGCCCCAAAGGGTTGGCCGCTAAACCCAAATCAACCACAGGACCATATTCTTTTTTATAGGGAACAGGAAGACCTGAAGCCACATAGCCCGTCTTTTCACTTTGTCCATTAACACTTTTACGTTCAATGCCCATCTAATCCCAAGGAGAGTAACAAGAAAGAAGAATAAAGTCAAGTTGATTGCTTTTTCACAGTGTATTTATTTATCCGTTCAAGATCCAGCTTGAAACCCAAACCCGGTTTGTCTGGCACTTTGATAAATCCATCCGCATCTACCTCATAAGTCGGATCTATTAGGTCTTCTTCATAAAAAAAGGCGCTGGGTGACATGTCTGCCGGATAAGTAAAACCGGTAAGGGCAGAAAGAGCAATGTTGTACGCCCGCCCAATACCGCTTTCCAACAACCCTCCGCACCAAACCCCGATTTTTTTTCTTCGACAATAATCGTGGATTTTCTTGGCTTCAGTTATACCTCCCACTCTTCCAGGTTTAATGTTAATCACCCGACACGCCCCAATTTCAACCGCTTTTCTGGCGTCGTCAACCGAAAGAATACTCTCATCCAAACAAATCGGGGTTTTAATTTGTCGTTGTAAAGTTGCATGATCAATTATGTCAGTGTCACCCAAGGGTTGTTCCAGCATCAATAAGCTAAATTGATCCAGAGCCTTAAGCGTGTTCGTATCTTTTAGAGAATATGCAGAATTCGCATCAACCATCAACGGAATCTGGTCAAACCGCTCCCTGATACTTTTGACCACCTCAAGATCCCACCCCGGCTTAATCTTAACCTTAATTCGACGGTAGCCTTGACTGAGCCTAAGTTCAACCTCTTTTAGCGTTTCTTTGACGCTTTCTTTAATACCAATACTCTCCCCCACCTCAATTTTGTCCCGACTACCTCCAAAAAGATCGCTCAATGAGGTTCCCGATCTTAACGACCAAATCATCCAAACAGCACAATCAATTGCTGTTTTGGCAAAATTAAAACCTTTAATGCCAGAAAGACTACTCACCATTTCCTCCGGCTGACTGACTTTTTTTCCTATTAACGCAGGCAATAAATACTCAACCAAACCCAAATATGTCGTCCCCGATGTCTCTGGTGAATAATTAGGAAAAGATAAAGCCGCCCCTTCTCCCCAACCGTCTACTCCATCCTGATCGGTAATTTTGACTAAAACAGTCTCTTTGGAACTGATTGTTCCAAAACCGGTGGTGAAAGGATGCACCAGGGGCAAATTCAGCAATCTAACCTCAGCGGCTTTAATTGTAAAATCTTTACGGGATGACAACATTTCTTGATTTTACTATATCGGCAAGAGATTTGCCTCCAGAAACAGCGTCCAAGGATCGGTCTGCACCATTCTTCCCCGTTCTCAAGACGTACTCCGGATAGGCTAGAAAACGATGATAATGAGCCGGTAAACCTTCGGCCGCCAGACCCAACACCCGTTGAGCAAATTGGCCAACGCCCAAATCTCCCGCCCGGCCATCCAGGCCATCCTTGATAGCACTGTCTCGCAAGACTTTTAACTGCTTCCAGTCAAAAGTCCTGACATAGTCCGAAGCTTTAGCCAAATTCCGAATAAGGCCGTATTGGATAGCGCTTGGAGCAACCAGGGTTGACCAGGCAAGATTCGGGTCAATTGAACCCAGAAACTTATCGGGAAAATTGGCCCCCGGGTCTCTGCCTTCGATATAAACATTGTTCGCCCCACCTTCAGAAAACAGTCTTTCTAGGGTGTTCTCCTTTAAAGACTGAAGGAACCGGGCTTTTTCCAAACCTCTGTCAAAAGTCCATCTAATCCTGGCACTTGTAAACTGGGCAAACTGGAGAGCTTGCATATGTCCTAAGGTAGGTTCAACCGTTACCATTTTTCCCGAAACTAAATATCTGCCCTGGGCTCTTGCCGAAGCAAGATAATCCAAAACCGGAGGGTTACCATCAATTAGTATTGCTCCGTCACCAAAAGTCTTGTAGTTGCTCCCCGAAGCCATCACAAAATGAATGCTGGTTCCCGGTCCAAACATCCAATAAAAATAATCGCGCAGAGAACTAAACGGTTTTTCAGGAAATTTGGCCGTGGCCCTGTCACCCTCTGCAATGGAATTCTTCATAAATCTCTCCCACATTCGTAATCTCGTTTCTTTATAAGCGCTAACCCCCCCTCCCTCAAAAGGACTATTGGCAAAAATGCCAATTATTGCCGCCGAGGCCCCAATAACCGTAGTTAATGCCTTGGCAGCATCATAAGCTTCGACTCCAGTACATGGGCTGTTTTGAGCCCGAGCGTCAATACCCGCGGCGTGATCCCACCCCCTTTGAGAAATATATCGATAGACCCCTTTGGGGGCCACAAACCGCGAATAAGACTTCCTGTCTGTTTTACCCAAAGGGTGAATCGACATGTTAATCGCAGTCAAACCTTCTTCTGCCAAAGCCTCTTGAACAATCTGCAAATCTGTTTTTAGTATCTTTTCAAGCCCATGCAAATCCGGAGAGACACAAGTGGAGGTTTCCTGCAAGTTAAAACCATTATCCAATCCATAATGTCCGCCCAAACCGTCAACCGCTATCACCGTCCTTGGTTTAATGTCACTAAAACAGGGTTGGCTTCCCGGGATCGTTTGCAAGAGAGTTCCAAAAAACTTTTGGCTGACACCTCTCGGCAGACCCGTTCTGATATCAGAAATTGGTTTTTCTATTTCGGCTCCACAGGTTGACATAATTGAAGCTATTATACTATAGCCGTCAAATCAACTTCGGAGCGTCAACAGCTTCTTGAAGCGAATGATTTCCAAAAGTCTCAAACCGCCAAAACGGCCCAAGAGAATGTTGGCCACCAGAATTACCAAAAGATAAATGTCGGGGTAGTTGTAGGCCACCCCCCCTAAAGGCACAACCACCATTAAAGTGTAGGATACCAAAGCCAGAAACAAAGTTTCGGCCGTCAGGGTTAAGGCGGTTTTTAAAGATTTGCCCAAAGATACGCGAATAAAATCTTCCACGAGGAGTGCCGAGATAAGAATGGCAAAAACGGAGATATTGGGGTTTTCGATCTTAAAGGTGGATGACAAATACAAGACTCCCAAAACGGCCAAGCAAACAAACCACAGGATCAAGCTCATCCGAGGCAGGTAATGGAGTTTGATTTTGGCTTTGCGTAAAGCCAAGCGTACCAGAGTGGAAACCATCGCCACCACCAAAAATATCCCCACACCCATCAAAGGGCCAACGGCCACAAAAACAACCGCCAACGAGGCCGGCAAAAAAATACCAAAACCCCGAATCCCCACCAGGTTGCGGAAAGAAGCAATTAAAAGGGAGATAAAAGGCAAGAGCAACAAAAGCATGACCGTGCTTTGGGGCACCCCCACCGCTACAATCGACTCAATGGCAATCTTTATCGGATACATACCGTTATTATACCATTTTCACCCCAGCACAATACCCCATTTCTGCACACCCCTGGGGTGATATAGCTTGACACCTCCGGGTATATGTATTAATTTTAATTATGAGTTCCAGAAACACACCTCTGGTTACCGGTGAAATCTATCATATTTTCAACCGGAGTGTCGCCCAACAACCCATTTTTACTAATCTCTACGATAAAAACCATTTTCTTAATTTAATTGAATACTACCGTTTTGAAAACACCAATTTACGTTATTCCTTCTTCACCCGCCTCGCTAAAGAGGAAAAACAAACCCAATTAGATTGGCTCTACCAGCATAGCAAAATAAACGTTGACATTTTCTCTTTGAGTCTCATGCCCAATCACTTTCACTTATTGGTACAGCAGATTTCAGATCGGGGGATTTTTAATTATATGAGTCGTTTGCAGGACAGTTATGCCAAATATATAAATAAAAAAACCAATCGCTCGGGCAGTCTTTTTCTGTCTCCTTTCAAAGCCGTTCGAATTGAAAACGAGAACCAGTTATTGCATGTGGCCAGATACATTCACCTTAACCCATTGACATCATATGTTATTAAAGAAGAAAAAAACTTGTTGAATTATCCATGGAACTCATATTTGGATTATCTTAATAATAAACCCCGACCGTTTATCGATATCTCGAAGATAAAATCCTTTTTTAAAAATAACGAGCAATTCAGATCATTTACCATGGACCAGTTGGATTATCAAAGACAACTGGATCAAATTAAACACCTCACTTTTGAATAAATTAGCGTAAAATCCAGAGGTGTCTACCTACCACACCCCAGGGGTGTGAAGACTACAAACTTGTAGCAAGAACTGTTTCCGGGTACTCTGAATAGTCATGGCTAACCAAATAACTTTCCTTCAACTTTAACACCCTGCTTCGTCGTTGCAACTGACTAACATCCCACCTGGAAGCTGAAACCTTTACTTCTAAGCCGGTAGTAGAATCTACCACAAAATCAATTTCTCCTGACCCTTCTTTGTTGTAATATGTCAAGGCATGGTCAGCTTTCAAATTTTGGAAAACGCTCTGCTCAAACAATTGTCCTTCTGAAAATTTACCCAAAACATTGGCAACGCCCGAATCACACAAAAACAGCTTCTTTTTCCCGGCCGCCTGGATATCAACGCTACCGGAATACTTTGGCAATAAGGAGATAAAATAAGTTCCTTCCAAAAAAGCCAAATAGCCATAAACCGTTTGTCGCGTAGTATCTAAAGTGGCTGCCAGTTTGGCAATCTCAACCCTACAACCAACCCGGGGAATTAACAGGAGAATGAGGTCGCGCAACTTGGCCATATCCTCAAAATCAGCCAGATTTTTAGCATCCTTTTCAAAATAAGAAGTAAAAATTTCTGATAACAGAACCCTTTTACGTTCATGGTTTTCTTCCAAAACCACAGACGGGAAGCCACCAAATTCCATAAATTCGTCATAAGACGGCACCAATTTTTCATGAACAATTCTGTTTTTGTTTTTCGCCTTTGCCTCAAAAGTAACATCACCTTCCCGCCTCAAGCCCTTGAAAACTAAAAATTCTGCAAAATTCAGGGGAAAAAGTTCAAAAACAACCTTTCTGCCGGCCAAAGATTCCGGAAAGAGATTACGTAGGTAGTAACTGCTTGAACCGGTCAAGACAAACTTGACATCCCAGTGATCGTAAAGATATTTCACCACCCGACTGATATCGGGCAAATTCTGAACCTCATCAATAAAAATATAGGCCTTAGAAGTATTGGAGATACCAGACTGTCGCAAATTACTCCAAACCGCGTCATAATCCTCTTCCTCAAAGATTTTGCGGTGAAGCGGGTTTTCCAAATCAAAAATAGCCTTGTTGTCCGTTTCGACCAGGTCATACAAGTAGTTGATGGCCGTGGTTTTGCCCACCCGGCGCATACCGGTCAAAACCAGGATTTCCCGGGTTTTGAGTTCAGCCTCAAGTCTAGGATATATTTGCCTTTGGTAAACCATATTAGTATGCTGTCATCATACATTTACCCCGGGTATTTGTCAAGTGTCAACTGACAAATACGGCACGTTACGGAGCCACTTGACGCCTAGGAACTTTTTGACCGGTCAGGTATTCCAAATAATTGTTTTTATTCACCACCACAAATTCAGAACCCGGATAGCTCTTGATAAAATCTTTAGGCACATGAATATTATCTTTACTGTACTTAAACTCAAAGGCATAAAGTTTGCCACCCCTTTCCTCAACCAGATCAATTTCTTTCTGGTCATAAGTTCTCCAAAAATATCGGTTAGCCGAAATTGAGTTATTGGCCAATAATTTTTCCCGCTCTGCCATGCAAAAGTTTTCCCACAGGCAACCAACATCATCTCTCAAGTTAAGCCGGTTATAATTAGCAATAAGAGAATTTCTTATTCCGTTATCCCAAAAATAAAATCTCGGACTTTTGGTAAACTCTTTCCTCAAATTTCTGCTATAACCGGAATGGGAGAAAATAACATAGCTCTTTTCCAAAAGATCCAAATATCTCATCACCGTTTTCTTGTTAACATTCAAGTTTGAAGCCAATTCAGAATAGGAAACATCATGACCTATTTGAAAAGCAATGAGACGTAGTAAATTAAAAATAAAAGTGCTTTCCTTAACTTTATCCAACTCCAAAATATCCCGAAGTAGATACCCATCCCTTATAGATTCCAGTTGGGTTTTTTTTCCATCGATAGTAGCCTCCAAATACACCTGAGGATATAAACCATATATCAACAATTCTTCCAGTTTGGCATTCATTTCAGAAACATCAGTTTTTACCTCCTCTAAAGAAAAGGGGTATAGATGGTAATAAATACTTCGGCCTACCAGTGGCTCACCAATTTTATTCCTCAATTCAAAACTCGACGAACCGGAAACCAAAACCGAAACTTTAGGAACGGTATCTACAATCAATTTTAGGTTGGTGCCGATATTGTGAATTTTTTGGGCCTCATCAATAAATAAGTACTTTTTGTCACCAATAAACCTAGCCAAGACACTGGTTCTTTGGCTACTCAGAGCCTCAGCCGCATCCAGGTTTTCCCCATGAACCATCAATACCCCTCCACCTTTCTCTTTTTTGATGTGTTCCAGCAAGGTAGTTTTCCCGGACCGCCTGGGCCCAAAAAGACCCACTACCCGCCCCCCCTTGAGGCTATCAATAACCCTTTTAGTCATAATACGGTATATCATAGTGCCCATATTATGCTAAATACGGATACCTGTCAAGGGGTATTTTGTGCCTACGGAGCCACTTGACGCCTAGGGACTTTTTGGAACGCATGAAGGAAGGCAGTAAAAAACTAGTGGGTTAGGTTGGTTTTGAACCAATGGGATAGCTGTTCGTAGTGGATCGTTCCTTTATTTTGTTCCGCATCTCTTTTTGCTCTCCATCTTTTAGAAAACATACTCAAAGGTTTGGACTCACCTGGCGGAATTAACACCTTGTCAAATTCTCCAAAATCATTCCTATTGTTCTCCCACACTCTATCTGCCAGTGTAAACCCACCATCAACATAGTTAAATACTTTTGGTTCAACCATTCCGGGTTCTATATACGCGAGCGACTGTCTAAATTCGACCCCTCTGTCTTCAATTCCATCCATCAATTTTAATATGTTCTTAATTCCCAAGGTATCTAAAGCAAAATGCACGAAAGTTTTTGGGAAGCCACCCAAAGCGTTAATAAAAATTCCAGAGTCCTCAACAATTAAGGGTTTTTTCAGTTGTTGAAAAGCCTGAATTGCTTTTTCAACAACGACCTTCTCCGGTTCCTCTTCTCTAGATTCGATAATATCAAGTTTCTGGCCAACAACGCTAAACCCAAGACCCTTTAGGGCA
>Ga0208958_1003694_pt1 | contig 11637 bp, 13 predicted proteins | sample RifOxyB1_FD_184032 | JGI IMG/M metagenome (GOLD analysis project Ga0208958, IMG submission 184032) | Soil microbial communities from Rifle, Colorado - Rifle Oxygen_injection B1 (SPAdes) | ecosystem: Environmental > Terrestrial > Deep subsurface > Rock core/Sediment | place: Rifle, Colorado...
TTTAGCACTAATAAACCCGCACCTCCTCCTCTTTATCCGCAATCAGCTCCCGATAAGTATTATTGCCTAAGGCACTTTTGTGCAGGGCTCCCGCCACCAAGTCGGCTACCTGAATTAAAATATTATATTTAGAATCCTGAAAAATGAGGTTTTCTCTAGCAAAATGTTGCTGCAATTCCTCTTTCATCGCCCAACCACTGAAATTATCGATAAAAATTTGGCTGTGAAAGAGGTCAGCGTTAGATTTTCTCAGTAGTAAATCCAAAGCCGCTTGATAACAGCGATGGACGAAATTTTTCTTGGCCCAAAAGTGAATTTTTTGCTTATCAAAAATGACGGCTCGGATTTTAAAGTTGAAATTTTTCAGGCTTTTTAAAAAAACCAAGCGTTCATCTTTATCCAGTTGAGAAAAACGAAATTCAAAGTGCTTACTTTTGCCCCAAGCGGCACGCAAGATTTGCATCTGCCGGTAGGTAAATTCGGCTTCATTTTCACTCTCAAAAACCACTAAAGCGATCACCAAGTAGCGGCTGGAGCCGTGGTTAAATTTGAAGCCAGAGTCACCCGATTCGTCGATGTAGATGTGCACAGATTAATTTCGCTTTCGTTATAAGTCTCATTAAAGCTGGATCTAATTTGTCTCCCATTTTTTCGATATCTAGAAAACTAAAAAATCCTAATTCCTGAGATTCTGATTCATCTGGAGTGGGAATATCTTTTTCACTGGTAAACAATAAAAATCTAAAATCTAAATGATAATGCTCAGGAACTCCATTTTTTTCGGGAATAGTTTGTAACTCAATATCAATTGGCGATGGTTGCTCATTTACAGAAGACAAATAAAATTTTAAGTCATGAAGGCCAGTTTCTTCACTAGCTTCTTTTAATGCCACGCGTATTAAATCGGTATCTCCGTCAGCATGACCACCAAATTGTAACCATTTATTCAACTTTCGGTGATTGTGCAATAAGACCATCATAGTTTCAGGATTTACCACTAAAGCAGATGCGGTGATATGAGCTGGCAAGCACTCTCTTACAAAGATATCTTCATATTGGAGAATCAATTCAATAATCTTTTCAATATCAGTTTTTTCTTGATGATCTTGTGGCTTAAATTCTTCTAAAAATTTAATAACATTTACTCGTTCTTTTTGCATAGTATTTATTGTCCTAAATATTGACCACCAGTGGCATTAATAATTGCTCCGGTCATAAATCCAGATCGCTTGTCATCTGCTAAAAAAGCCACAATGTTGGCAATTTCTTCCGGCTCGGCTATTCTACCAATTGGTGTCGCTTCAATTACTTTCTTTCTCTTTTCATTGTCCCAGTCAGCATGCATTTTATCATTCACGGCTCCGGTATAAATAGTGTTGCAACGAACATTTGGTCCCAATTGCATAGCAATAGATTTAGTCAATCCAAAAATTCCAGCCCTAGAAGCTGCATATCCTGGTTTTTTGGCACCAGTAATACCAGCCATAGATGAAATATTAATAATTGATCCTTTGATATTGTTTTTTTGGCTATTTTTAGCAAAGGCTTGGCTTAAAACAAAAGGAACAGTTAGGTTGGTGTCAATCATTTGTTTCCATTGATCAAGAGTCGATTCTAATAAGTTTCCGCCAATGTTTTCTCCCATACTATTAACTAAAACCGTCCAATTCTGATTGGGCAAAAATGAGGCAAGAGAATCAATAATGGATTGTGGATTTGAAAAATCCGCTCCTCCAACTACCAATTCCAAATGATTTTGAATATTTTTAAGACTTTTCTTTAAATCTTCTGTTTTCACTGAATCAATCGCCACAATTCTAAATCCCTCTGAAGAGAGTGCTTCACAAATCTTTTTTCCGACTCCCTCTGATGCGCCAGTTATCAAAGCTATTTTCATTTAAACCTCTTTCCGTAAGCCATGGTAATGGCTCTCATGATTTTCATATTATGCGTAATATTTTGAGACCAAATCGACTTACTGTTCAAGAAAAATTCTTCCAAAGCTTTAATCACTGCATTTATACTATCATTTTCAAAAACATAATGATCCTTTTTTTCTCCAGCCACATCATAAACAGTTATGTCTATTTTAGTGACAATCATTCTTCCCTCCGTTCCTCTAATCTCGATCGCTTCTTCTTTGGGGCCACTTAAAGCAGCCAGCTGTAATACTCCTTGAATTCCAATTGGGTGCCAATTATGCAAAATTGCAGCATCTTCTACTTCATATGTATAGTGTGATTTAGCGACATTAGTCCAATGTAAATTAGCCTGACTAATTTCACCAAAATATCTTAAAATAACATCTAATAAATGATATCCTAAATCAATTAGTACTCCTCCGCCAGCTGATTGCACTGTGCTTCTCCAGCCATCATATAGATTTCCATTAGGCATAAAATGCCTAGCACTATACATATAGGGAGTTCCAATCACTCTCTTGTGAAGTAACTGCAAACCCATGGCATATGAAGGATAAAATTGTCTTTTAGTCACAGTATAAAGTTGCACATCCTCTTTTAGTGCAAGATTACTTATTTCCCTAGCTTCTTTTAAATTAATACCAAACGGTTTTTCTTTAAAAACTGGAATTCCCTTTTTTATTGCTAGTTTGACTATTTCTCCATGTAAAAAATGGGGAACAGAAAGCACTATGCCATCTAAAGTCAGTTTTCCCTTCTTTCCAACCTGATTAAATAAATCTTTATAGTCTTTATATACAATTACCCTATTGTCATTCGAGATCAATTTTTTAGTAAGGTCAACGAATTCTTCATTGATGTCACAAATAGCCACAATTTTACATTTACTATGTAGTTTTAAAATTGCTGGTATTAGCTCGCTTCTGGACTGACCGCCCAAACCAATTATCGCCAACTGCTTTTTCTTCATTAACATAAAATGTTTGATGGAGTGAATGAATCTGTTTCTTTTAAAATTAAATCCGCATGATGTTTTTGATGTTCACCATATATTTTATACATAGCTTCTACCGTTTTGGCGTGTTGCAAAGTTTGTTCTTTATTCCTACCTTTTACTACGTCTCTCTCGATCATTCTTCGTAGTCTTTCCTCCGCGCTAATCTCCAAAAAAACTTTTATGTCAGCTAATTCTCTTAATTTTTTGTGCAATAAAACAAATATGCCCTCTACTATAATTATCTCTTGTGGTTGAAGCTCCTCGACTCCCATTGGTTCTGACTCAAGCATTGAATAGAGAGGAACTACGGCTGATTTCCCTTTTTTTAAATCTAATACACAATCAAACAATCTATCTAAATTAACAGAGCTAGGCTCATCAAAGTTGTATGGCTCCTTCATTCGGCTTTTACCTAAATAAAAATTGTCCATGGATACTACGCAGGAATTTTCAAATTTGCCAGCCAAAGTGGTTTTGCCGGAACAGCTACCTCCAGCAATCAGGATCAGCATATAGTTTTAATTATCTTAGCAATATTGAGATCTTTATATGATTTACCCACCTTATTAGACAATTTATAAGTGAATTTGGAATAATCATCATGAATTTTTTTAGACATCCAAGTGCAGTCTAGGAGATTAGACGTTTTGTCATACAGCTTAAACAGCAGAATTTTGTTTTCTTTATTGAAAAGTTCTTTTTTCTCTTCTTCAAAACCTCCATGGAAAGTCATGTGGTGAATATTTTGCGTAATATTTGCCGGCAAATTAGTTGGGAGATCGCAATCGGTGTCTTCCAAAATATCGTGATAAAGCAGGGTTAAAGCTCCCTCATATCTCAGCTCATAATCTAAACTTGGCTCAGAAACAATTGTCATGGCGCACCACAATGGATGAATAAAATACGGAGTTTTTAAATCAAAAAGACGGTATTTATTATTTTTCTTTTTAGGATAATTATTGTGAGCTCTGATTACAAAATCGATATGCTTTTGCAGGCTTAGCATAAATTTTCTTTTCCAATTTCTCGATATTTACTTATATCTTGAAGATTAAATTCTTCTCCATTATAACCACAAATTAAGACGCCGTTGGCAATAAAAAATAAATCTAGCCTTTGGTCCTGAGTTAAATTGGGAGTAAATACCGCTTCGGCAAAAGCTTGAAATGAATAGGGTAAATTCATGAATTTTTTTACTTCTCTATCACCAGTAAGTTCTTGGTATTTTTTTACAGCTTCATCAGCCACCTTCATAAATTCTTGATCAGCTCTAAGTAAGCTCTGCATGATAAATTCACCTACAAACCAAGCTAGATCAAAAGCTGGCTCCCCCCACACTGTCCTGCTATCTATAATATGGATATCTTCGTTTTGATCGAAAAATAAATTACTTCCCCAAAAATCACCATGAATTCTACTTAATCTTTCCTGGTGATTCCCAGCTTTTTCTCTACATAAAATCATGTTGGAAATAAACTTGGCATATTGCTCTGGTTTTATTAATCCTGGATTATTTTTCTTTAAAAAATCCCAAACGCCAGGAGTTAATTCTCCATCGTTAATGATTGACCTAGTCGCACGATTGTATAAATTTTCTCTATTATCAACTGATTTTTCTGAATGTATTAAAAAAATGGCCTCTATTGCTTTAGAGACCATTCTTTTAATTTTTTCCATTTCTGGTTGTTTTTCACGAATACTTTCAAGGAGATTAGAGCTTCCCTCAGGAATTAGCTCCCATATAGAAATCGCTTCTGCTATATTAATCAAACTTCCTATGGCTTCTCCATCTTCAGTGATCGCAAATACAGCGTGTATCGGCACTGAGTTGCTATAGGGTACTGCAGCGTTGATAGCTCGATCCAGTCTTCCTCCTGCTAGTTCATTGCCAAAACCACTACTTGAGGAAATCCTCAAAAATAATTCTCTGTCTCCAATTCTAACAACAAATCCATTGCCGTTATATCCACTTCCATCTTTGATAATTGTTACTTTTTGCGCAAATTTATTAGCTAGAGCTTTTTCTATTACTTCTATATTCATTTTTCTCCTTTAAGCATTTGCTTAATTTGAGGCCAAGTCTTTTCTCCATTGCCCCTAGGGGTAATGGGGCCAGCAAATAAAATTGTGCCCAATCTTGGATCTTCAGCCGCTTTAATAACTCCATGCAAACTAATCGAATCGTCAATCATATTCACTTTTTTTCCTGTCGCTTCAGCTACGCCCCTTAAGACATCTAGTTTCCATGAAGAAGTGTCTTTTAAAGGTATGCCTTTTGGCCGGCATATTACTGGCACATCAGGAAAGCCATTGTTAACTAACTCTTCGTGGGTAACTCGAGCCAAGTGCTCTTCTCTAGTAGTGAGATAAATAAATAATATGGAGCCCAAAAAATTTGAGACCTCTAGGGCGCCGGGGATCAGCTCTAAACCTCGGTTAAAATCGGGATTGTTTCTCATGGCTTCATTCAACTCCCAATAGCCAGGATACTGAGCAAAAGCCTGATGTGTTCCACCTAAGGCCAGCATTTCTTCATAACTAGGAACATTGGACCAATCTCTTTTTTTACCTTCCTCGATAAGAATTCTATGATGTTTTTTCGCCGAATTCACTAACACTTCATCTACATCTGAGGCAATGACGATTCCAAATTCTTTCAATATTCCCATGTGCGAATTATACCACTTTGATCTAGAAATTTCTAACGTCGGAGCTTCACCACCTCCGCCAACAGGGCCATCTGCTTGGCCTCTTCCTCCGCTGTCAACTGATTTTTGCCTTCCAGCTTTTCCAGCTCCTGAGTAATTTGGGTAATTTTATCTTGACTGATTAGTTTTTTTAATTCTCTCAGCATTTTTTTATATTCACTGACCAAATCTAAGTTGGGTAAAATTTCTTGATATTTAGGATGCAAATAAATTTGAGCCATAAATTCAGCTACGTCTTCCGGCAAATTATTAAGGCGCGGAGCGTATTTTGCCAAATACAAGCTGATTTTATTTTCTAAAAATTCTAGCTGTTGCAGCTCTACTAATTTTTCTGTTTGCAACTCTGCTTTGAGCTGTAAAAACAAAAATAACAGATAATGCTCGATTTTTTGCCGCCTCGATAAAACTTTTTTAATAACAGTGTTGTCTTTTGCTTTAAAAGTTTTAGAAATTGAAAATTGGGAATTAAAAATTGTCTTTAAGTCCTGTTCTATCAGTTCCTGCCGCACATTAAATAACGCCGCTAATTTTTTCAAATAAAAATCTCGCTCAATCGCATGCGCCATCTGGCTAAATTCCGGCGCCAATTCCTGTAAAATTGCTTTTTGCCCCTCCGGACTAAGAGCGTCGTGCTTGCTAATAGCCGTCTGCAACAAAAACTCATAAACGGGAACGGCGGTTTTGATCGCCTGCCGCCACCGCCCTGCATCAAAACGGGCCATGTCATCTGGATCTTTGAGTTTTTCTAATTCCTCAGGAGTAAACACCGCTAAATTAGCTACTTTCAGATCTAATTGACTCTCTGTCGCCAGATGAATCGCTCTTTTGCTCGCCTCCAAGCCAGCCTCATCTTGATCTAGAGCCAGCACCACTTTTTTTACTAGGCGTGACAAGAGTTTGATTTGCTCCTCGGTTAGCGCCGAGCCTTTAATCGCCACTGTGTAAGGCAAATGAGCTTGCACACTAGAAATACAATCCAGCTCGCCTTCCGTCACCACCACTAACTCCTTTTTTCTAATGGCTTGATAATTTTCGGCCAAGCCAAAGAGCATTTGGCTTTTATGATACAAACTAGTTTCAGGAGAATTAATATATTTAGCAGTTTTGATGGTGGGATCCATCACGCGCCCGGAAAAACCCAACACCTGCCCCCGATGATTTCTGAGAGGAAAAATAATCCTATTTCGAAAACGGTCATAATAATTATTATTTTTGCGCACCACCAAGCCTGCTTTTTCTAATAATTGCAGTGAGTATTTTTTCTTAGTGACTAAGTATTTAATCAAGCCGTCCCAACTATCAGTGGCTAAACCTAAAGAAAACAACTTAATACTTTCAGCCGTCACGCCCCGATTTTTTAAATAAGCTAAAGCTGGTTGGCCCGTGGGATGTTTAGTGAGTAAAAAATGATAATATTCTTTGGCTAAATCTAAAACTTGCAACAATTGTGACTTTTCTTCATCGGCTTCAGAATGGTGAAAGGTTTCTAAGGTAATCCCCGCTTTGTCGGCCAAATATTCCAAACTTTCAGCAAAAGTGAGGCCTTCATATTTTTGCAAAAATTCCAAAGCGTCACCACTTTCCTGACAGCCAAAACATTTGTAGCGTTGCATGGCTTCACTCACAAAAAAGCTGGGTGATTTTTCGCTATGAAAAGGACATAGAGCTCGATACTGGCTACCAGATTTTTTCAGCTCTATTCTTTCCCCAATGATGGCAATGATGTCAGTGGCGTCTTTGATTTGCTTGACTTGAGACATATGAGCGCTCCCAGATTTCTTGATATAAAGGAGCTACCTTAGATATATCATATTTTTGGGCAAAATCCTGATCGGCTTGAATGGCTAATTTTTTATTTTTTTAAAAGTCTTAGCTCGAGACTAAAATTCGCACTTATGATACAATTCCACCCCATGAAAGAGATGGAACGATTTTGTTATTTGCTAACTAAGTATTCATTCTATAGTAACTCGGGCGCGAAAGTAGATTTGGCGATAGATAATCACGAAAAACCTTGGGTAAGAAAAACGGAAGGAGAAAATCATTACATAGATATAAAGCGAGAAACCTCTCAATCGGTGGCTGTTTTTCTCGATCACGTTCAGTTTAAGCATGGAGCCCGATTGGTGGCTACTACTCAATGTAGCGAAACATGCTTAAAAAGATGTGTTGTTTCTCCATTTATTGATGGACTAAGTCTCAACGATATTTTAGGTGAGGATAATTCGGGAATTCAGCGGGTTGCCCAATTGCGTTTGATGCTCATAGAAAGCATGAAAGCTGGCGGGTATTTCAACCAACAAAAAATTAGTAGTCCTTCGGCATTTTATCAATGGAAATTTATTGAAGACTCTCATTTATTATCCTATTTGAAGCAAAGTAATCACTTGCAAATTTGTGGTACAAAAATTGATGATGTTTCGCACGAAGCTGGAGATTTTCTTTGTCATGGAGATTTTATGGTACCTATGGGCATATTTCCGAATGACTTAAATGTTACAAATATTCTTTTTCGGGAAAATGACCAAGAAATTCGAGTTATAGATCAAAGATTGTCGTGGATGAGTTCTGGGGCATCAATTGCCAAAATGATTATTGGTTGGCGAGGACTCGCTACTCTAATCCCTAAAAAACCAAATTGGTGTGAAAGGAATCTGGAATCGCTGTATGGAAATATTGCCGAAACTAAAAAATTCGACGAAATTTACTTGCAGCGTTTCTTTTCTTACTATAACTGGATGAGTGATGGTGATCAAAGTAATCTTGTTAAAGAAATTGCAGCGCTACAAATCTTAAAAACATTTATTACTTTGAATAAATATATAGAGCAGGATCAATTTCCTCCCCAAGAAATTGTTGATTTGGCAATTGGGCCATTTTTTCATGATTCAGTCTCTAGTTTTTATTAAGACTACACAAAAACTAGACTTGCTGAAATTATTGCTTTTTTGGGTAAAATTCTAGATGCCATTAAAACCTGTTCTGGCTCCTGTTTTTATAACACCATAATGGCGTACTGTGCAAAAAAAGTTTTTTTGCTCTAGTACTACCATATGCTCGCTCCCAGATTTCTTGATATAAAGGAGCTACCTTAGATATATCATATTTTTGGGCAAAATCAGCCCGCGCTTGTTTACCTAATTGAGTCGCCAAGGTTTTATGGCTTAATAATTTAATTATTTGCCGTGCCAAATCTGGCACATCTTTATTTTTAGCCAATAAAGCATTTTTTTCAGACTGTAAAATTTCATTGATCGGTGGACGGTCAAAAGCCACGATCGGTTTTCCTAGAGCCATGGCTTCAATCGCCACCAAGCCAAAACCTTCTAGCTCCCAGACGCTGGGAAAAACTATCAGATCGGCTTTAGCCATTTCTTGCACAGCATCAACGACTCTACCTCTTAATAAAATTTTAGAATTAGTTTTTAGTGACCAATTTCCTTCGCCGATAATTTCTAATTTAACTTGAGGGATTTTTTTCCAAACTTGGGACATGGCTTTGATCAACAAATCTTGCCCTTTGCCTGGCTCTAGCCTCGATACGCAAACGATACGATAATTTTTAATTCCCAATTTATAATTTCTAAACTTTTCCACTTTTCTGCCACAGGGAATCACTTTAATTTTGCTCTCAACCACATGAGCGCCAGTGATTAAATGACGTTTAGTGTGTTGGCTAGGTACAATAATATATTCAGGAATTTTTTTAACTAAGTAATATAAAAATTTAGGAAATTTGGCGAATTTATTTAACAGAGGCGCCACCGGCCCAAACTCTAGCCACACAATTGGTACCTGAAAAATTTTACCCAAAATACTTAAATAAATTTTTTCCACCAAGCCGGACACTAAAATTAAATCCAGTTTATTTTGTTTTTTTAAATTGAAAAATATTTTTGTGTATTCAGCCATAAATGCAGGCCACAGAATACAAGCTTTTGCTAAGCCTTTCCAGTCGCCTACTAAATCTAGCTCGCTGTTAATTTTGGTGACTGTTAATTTTTTACTCTCCAGTAATTTTATAAATGGTAAATGATTAGTAAAAATATGAATTTGATTAACCATCAACCATTTATCATTAACCATTTGCTTTAGTAGGTCAGTCCAGAAAGTCTCGGCTCCACCTAGGCCAAAAGTTTGTACAAAAATAGCCACGTTTTTAAGTTGCGGTCGCGAATTGACTTTTTTAAAACTGGCTAGCCAATTGGTATTTTCCTGTTTGATATTTAGCAATTGCAAATTGTGCCAAGCTAAAAGAGAAATTAATTGGTGGCGAGTAAAAGCCATTTTGTGCAAGCCAAAAATACCGGTGTCTTGAGTGTTGCCATAAATAAATAAATTGCGTGTATCGGGGTCACTAGCAAAGCGGCTGATAATGTCATCAAGATTAGGGACGCGAATTCTCAGGAGGCCGCCAGTCTTTAAAACGAACGAAATTTTGGCCAAAACCTTTTCCAAATCTGGCTCCAAAAAATGCTCCAAAATGTCGAAGGCCAAAATTTCGCTGACACTACCAGGTGCAAAAGGCCAATTGTCTAGTAAGTCCAGCTGCAGATCAGGCGCAAATTGCGCCAAAGCATCAATATTGACATAGCCGGGGTGTTTATCGCCCCCACAGCCTAAATTGAGCTTAAGAGGTAGACCAAAGTTTTTCACAATGAATTATTGTGGGAAATAATTTTTATAGCCACCTGTTCGCTACATCTATTAAAGCCTATATACTCAAATTTGAGACCTGAATTTTCAATAAATTCACTAAATGCCTTAAATTCTCCTTGTTTCCAACCTGGGTAATTGAAAAAATCGTCGAAAGCTATAATAGTTCCAGGTACAATCCTATCTCCTATTGTTTCAAAAATTGTTTTAGCAGAAGAATATATATCACAATCGATGTGTAATAATGAAAGATTCCCATCGTGTTTTTCTAGAAAATCAGGAATTGTTTGATGAAAAAGACCCTGGATTAATTTAACATTTTTCTCTACCTTGGGTAACTTATCCATTTTAAAACTGCCTTTATCAAAACGATCGCGCCAGCGTTCTGGAAGCCCCTTAAAAGAATCAAAGCCATAAACTGTTCGTTTGGTCAACATAGCTATATGGTTGATTGAATTACCAACATACACCCCAAACTCGCAGATTAGTCCATTATTTTCTTTACTTAAGTTCGACATACAAATGGTTAACAAGTCGTATCTACTTATCACAGAGTTGACATGTTGCATATTTTTTTGTATATATTCAACTGTCTCCTCTAGAGCAATATATTGCAGTTTTCTCTGAACACTTTTGCTCTCTGAGAGTAGCTCGTCCTGAATGACTTTACGAATATCTTCTATAGAGATAGGAGCCAACGAAAGTGTGTTTTTCATAATTCTTGTTAAGTTTTCAAAATAATGGGTTCATTCCAATCGGTATTATCAATAACCATATCTGCTAAATCTTCCGGACTATATTCTTGTAGGTACTTTTTTTGTGTGGGGTGATATTTTGTGTCAATCTTCTGAACAATATCACAAGAGTCGCGTTGGATTATTCTGCGCCTTGCTTCTTCAAACGATACGCAAATAAATACTTTGTAATCAATAAAATTCGCAAGTTCTTGTCTAAAAAGAAAAACTCCTTCCAATAAAACAATTGTGTCTTGCTCAATTTTATACTCTCGCTCAGCAATAAATTCATCTGCAGCTATATCTAGCAACATTAAGGAGCATGAAATACTTCTTCCCGAATGAATTGGCGCTAATAGTTCGTCAACGAGTTGAGAAAGGTTCCAGCTTCTATTGAAATAATTATCCACCTGATCTTCACTTGCATAGCGTATTATCTTTGGATTTTGAAAATCATCGATATGAATAATTTGGACTTTATGGCCTAAGTTGATGAGATGGCTTGCAAAAGGGAAAGGTACCCCTTTCTTAAACACTCAGTCTATCATTGTTAGTTGTTAATGTTTGCTTAAAGCGAACCGGCGACATTTTAAGAGCTGTGTGGATTCGTTTGTTGTTGT
>Ga0208958_1003698_pt1 | contig 11622 bp, 11 predicted proteins | sample RifOxyB1_FD_184032 | JGI IMG/M metagenome (GOLD analysis project Ga0208958, IMG submission 184032) | Soil microbial communities from Rifle, Colorado - Rifle Oxygen_injection B1 (SPAdes) | ecosystem: Environmental > Terrestrial > Deep subsurface > Rock core/Sediment | place: Rifle, Colorado...
ATTAACAACAGATATGGAGTTATTGAAAGATGTATTGTTTGGAATAGAATTAGATTTAGATAATATACAACGCACTATTAAAGATTCCATTCAGAAATTAGATAATACGGGGTGTTCAGAATGGGATTAATGGATAGACGAATAAAATCGATTTTATTATTAGATTCTGTCAAAATGGACGACTTAAAAGTGTATATTGATACTATTCAAGACCAAATGAAATCAAAGCTGGACGACTTAAAAAAAAGTATTGATATGATTCAAATACAAATAAAAAAGATAACTGACGAGATCGTAATAATAAACGATCGTCTTGATTCGACAGTAGTTGATATGGGAATATGTGGTTCGGACGAAGATTCATAGAGATATTTTTTAATATTAACAAATAGTTAAAGGATATATGCTTATTTTTATTTTTATAATCATAATTATTAAAATGTCGGATCCAATTCCTAAAGTTGAAGAATTAATCGAAGAATTAGATAGATCAGAAACAATTACAGTTAAGGAATTAATCGAAAAATTAAATGAATTAAATAATGAGTTCCGTATTATGGAATACCAAATCTGTAATACGATGATATAAGTTCTTATCCATGTTTGCTTATCCCGACCAACTATCTATCGTAGTAGATGAGATGCTTAACTGTTTAAACTAGAATAACATATTTACTTTTTTCTTTATTCAGACCAAATAAATTAAGACAGCATTTTTCCAAACGAACTACTATAATAATTATAAAAATCGATTTTTATAATTGAAAAAAAGAATAATATGTCGAAATCTTCTACAATTAAAGAATTAATCAAAAAATTAAATATATCAGAAACAAGTACAGTTAAAGAATTAATAGAAAAATTAAATATATTAGAAACAATTGCAGTTAAAGAATTCATCAACGAATTAAATAATGATTTCAGTATTAAAGAATTAAAAGAAAAATTAAATATATTAGAAACAATTGCAGTTAAAGAATTAATCAATGAATTAAATGATGATTTCCGTACTAAAGAATTAAAAGAAAAAGTAGTTAAATTAACAATATATACAAAATCGATTAAAGATATCGTAGATTGTGTTTTTAATGAAGTCGCGCGAGATTTGATGTGTTTTTGTAGTGGAATTGAACGAGAGGTAGAAGAAACGCATGAGGTTATTATCGAATCAATAGATGAAAATCAAATACTTGATATGTCCGAATCTTTCAATGATAAAGAAGAAGCAGATAGATTAACTGTATATGTAAAATCAATAGAAGTTTTGTTAATTAAAAAAAAGGAAAAGTTAAACGTTATATTTAAATCGGCACATAAAGATTTAGACGATTTATTAGACAATACACAAGAAGTTTTTAAAAAGATGTTTTATAATGCATAAATAAATTGTTTAACATCTTTTTTGAATTAAAGACCGATATTTTTTATTTATAGAATTATTCATAAGTAATAAAAATCGATTCTATAAAGTATATTTCTCCAAATGGATACAAAATTAGATGATTTAAAAAAATTTGTCAGTACAATAATGAATCATATAGATAGCAAATTAGATGATATAAAAAACTGTATAGAAATGATTCAAAAACAAATAAAAAAGACATCTGACGAAATCGAAAAAATAAATGATAGTATTAAATCTATAAATGAAAAAACAGAAGACCCATATAAATATACCGTATTTAATATTTAATAACACATTTACTTTTTTTTATTGTCGTGAATAAATAACTTGATGAAAAAAATAAATTAAAACATACTCTAATCGATGTGGACCATAATATTGCTATTATATTTGATAAATTAAAAAAATGAAATCGATTTCATAAAAATAAGTATGTTGGATAATCTGGAAGAATTATCGGATAAAACATTGAAAGAAAAAATATATATTTCCCAAAAATAATAATAAAAAATTAAAAGAAAAAGTAAACAAATTGGTAAAAGATGTAAAATCACGCGTAGATATATTGAAGGATCTATCGGAAATAAGTTGGGGGTAGTTATTTAACTAATGTTTCAGTTAAATAATACTGGTGTTAATATAGAATCGCGCATTAGATAGGTATTTTTTTAATATATCGGACACCCACTTTTTTCGTTGATATATATTTTTTACTTAATATTATATATATAGACATGGAAGAATATCCAGTTATAGGAAAACCATTCTTTTATGAACGAATAAATGAAATATTCGCTCAATATACTATCGATAAACAGATGGTTGATTCTGAAGTAAAACCTGATTTAGAAACTAGATTTATAGGAAAAAGAAAGGCAAAAGCTTATCAGAAATTTGTCGCCAAATATATGGCTAAAGGATCTCCATATAAAGGTTTATTTATCAATCACGGTTTAGGTTCTGGTAAGACTCGTACTGGTGTCAAGACTATGAATACTAATCCTGGAATGGAAGTTATTATAATGCTTCCCGCCAGTCTTAAAAATGTATGGGTATCTCATATTAAAAAATTCTACCGACATAATCAACAGATATATTATGTATCTTATAATGCTTCCAATTTCGTTAAACAAGTATATAATATACCAACTCTCAACAATAAACTAATTATAATAGATGAAAGCCATATATTTTTTCAGAATATTATATCAGCTAATGCTAAACAAGCTATCGAGGTATTCAATATGCTATTTAATGCAGAAGGATGTAAATATTTATGTCTAAGTGGTACTCCATTAGTATCCGATCCGTTTGAATTAGTTCCTATGTTTAATTTACTTAAAGGAAAGATTAAAACAACTGATAGACGAAGTACAGGATATATGACTTTATTCCCAGTCAACCGAGATGATTTTTGGAGTAATTTTGTATCAGAACCAAATGCATCTATTACCAATTCAGAAGTTTTTAAAGAAAGAATAATGGGGCTCGTATCTTATTATGGCGATCTTCGAGATGAATATGGATATGTTGTTCCAAGAAATATGGGAATAGTAACAATAGATTGTCCGATGGGAGAAACTCAATGGTTAGCTTATAAAAAAATAAGAAAAGCTGAAGCAAGAATAGAACAAATATATAAATATAAAACCTCTATGTTTAGACAAGATACTTATAAAAAGGCTGGTAGAAAAAGTTCAGGTACTTATAAAGTAAATTCTCGTATTGTTTCAAATTTTTCCGTCGGTGAAAAGGTAGAAGAAATATATAATAACTTAACTATTAAAGATGGTGTTATAGATTGGACATATATGAAAACAATCTATCCTAAATTGAAATCATTGAGTCTTCCAGACCATAAAACAGATATGTCTGGTCTTAAATGGTTTATATTCGAATCATTATTCTCTCATTTAGTTAATACAATGGAAGATCTTAAAGAATATTCTGGTAAATTATATAAATTATTTCAATATATCTCCGATCCAAAGAAGAAAACTATTAAGAAATTTATTTATTCTGAATACAGAATATTTGGAACAAGACTTATCGGATATTATTTAACTAAATTATTAGGATTTATAGAGATAAAAGATAAAGCTGATATTGCCGAAGATCATAAAGGTTTTTGTATTATCGACGGAGACACCAAAGACAAGAAAACTATATTAAACAGATATAATTCTAAAGAAAATGCATACGGTAAAGATATAGCCTTAATGTTGGGTACAAGAGTAGTATCTGCTGGTTATTCTTTCAAAGAAACTAGAGAAATTTATATACTGGAACCACAGTGGAGGGCAATTACATTGGAACAAATCATGGGAAGACCCAGAAGACTTTATAGTCATAACGAATTACCTATAGAAGAACGAACAATTAATACTTATTTATTAATAGCTGTTCCTCCCAAAGGAGATTTGTCTGGAATGCCTCCAGCCGATCAAGGAGAAACAACAGATCGAATCCTATATTCATTAGCAAAAAAGAAATCTAAATTTCTGAGTACATTCTCTCACGCTCTCAAAGAAGGAGCAATAGATTGTAAACTAAATATGTATGTTAATCAATATATATCTGATAAAAAAATAAGATGTAATATATGTTCAAATACAAACTATACATCTATTATACCACCAAACTATAAAGATCATATTTTATCAGGACCGAGATGTAATATGGAAGAATCGATCGAAGATTTATATGAGATTAAACACGAAGATGGATACGATCCCAAATTACATGATGGTTTTAAAAAAGATAAGGATAATATAGTATACAAATACAATGAAATAGAAGATATATGGGAAGAAATTGGTCATATTAGACACGGAAATATATTTATTTCGTAATTTTTATTTTTTTTTATTTTTTTATTGTTAGATATAAATATACATACTAAATGCAAACTAATATTGTCGTGGAAAAATATAATGCTATTCCAGGAGCATGGAAATTATTAATATTAATGATCTTAATTATTGTTGGATCTCTTATATTTTGGGGTTTAATAGGTGGAGGAGGAGCTTTATTATATTTCACCAAAATTAAAGATTGGATTATGGGAATATTTAAACCAAAAACACCAGAAGAAAAAGCAGCTGAAGAAGCTGCTAAAAAAGAAGCTGCTAGAAAAGCTGCTGAAGAAGCTGCTAGAAAAGCTGCTGAAGAAGCTGCTAGAAAAGAAGCTGAAGAAGCAACTAAAACTACGAATACCGATGCAGGAACAAGCACATTTATGACTCAAAGAAGTAGATTTGCTAGAAGATATTAATTTTTTATTTTGGATGTAATTGAATAAAGTAGCCAAAATAATGGCCAACATACTAAATTTATTAGGATAGAGGGTATCATTAAGGTTATTGTACCAACAGACATAAAACCTAAATATAATATTGCAAATAGTACTAAAACAATATATGCGATAACATTAATAATCCACATTTTTTTAGTATATATATTTAACGATATTAAAAAATAAAATTGAATAGTACTATATAATATCAAAAAAAAGATGAATTATGATAAACTTAATACAGATTTATCAATTAAGATTAATGAATATAATAATAGAACCTATAATTTAGCAAATACAACCAAAACCGTTATTAATTATATTAAAAGAAAGAATCTGGTAATCTATGGTGGTATGGCTATAGATAAAATTATCATAAATAAATCTGCTGGAAAAGATAAATTATATACTAAAATAGACAGTAGTGATATAGATGTTCTATCGAGTAGTTTTGAAGAAGATACAAACGAATTAGTAGAAGAACTACAAATGTATAATAAAAATGATATAACATACATTAAAGTATTAACTGGTCTCACTGGAAAAACACGCAAAATATTCATTAATATATCTCCCGTCGCAATTATAGATATAACTTATATGAGTAAGGAACATATATCTAAATTAAATCCAATTAAATTAAACGATCTATTATATGCGGGACCACAATTTCTTAAAATACACCAATATCAGAATCTAGTATGTCAATTATATTCCGATTCGTATAGAATATTCAAAGCTATTAAAAAAATAAATAAATTAGAGAGATGGTATCCATTAATTACCACCAAAAATATAATTAATACTATAGATTATTCAGACATAGATATAGGTTATGCTTTTACAGAATTGCAAACAAAATTCGAATGTATATTTGGAGGAGATTATGTATATAATATTTATTATCCTGGTGACGATTCATCTAAAGAAATAGTTCTTTATTCTAATAATGTTGTCGATAAAGAAATTCCATATGAAGGAATATTAATGGCCCCAAATTATAGAATTATGCCTTTATTAGGAGAAATGTTTTATAATGAACATCAATACGATCAAAATAACATACATAAAATATGTACGAAAACATGTTTATTATACTTCTACTATTATTTATTATTTTATGCAGGAATTGATAATAGCGATAAAATATTTGTCTTATTAAATGACCCAGATACTATGGATATTTATCAAACAGACTATGATAAAGAAATATTTCCTAAAATTCATTCATCTAAATATAATATTACTAAAAATCTTATTCCAAGTATTCCAGCTAAATATATTAAACTTTAATTTTTTTTACTAATAGCATATATGATTGTCATAATTGTAATAAGTATTATTATAATAGTATTTCTATATACTATCTTCTTTAAAACAAAATATGAAGTTATAGATAATTTGATTGTTATGGATTCTGATGGTATGCCTGGTGGTATTACCGATACAAAAGCTGCCAAAATATTATCTATGTTAGATCACGATATACAATATTTATTAACACATTTAAGAGCTAAATACGGTAATAAAGATTCACGAGTTAATATATTAATCAACAACTATACTCGCGATGATCTCAGAGAAAATAAAAATAATACATATGTAGTTGATAAGGGAGATAAAATATATCTATGTTTAAGAAATAAAGGAAATATATTAGAATATAATCTACTCATGTTTGTATTATTGCATGAATTGGCACATATAATTACCCCCGAGTATACACACACCAAATTATTTTGGGATAACAATGTATGGATTATGGCAGAAGCTGAGTCACTTGGAATCTTCAAAAATGTAGATTATAGTAAAAAATCAATGTATTATTGTAATAATATGTATATAAATGTTAATCCTTCTATAAATCCAAATCGATAATTTCATATACAATATCTTTATCAGTTGTCTTAAATTTCATTTTATGAATAGATTCAGTTTTTAAATACATAATCTCATATCTTCTTATACTATTATGTAATAATTCATTGGATATAAGATCAACGAATAATTTATGAGATTTCTTAGATATATATAATTTATCACTATTACATTGATTCGAAATGGTATATTTAGATTCTGTATCAGAGCATATTCTAATATATTTAGACAATAATAACTTTCTCTTAGTATCTGCATCATAACTTATATATTCGATAGGTATAATTGATGATATTATACTTTTGATCTCTTTTAAATCTGATTTATTGATAGCATTTCTCAATTCGAGTTTATATATTTTAAAATATTCCATAGCGGAAAACTGTTCGATTGATAATTTATGATAATCTTCTTTAAATAGACTATTATTAGAATCTCCGTATACTCGTAATAATTCATCGATCATATCTTTTTTATTTAATTGCATAAATTTATTGTATCTTTTATCGGAATTTTTATTCAAATATTTACTAACATGATATACAAAAATCGCGTATAATTCTTTCATTAATTTTAACTCCGAATTGTATTTATCTTTAACTGGCAGAAGATCTTTTTGATCAACATAACGTATAATTTTAGGCATTTTAGCATATATACTATCTACTTTCTTAGTCTCATCAAATCCTATCGTAAATCCTTCATTAATATTAAATCCTGTATAATTACCATATATATCTACTATCATTCCATTAATATGTATTTTATCTTTGTTCTTTAATTTCTTAATTACATATAGTATTCCATCACGAACGTTTTTATAGGTATAATCTTTGAGATATTTGGTGACAATTATATTATCATCTGCATCGAAATAAGTAATATCTATATCTAATAATGATGGAATAACAGGAAACGGAACCCATATTCCCTTATCTGTATAAATAATGACGTTTGTAATAATATTAGTCTGTAATGTTCTAATTTGGATATATTTTATTTCAGCAACAGATAAATTTTTACACGACACAAAATCGTGTTCATCTTCATCAACAATCATACTTTTTAATAATTTTTTTATATAAATTATTATCGGATCGGTAGATACAAATATCGATTTGACGCTATATTTTTTATGTTTGATTGATGATAATTCAATTATAGAATTAAATCTAGATATTTCATTCTGTTCACTTATTATTTTAAGAATAACTACGGATTTTCTACTATCAAATGATTTCAATAGAGAATAATTCGATATAATTCGTTTAAATATAAGTTTATTATTGTCTGCATTAAATGTGAAAATAATAGGATTAATTCCGTGATTAAAGTAATGATTTGATATATTCCATTGTTCATCTCTAGCTGTATTTTTTATTACTGGAACAAAAGGTAATTGCTCTTGTATAGTTGTATAAAAGTTCCTATCATCTGAACTGCCATATAAAAAGTATCCCGAACTACCAGATTTTACTAAATTATTGAAAATATTTGTTTTCTTATTTAATAATTTGTTTAATATATCGGGAAGAAGTGATATTTTATTCTGGAATAGTGTTTTATTCAATTTAAAATTCTTGATATAGAACAGATTACTCTTATTATTGATCACATTCTCATTAATATCGGATATATTAAATGGTTTGCCAATCATACATTTTTTATATAATGCATCATTACTTCTGTCTTTAACACAACAAGATACAGCACATATTCTATTCGGATGTTCTGTTGGTTGACGTAATTGAAAATGAGGATACTTTTTATTCAAACATAAATAGATACTATATTTATTTTTATAGGTGTAATTCTTATATCTCAACATTTTAACATTTTTTTGACCAGATAGTTTCATATATTTAATAAATTTAGATAATATTTTTGATCCTTCATGAAATATAATAGGATATTTCTTCTTCGGAACTCTTTTGGTATACAAAACAATATCACTCGAAACTTTTTTATTAAACGCATATAATGTCGGATCAACTATTTTCATCATTCCTTTAGTATTACTGATAATATATCCCAATTTTTCATTATAGTATTCTTTGCTATTCACGACATAAATATAAAGAGTTCGACATACAAAATTATATACAGTTTTCATATCATCCATTGAAATAATTTTACTCGATATGACGGATATAATATTATCTCCATTTAAACGAATTAATACTCCCGTTTGTTTATTAAATTCTTCAGTCTGACTATCATTATACGATTCTACTTTTTTATAATACATAGAATAGTTATGTCTATTTCCTATATTCAATAAATTATGTTCAACTACATCAGAAGAAATACCCGATATTATTTTTTTATATCTAGCTATATTAAATGTTAATCCGCGAGCTAATTTAACTATGAACATATATTTGTGTTCTTCTATTCTACGTATAATCCTCATATCAGGAAAGAGATTCATCAATATATTAATTATATCGTTATTTGAATGATCGACATTATCATTATAGATAAATATATCATGACCAATTTTAACTTCTCCTATTTTATTTGGATACGTATAATCAATTTTTTTCTGTCTAATATATTTTCTAAGAATTTTAGTAAACGATTCTTTATAATATATATTACAATACTTATTACTTAAGATAAATTGATCGAATATATATTCTGTATCAAAGTTTTTATTAAAAACAGTTACCAAATTCATACTAACTTTATTGACATTATCGACATCCATATTATCGTTTATATTTTTTAGAGTAATCGAATTCATCAAATAAATAAATTTGTTATTACCTTCAAAATTATACTTATCACTTAATAATCGTTTACCACTCAGAATATACTGATAATCACTATATTTTAACAGTGGCCAGTAATATCTCAAGATATCATTATATAAAGAATTACTTGCATCGAATGAGGATTCAGTTCCGAGTGTTTTAATATAATCATATGCATTTAATACATAATACGTGTGTATATAAAATTTCTGTATATTTGATTCCTTTTCTTTAAATATAACAGGAGTTAAAATAAGATTTTTTGGTATCGGAAAATTAATCGATGTATCTATCGGAATATTTGTTGCTGGATTATATATCAATTGATATATAATTGGTATTTTACAATAAGTTTCTATTTTTTTTTGAATTGTTGAATATGAATCTATATTAGTTATTATATCGTTGATAAAAATAACATTAGTTTTATTCTTACTCGGTTTATCCGTAAATACATATTTAATTTCGGATAAGACATCAAATACAGTAATACTATCTACGATTGATAATGTATCTTCTAAATAGATATATTTTTCCATTCTATAATTATATCTGATAAAAAAACTTATTTAGATATATGTTTGTCGTAATAATTTGTCTCCGATATTAATTTATCAACAGTCTTATTTTTAGATCCGATACTAGTTGATATATATTTAATTAATAATGGCATCGCTAGATTCTGTATTTCAAACGGTACTACAGAATCCATTGCCCACGAAGAGACAGTCATGAATAATTTCTTATCCCATTTAATGAAATTAGGATGCTTTAAATGATACTTCAATAATTTAACTATTTTTCCTATCTTTACTGTGTTGAATTTGATCTACTTCTTGTTCGCCGTGAATCGATTTCATCTTTTCATTAAATTGCATCACCATGTTCTGTATACTAACTATATCTATTTCCATTTTTTAAAATCGATTTAATATTATTAGTATTATATTAATATAGATATTAATATGATTTTATCTAAATTAAATAAAGATACAATTCTACCAATAATGACTAAATTTGAGAAAGCGGCTATTATCGGTAAACGAGCAGAACAATTAAGAAGAGGCGATAATCCTTATTATGATGCAATCAATGAAAGATTTGATCCCATAAAAATAGCGGAAAAAGAATTAGAACTTAAACTTATACCTATGATCGTAGAGAGAAAATTACCAGACGGATCAACTGTTAGTATACATGTTAAAGATTTAATACAGTTAATATAAAATCGATTAGTATATTGTTTTTTTTTCAAAAACAATGAATAGTATTACCATATCGAATGAACAACAAATTATAGTAGACGATTTATTATCGGGTCATAATGTTATTGTCGATGCTGTTGCTGGATCAGGAAAAACAACAACTATATTATGGTATTGTTTAAAATGTAAATCATCACAGAGAATATTAGTATTAACATATAACAAAAGATTGAAATTAGAAACCAGAGCTAAAGTTATTGAATTAAACTTGCAAAAAAATGTAGAAGTACACAGTTATCATTCTATGGGAGTAAAATATTACACAAGTCTTTGTCAAACTGATTCAGGAATTATAGATACAGTCAATAAAAATTACAATAGAAGAAGAAACTATCAATACGATGTAATTATTATTGATGAAGCACAAGATATGACGACAACATATTTCGCATTCATTAATAAAATCATAATAGATAGTAATAATATACCACAGTTATTTATCATCGGAGATAAATATCAAAGTATCTTTGCTTTTAATAATGCAGATTCTAGATTCATTACTTATGCTAAACAAATCTTTCCCTCCAATAAAGATACAAAATGGGTTAATAACGACCTCAAAACATCATTTCGAGTAACTATACCAATGGCAAACTTCTATAATAATTGTATATTCGGATATAAAAAAATCATTAGTATAAAAGAATCATCGGTAAAACCTACATATTTTATATGTAATACATTCGCACCATTTAATCCTATAATTAAGGAAATTATGTATTTATTGAGAATCTATTTACCATCAGATATATTTGTATTGGCACCAACTATTAAATCGTTAAAGACACCAATTAGAAGATTAGCAAACGAATTAAGTACAAAAGGATATAAAATATATGTATCTAATGGAAACGAAGACAGATTAGATTCAGATGTAATCGCCAATAAATTAGTATTCACAACATTTCATTCTGTTAAAGGATTAGAGAGAAAAGTAGTATTCGTTTATGGAATGGATAATTCATATTTTACATATTTCGCTAAAACATTAGACGTAAAAATATGTCCAAATACTATTTATGT
>Ga0208958_1003699_pt1 | contig 11621 bp, 10 predicted proteins | sample RifOxyB1_FD_184032 | JGI IMG/M metagenome (GOLD analysis project Ga0208958, IMG submission 184032) | Soil microbial communities from Rifle, Colorado - Rifle Oxygen_injection B1 (SPAdes) | ecosystem: Environmental > Terrestrial > Deep subsurface > Rock core/Sediment | place: Rifle, Colorado...
AGCAGTAGATTTCATTGAGATGGCTAAACCTTGGATGACATTTGTACCATGACCAGAAACAGAAGCGAGGGCGATTGATTTTACTGGTGCGTATTTTGTGGAAGTAAAATATTCTGTGATGACGACGAGGGCTCCGGTAACAAAAAGACCAACAAGAGAACAAATAAACAAAGCCATCACTGTATACTGGCCGTTTTCTTTCATAAGTAAATTTGTAATAGGATAAAATAGGGCGGCTGCGATGACACCAGAAGCAACGAGGCCTTTATATAGAGCACCCATTATACCTGCCCCGTTGGAAGCTTGCTTTCCTTCGGGGTTTTTAGATTTACTAAGTTTTACAAACCAAGTACCGATGATTGAGGCAAAGATAGCTATTCCGCCGATAACAAGAGGGTAGATAACTGCATTTTCAAAATTAACAAAAAGAAGAGAACCTAAAAGCATTGTAGCTACTGAAGTAACAGCATAAGTTTCAAATAAATCAGCTGCCATACCTGCGCAGTCTCCCACATTGTCTCCCACATTGTCTGCGATAACTCCTGGATTTCTTGGGTCATCTTCTGGGATGCCGGCTTCTAGTTTACCGACTAGGTCTGCGCCGACATCGGCTGCTTTGGTAAATATACCTCCACCCAATCTCGCAAAAACTGAAATAAGAGAAGCGCCGAAACCAAGTCCGATTAAGGCAGTCACATCTTTAGTAATTGCATAAAATAAAGTTACACCAAGGAGTGCAAGTCCGACGACGAGAAGTCCAGTAACTGTGCCACCTTTGAATGCTAGGGAAAGAGCTTCGTTGATTCCACTTCTTGCAGCTTCAGTAGTTCGGACATTTGCTCTGACTGATACATTCATACCGATGTATCCGGCAAGGGCAGAGAATATAGCTCCAACAATAAAACCAAAAGCCATAGTCCAACCGAGTTTTGGTATGAAGCCAATGACAAAGAAAAGTATCACAGCAATGATGCCGATAGTTTTATATTGTTTATTTAAATAAGCACTAGCGCCTTCTTCTATTGCTTTGGCAATTTCTTGCATTCGAGCATTTCCAGGGCTTTTTTTTAATATAGATTTTGCTAAAAACAAACCATAAACGATAGCGATGACTGAACTAATAAGTGCAAACAATAAAAATTGATTCATCCCGTTAGAAGTAGGAAATCTTTAGATTTCCGTAAATTATTTTAATAATAACGACTATATAACGATAAATAATCTTAACATTTCCCGTTAGTTTTATTAACTATGTGACTTCTAACGGGATTCAGGCTTTTTTCCAACTTCTTCTTTTACTATCTTTCCGTCACCTTTGATATCTATTCTCCATCCCGTAAGTTTAGCTGCTAGACGTACATTTTGTCCACCTTTACCGATGGCGAGGGATAATTGATCATCGGCTACTTCTATAGTAGCTTTGCGTTCTTTTTCATCAAGTTCAATAGAAATAACTTTTGCTGGAGAGATAGAATTTGAAACGAAAACTTTTGGATCTTCTGACCATGGGATAATGTCTATTTTTTCTCCGCCTAATTCTTGGGTAATGGTGTTTACTCTTGTGCCTTTTTGTCCAACACAAGAACCGATAGCATCGATATGTTCATCATTTGAAAATACTGCTATTTTTGATCTAGAACCTGCTTCTCGGGCTGTGGATTTTATTTCCACTACTCCACTTTGAATTTCAGGTGCTTCCATAGCAAAAAGCTTTTCTATAAATTTAGGATGAGTACGAGAAAGACGGAGGTTTATTCCTCTTGGTGAATCTTCTACGGAATATAAATAAGCTCGTATGCGTTGTCCTCTTTGGAAGAATTCTCCGGGAATTTGTTCTTCTACTGGTAATATACCTGTAGCACGGTTGAAATCTACGTAGACATTTCCTCTTTCTACTTTTTGTACGATTCCACCGATTATTTCTTTTTCTTTTGTTCCATATTCATCTATGATAGATGTGCGTTCAGCTTCACGAATCTTTTGGATGATGACTTGCTTGGCAGTTTGAGCAGCGATGCGTCCATAATCATCTTTTGCTTCGAGCGGAAAGATGACTTCATCATTTAATTCAACACCCTTTTTGATTTTTTTTGCGTCTTCTAAGAGGATATGATGTTCTCCGTTGAAATGTACTCTCTCATCGCTTTCTTCCTTTTCTATTTTTTCTGTAGGAATTTTATTTATAATAGCGATAGTTTCATCCACTACTATTTTTACCTGATAAAAATCAGTTTTTCCTGTTTCCAAGTCAAACTTGGCTCGGATGATTTGTCCTTTTTTGCCGTAGTCTTTTTTATAAGCGGCTGCCATTGCTTGTTCTATGGCGTCCAATATTTTTTCTTTTGGAATCTTTCTTTCTTCTTCTAGCTGTTCCAACGCTGATTTAAATGTTTTTAAGTCTAACATATGTTATTTTACCTATGTTTTTAATAAAAAAGCCCTGTTGCGACAGGACTCATACAGCTTTCATAGTATCACTTATAACATTTTTTTGCAATATGCAAACACCACCCCTTACCCCTCCTCAACAAGGAGGGGAGAAATCCTCTCCTCCTTTAGAAGGAGGAGTGCCTAAAAGGCGAGGTGGTGTTGATAAGTGGTATTGTGGTGTCTTATAGTACGGGGTATAATAAAAGCATTATGAAAACTTATTTTTTAAAAATTGTTTTTGCATTTTCGTTTTTTCTATTAGCTTTTTTACCATTTTCTGCTTTTGCGGGGAGTGAACACAATATGTCCGGTTGGGCTTGGTCATCAAATATAGGATGGATTAGTTTTAATTCTACAAATACAGGTGGTGCTATAAATTATGGTGTCAATAAAAATACTGATGGCACACTTACAGGGTATGCTTGGTCTTCAAATATTGGTTGGATAAAATTTGGCGGACTTTCTGGTTGGCCAACTGGTAGCGGAACACAGCCAAAAAATGCACAGATAAATGGCAATAATCTTCAAGGTTGGGCTAAAGCGCTTTCAGCTGATGGTAATGGTTGGGATGGTTGGGTTTCTCTTTCTGGTGCTGGACCAAGTTATGGTGTTAGTTTCAATTCATCAAGTGGTCAATTTAGCAGTTTTGCTTGGGGTAGTGATGTCGTTGGCTGGCTTAGTTTTAATGATGTTGTTGTTGGGGTGAGTGTTATTGATGGCGGATGGAGTGATTGGAGCGCATGTGTGGATGGTAGTCAAACTAGAACTTGTACAAATCCTGCACCTTCCGGTGGCGGAGCAAGTTGTGTTGGTTCTAGTACTCAGTCTTGTGTTCCTGTAGTTGATGGCGGATGGAGTGATTGGAGCGCATGTGTGGATGGTAGTCAAACTAGAACTTGTACAAATCCTGCACCTTCCGGTGGCGGAGCAAGTTGTGTTGGTTCTAGTACTCAGTCTTGTACAGTTGTTGTCGTAAACGGATCTTGTGGAACTACTCATTACAACTGTGTTTCGGGAGTAAGCGAAAATAACACAAGTGGTCCAAGTCGTTGGACGTGGATATGTAGAGGTTCTGGTGGTGGTACTGATTCTCCACTTTGCTCTCAGAACAAAACGCCGATATTTATAGAAGATTAATGAAAATTAAACAAAAAATCCTCCAAAATAAACATTTGGGGGATTTTTTGTTATAAAATTGCTATAATATATAGATGCAGATTGATGAAGGGCAGTTAAAGAAATATATTTTAGACTCGGGACTTGTTTCACGTTCTGATTTTAGTGCCTCAGAGAAAAAGGCGGAAGAAAAAAAACAAAAAATCGGAAATGTTTTGCTTTCAGAAGGAAAAATTTCAGAAGCGGATTTAAAAAGAATGGAGGCTTTTGTTTTAGGAATTCCATTTGTTAGTTTGATTAATGAGAAGATAGATTTTCCTGTTCTTTCTCTGATTCCGGAGCCGATTGCTCGCAATGATAATATTGTAGCTTATAAAAAAAGTGCTTCTGGATTGGAAGTGGCCATGCTTGACGTAGATGATTTGCCAGTTATTGATTTCATCAAGAAGCGTTCTGGTCTTAAGATTTTGCCTAGGTTGACTGATACGAGTTCTATCAGAGCTGTGCTCATGCAATATAGGAAAAGTTTGCAAGCAGAATTTCAGAATATTATTCAAAAAGAATCTTCTACATTAGAAACTCCAGTAAATGAAGAAGCTGAAAAATCGGAAGCTGAATTACAAAAAATGGCGGAAGATTTACCGGTTGTGAAGATTGTTGATTCTTTGATAATTCACGCAATTCTTCAAAATGCTTCAGATATTCATATTGAACCGGGAGAAAAAGATTTAACAGTGCGTTACAGAATAGATGGAATTTTGCATGATGCGATGGTATTAGATAAAAATGCTGGGGCTGGACTAACTGCTCGTATAAAAGTGTTGGCAAATTTAAAACTTGATGAAAAGAGATTGCCCCAAGACGGCAGATTTAAGAAAGAACAAGATGGAGAGAAAATTTCTTTTCGTGTTTCTACTCTGCCGACATTTTTTGGAGAAAAGACTGTGATGAGAATTTTAAAAGAAAATGCGCATGGGTTTTCTTTAGAGACGCTTGGTTTTCATGGTGAAGGTTTAGAGCGAATTCATAATTCTTTAACTCAAAAAACTGGCATGGTACTCGCCACTGGTCCTACAGGAAGTGGAAAGACAACGACACTTTATACAATGCTCGATATATTAAATAAACCGGAAGTTAATATTTCTACTGTTGAAGATCCTATTGAATATCAGATGCCTAGAGTGAATCAAACTCAAGTAAAGCCTGAAATAGGTTTGTCTTTTGCTAATGGACTTCGTTCTCTTTTACGTCAGGACCCAGACATAATCATGGTTGGAGAAATCCGAGACAGGGAAACAGCTGGACTTGCTGTAAATGCATCGCTTACTGGGCACTTGGTTCTTTCTACTATTCATACTAACAGTGCAGCGGGTGCAATACCGAGACTAATAGATATGGGAGTTGAGCCATTTTTAATAACAGCTACAGTTAAAACAATTATTGCGCAAAGACTAGTGCGTAGACTTACTTCAAATAAAGAAAAATACTTTTTATCTCCTGCTGAAATAAAGAATTTGGCAAAAATTGTTGATTTAGATCGCATGCTTGGCATGTTGAAAGATGAAAAATTAGTCGGCGTAAAAGATACTTGGGAAAAAATTCCTTTTTATAAAGCTGTTAAAAGTGCTGAATTTGAAGATGGCTATTCAAATCGTATTGGTATGCATGAAGTGTTAAAAGTGACATCCACTATCAAAGACATGATTATTGCCGGAAAATCTCAAGATGACATAGAAATACAAGCAAAAAAAGAAGGAATGATGACGATGCTAGAAGATGGAGTTTACCAAGCGGTTTTGGGAGTGACTACGTTAGAAGAAGTATTTAGAGTTGTTTCTGAATAAAAATATGCTTTTTTTATACAAAGCAAAATTAAAAGAGGGTGGAATAATTGAAGGCGTTCAATATGCAAAAGACCGTCTATCTCTTGCTCATGACTTACGGGTTATGGGGAATATTCCTTTGTCTATTAGAGAAAAAGATGAAAGCTTGATGGAAAAAATATCAGGGCTTTTGAATATTTTCTCTAAAGTTAAAGTTGATGAACAAATTGTTTTAACAAAAAATTTAAGTGGAATGCTGAAAGCGGGACTTTCGCTCTATCGAGCATTGTCGGTTTTAAAAAAGCAGACAAAAAATCCTAAACTTGATAATATTTTAACTTCTCTTTCTGGTGAAATAAATTCCGGTGGTACTTTGTCTTCTGGATTTTTAAAATTTCCTGAAGTTTTTTCAAAACTTTTCATATCAATGACTCGAGCTGGTGAGGAGTCGGGGAATCTGGCTGGAGCGCTTTCTGATATAGGGGTGAGTTTGGAAAAATCACATGCTTTGAATAAAAAAATACGCGGAGCGCTTATTTATCCCGGGGTTATTTTATCTGCAATGGTTGTAATTGGGATTTTGATGTTTGCTTTTGTGGTGCCGACCTTGGCGGATACTTTTAAATCTCTCGGTGTTACTCTGCCTTTTTCCACTCAAGTTTTGATTTTCTTTGGAAATTTTTTCTCAAACCATTTGATATTAACTTTCTTAATTTTAATCGGTCTTGGTGTCGGTCTGTATTTATTTTTTACAGCTAAATTCATGATTAGATATATTGATTTTGTAATCATAAAGCTTCCAGTTATTGGGGATTTGGTAAAAGAATTAAATACTGCCCGCACTGCTCGCACTATGTCTTCACTTTTGCTTGCAGGAGTTTCTATTATTCGAGCGGTAGAAATTACTGAGGAAATAGTTCAAAATATTTATTATAAAAAAATTTTAAATGAAGCTAAAATATCAGTAGAAAAAGGAGCCCCGTTTTCTGAAGCTTTTTGTGAACATGAAGATTTATATCCGGTAATGATGTCGGAAATGGTTCAAGTAGGAGAAGAGACAGGAAAACTTTCAGATATGTTACTAGAAGTTGCTTTATTTTATGAAGGAGAAATTGAAAATAAAACTAAAAATCTTTCTACTATTATTGAGCCGGTTTTAATGATTTTTATTGGCGTGGCAGTTGGCTTTTTTGCAATTTCCATGATTTCACCACTTTATTCGATTTTAGGTAGTATAAATTAATTTTTATGCAAAATTTTTACAGAAAGGGAGTAACTGTCGTGGAGTTGTTGATAGTAATTGCAGTATTGGGCATTATTTTTCTAATTGTCCTTCCGCAATTTTCAAAAAGTAGAGAAAATCAAGTATTAAAAAATGGAGTTGCGGATATATTGTCTTCTGTAAATAAAGCGCGTGGAAATACTCTTGCATCTTTAAATTCTTCAGAGTATGGAATACATTTTCAATCAGATAGAGTTGTAATTTTTAAAGGCACAAGTTTTTCTTCAGAAGATTCAAATAACGAAATTATTAACATAACTACACCGGCAAATATTTCCGATATTACGCTCTTGGGTGGAGGTAGTGATATATATTTTCATCGTCTCACTGGTGCGCCAAGTACTACGGGCACAATAACAATTTCTACAGGTTCTTATTCTAAGGTTATTACAATTTTAGCTACAGGTGTTGTAAGTGTAAATTAAACCTGTCCCGTACTAAATTTTTGATTAAAAAAAATGAACATTATAAAAAAACTTAAAATTTTAGTACTGGGATGAAAAATAATATTAAAAATAAAGGTTTTATGGCAGTTGAGATATTGGTGGCTGCTTCAATTATCACCATTTCTGTTTTAGCTGCTACGGCTGTTGCTCAGAAATCTATTTATGTTTCTCGCCAAGCTTTTCATGCGACAGAGGCAGCATTTTTATTGGAAGAAGGAGCAGAAAATGCGCGAATCACGCGAGATAATGCTTGGGCTAATGTAACTGGTCTTAATTCTTCTGAACAAATAGGTATTTTTACTCGTACTGTTGTCGCTTCAAATGTGAATCGTGATAACACTACAAAAGATATTGTAGAAAATGGAGGAACGCTGGATAATGGAACGAAATTAATCACGGTCAATGTGTCTTGGGTGGAAGGGGGAGTGATAGTAGCAAAAACTTTAAAATTTTATATAACAAATATTTTTTCATGATTAAAAAAAACATAACAAAAAAAGGCTCCACTGTTTTAGAACTTCTTTTTTACGTTTCTTTTTTTGCTATTTTGTCTTTGGTTGTTATCAATGCCATTATTATTATGGCTAAATCATTTAGAGAGACTTCTATCCAATCAGAATTGGTGCAAAGCGGAGCTGTTATGGAAAGAATGTCTAGAGAAATTCGCCAAGCAAATAGTATAAGTTCTATTAGTACAAATGATTTAGTATTGAATACTGGTTCAAATAAAACAATTGAATTTTTATTTTCTGATCCCAATATACAGTTTTTAGAAGATGGAGTTTTAACTGGAAATTTGAATACACCAAATATAATAATTTCTGGTCTTACTTTTACTCAGATAAATACTGTAAAAGGACAAGCTGTAAAAATATTTTTTATTGTTAAGTCTAGCAATGATGTACTCAATAGAACTTTTGATTTTTATGATACGGTTGTGTTGAGAGGTAGTTATTAGTTAGTTATAAAGTTTATAAAGTGGAAAGTTGTAAAGGAAAAATGAAAAGAATTACAAAAAGAAAAATAAATAATCAATCTGGTGCAGCGATGCTCATATCCGTTGTCTTTTTCCTTTTCCTTTCTTTAGGAATAATTTCTGGGCTCGTGGCGCCTTCTGTGCGTGAGTTTAGAAATGCAAATGTAAATCTTAATTCAAAAAAAGCATATTTTTTGGCTGAATCAGGAAGTGAAGATGCAATGTATAGGATATTAAATAATATGGCGATAGGGGCGAGTGAAACGCTTGTGTTGGATTCTAATGAGACGACGACGAACGTAATGGATGTCGATGGTAGTACTAAACAAATTACTTCTCTTGGAGATGTGTCAAATTCAGAGCGAAAAACAAACATAAATCTTTCTACTAGTGATGGTGTTTCTTTTAATTATGGTATGCAAATTGGAAATGGTGGATTAACTATGTCTAATAGCGCCACAATAAACGGCAATGTATATGTAAATGGTGATATTACTGGTTATAATAGCGCTAAAATAACGGGTACTGCGATAGCTGCTGATCGTACAGCAGAAGTTGTAGACCAAATCAATGATACTGGTACCCCGACAGATGCTATTCAATTTGGGAATACTACTAATACTGCCGATGTTGCTCAAAGTTTTATTGTTGCAACATCTGATATTGCAACTCAGGTTTCTGTTTATATAAAAAAAGTTGGCGCTCCAAATAATGCAACCATCAGGATAACTTCTGACTCAAATGGTAAGCCTGCAACTACTTCTCTTGCCACTGGGACACTTTCTGCTTCAAGTGTAACTACTTCTTATGGTTGGGCAAATATTGTTTTATCGCCAAACGTTACGCTTTCTACAAATGTGACTTATTGGCTGGTTATAGATGCGAGTGTAAATGCGTCAAATTATTATATTTTAGGAGCAAATAATGCAGAGTATGCAAATGGGTTGGGAAAATTAGGACAATATGGGACGACAACTTGGAGCAACACAAGTCCTTCTGGTTTAGATGCCTTTTTTAAAATTTATCTTGGTGGCGTTAATTCCACTATTAGTGGGATGACAATAGGTGAATTTGGTATAGGTAATGCCTCTGCACATATTGTAAATGATTCAGATGTTTCTGGAAATTTGTATTGTAAAATTGGTAGTGGAAATAATAAAAGTTGTGATACTTCGCAAGATGATCCAGCTCCACTTAATTTTCCTATTTCTGATGCGCAAATTCAATCATGGAAAGATAGTGCTGAAGCTGGTGGAACGCAAACAGGAAACATAAATCTGTCATCAGGCACACTTGTAATTGGTCCAAAGAAGATTGTAGGAAATTTATATGTCAGCAATAGTGGAATTTTAACAGTTTCAGGAACGCTTTGGGTTACCGGAAATGTTATTTTATCAAATCAAGCACAGGTTAAGCTTTCTAGTTCTTACGGAACAGGGAGCGGAATAATCGTTTCAGATGGGACTGTTTCTACTTCTAATTCTGCCACTTTCAGCGGGTCTGGAAGCATTAATAGTTATATAATGATGCTTTCCACCTCTACTTCATCAAGTGCAATAAGCATCGCTAATAGTGCAGGAACTGTTATCCTCGTTGCTCCTTATGGTACCATTTCTTTCTCTAATACGGCTGGTGCCAAAGAAGCAATTGCAAAGTCTATCAATATGTCAAACCTTGCGACGCTTACTTATGAATCTGGTTTAATGAATGTAAATTTTATGACTGGACCATCTGGTTCTTGGGCAGTGGATGGTTGGAGGGAAGAATAAAAATTATGTTATACTTTTGCTATGTCTAAAAAGATTATCATCGGAAATTGGAAAATGAACCCGCTTACATTAAAAGAGGCGGAGAAATTGTTTGGTGGTGTAGTAAAAGGTGTCTCTATAATAAAGAATACGGAGATTGTAATTTGTCCACCGTCTATTTATTTGGATAAATTAACAAAAGTTCGAACTAATAAGATAAAGTTAGGTGCGCAAAATGCTTTTTTTGAACAATCTGGCGCTTTCACGGGTAGAATATCAGGAGAAATGCTTTATAACATTGGCGCAAGATATGTGATTTTGGGCCATTCAGAAAGGCGGGCAAGAGGAGAAGGTAATAATAATATAAATAAAAAAATAAAAGCTTCACTTTCTGCCGGACTTCGACCTATATTGTGTGTTGGGGAAGATATGCGTGATGAAAGTCACAGTTATTTTAATTTAATTAAAACTCAAATTGAAGAATGTTTATTTGGAGTTTCTAGAAATTTAATTTCAAAAATTATTATTGCTTATGAACCAGTTTGGGCTATTTCTACAACTTTAAATCGTAAAGACGCCACAGCAAATGATTCTAGAGAAATGGTTATATTTATTCGCAAGATTCTTTCTGATAAATTTGGTGCAGATGCTTCAAAAATGAGAATAATTTATGGTGGTTCTGTAAATGAAAAAGATGCTTTAGAATTTTTAAAGAATGGAGGAGTAGACGGATTGCTTGTCGGTCGAGCTAGTTTGAATGCTGAAAAATTTGTAGATATTATAAAAATATGCGAAGCATCGAGCAAATAGAAAATATAAAAGGGAAAACAGTTTTACTGCGAGTAGATTTCAATGTGCCTATTAAAAATGGTGAAGTAGAAGATGATTTTCGAATTCGAGCATCTTTACCTACGATTAACTTTTTACTTGAAAAAGGTGCAAAGATTCTTTTAATTACACATTTAGGTAAAGGCCTGTCCGCCTCTGGCGGAATGGTAGCCGATTTAGAGCCAGTAATAAAGCGTTTTTGGGAGATTTCAAAATTAGAAAAAGATAAAATAGAATTTTTTGATAATATAAGAAAATTTCCAGAAGAAGAAAAAAATGATCTTGAATTTGCGAAAAAACTTTCAAAAATGGGGGATGTTTATGTAAATGATGCTTTTTCCGTTTCACACAGAGAGCATGCGTCTGTGGTAACACTGCCTAAGCTTTTACCTTCCTATGCTGGATTTCAATTAGAGAAAGAGGTGAAGAATTTATCTCGCGCATTTCATAAACCTGAGCATCCGTTTTTATTTATCTTGGGCGGAGCAAAATTTTCCACAAAAATACCTTTAATTCAAAAATATCTGGAGCTGGCGGATGAAGTCTTTATCGGTGGAGCATTAGCAAATGATTTTTTAAAAGCTAAAGGATATGAAGTGGGGAAGTCTTTGGTTGATGATACAAATTATGACATCAAAAAAGTTTTGGAAAACAAGAAATTGATTTTACCAGTTGATGTAGTTGTAAAATCTGGAGATAAATTTATAAATAAAAAAGTAAATGAAGTAGGAAAAGATGAAATTATTTTAGATATTGGAAATGAAACAGTGAAAAATCTAGCATTACTTGTTGAAAAATCAAAATTTATTCTTTGGAATGGTCCGCTCGGTAAATATGAGGCTGGTGGGGCAAAATCCACAAAAGAAGTATTGAAATCAGTTCTAAATTCAAATACACAGACTATAATCGGTGGTGGTGATCTTGTTTCTGTCTTTTCCTCCCTAGACCCTAGAACTTATAAACTAGAACCTA
>Ga0208958_1003700_pt1 | contig 11621 bp, 18 predicted proteins | sample RifOxyB1_FD_184032 | JGI IMG/M metagenome (GOLD analysis project Ga0208958, IMG submission 184032) | Soil microbial communities from Rifle, Colorado - Rifle Oxygen_injection B1 (SPAdes) | ecosystem: Environmental > Terrestrial > Deep subsurface > Rock core/Sediment | place: Rifle, Colorado...
TAACTTCCAGAACGAAGAAATCTATTAATTTGTTAATTTGACGATTCGTTAGTTTAGAGTTTTTAATCAATCTAGCGGTCATAGAATTAGCATAAATCCCTATGCTGTTCTAGACAAGCTCCAATAATTATTATTAGCATAAATATATGGCAAAATATGTCGACGGTTTCGTTCTTCCCGTCCCGAAAAAGAACGTTGCGAGCTATCAAAAAATGGCCGAGATGGGCAAAAAAATTTGGCTCAAATATGGAGCGCTCGATTATATCGAAGCGGTCGGTGATGATCTGAATCCCAAGTCGATGGGGGTGAAGGTTCTTACTTTCCCGAAGATGGCGAAAGTCAAAGCGGGCGAAACGGTCGTGTTCTCGTTCATCGTGTATAAATCCCGGTCTCACCGCGACGAGGTGAACGCTAAAGTGATAAAAGAAATGATGAGCGATCCCAAAAACAAGGATATGGCGATGCCATTTGACATGAAGCGAATGGCCTACGGCGGCTTCAAAGCCATTGTCGAAAAATAGAGGCCAAAAAAAAGTTTTCACCGGCTTCGCGGCCGAAAATTATCAGCGTTTTTTAATTTCTTAAGCAAAAAATATGAAAATGAATCCCGTAGTCCATTTTGAAATGCCGGCCGATGACAGAAAGCGCATGTCCGATTTCTATTCCAAGGCATTCGGATGGAAAACCCAGCAGCTTGGCCCCGAAATGGGAGATTATGTTCTTGCAACGACCGCCGAGACTGACGAAAAAGGCATGCTGCGAAAGCCCGGCGCCATCAATGGCGGCTTTTATCAAAGAACCGATGACAAAATGTCCCAGTGTCCCTCGGTGGTGATCAGCGTGGACAACCTGAAAGAGCATATCCAGAAAGTGGAAGAAGCCGGCGGGAAAATTCTCGGCAAGCAGATGGATATACCCGGCGTCGGGCTCTATATATCTTTTTCCGATACTGAAGGAAACCGCGTTGGCATGCTCGAGCCAGCCCCGATGATGTGATAAGCTAAAAAAATTATCTAATTTTATGCAAAAAATCACGCCCAATTTGTGGTTTGACGCGCGTTTTGCTTTTCAGACAGTATCTTGAAAACCGCTCGAAAGAGCGGTTTTCCTGTTTTCCGCCCCGTCCTTGCCCAAAAAAACAGGAGTGATTGAATTAAGAGAACCTTGGCGATGCGTTAAGGCTTTTTTCTTGAAAAAAAGCGGGTTTCGGGATAGGATGAAGATATGGTCCGGGGTTGATATGGAGAGCGCAAACATGAAATTACGTAATTAATTACGTAATTATTCAAAACAAATATATGGCAAACAAAAAAGCTGAAGAAAGAGGAATCCGCAAGCTAACCAAGATCGGTAAAAAATCGGTCGGCCTCACGTTGCCGATCGAACTCGTGCGGGAATTGAAGTGGCGGGAGAAGCAGAAGGTGGTCGTCAAAAGAGTTAAAGGCGGGTTGGTGATCAGGGATTGGAGAAAATAAGAAATAAAATAAGCTTGCCCCATTAAATTGCAATCAGCCATATTAAACTTGGGATTGGGGAAAACAGTGAAAACGGTACGATTTTTCGATTAAATTCACGGTTATGTTGACAAAATCGTGAAAAAATGTATAATGATTGTATATGGCGAAAACTCTTAATGTCTACAAAAAAATAAGCTCTCTTCGCGAGAGATACTATAAAGCATCTTTAGGCAAGGAGGCGTTGCTTCAACTCATTGCCGAAACCGAAATTGCTGAGCAAGTATATAATTCAAACGCCATCGAAAACAGCACCCTCACTCTCGAAGAAACCGAGAAAATACTTCTGCAAATTGATTTGGACAGATACATCAATGAGAGGGAAATTTTTGAAACCAAAAACCTGGCGCGAGTTGTTTCGTATATCAATAAAAAAGCCAAGGAGCAAGAGCTCACTCTCGATGTTATTTTATTGCTGCACAAGATGCTGATTTCCAATATTCGTGACGATATTGCCGGAAGATTCAGGAAAGATAATGAATTTGTCCGAGTGGGAAATTATATAGCCCCCAATCCAAAAGAAATTATCGGCCAGCTTGAAGAAATGCTGTCGGAATATAATGCCGCAAGCCATGAAAATATAATCAAGAGGATTGCAAAATTTCATCTTGATTTCGAACACGCTCACCCATTTTGTGACGGTAATGGCCGTATTGGACGCGTCCTCAACAATTATTTGCTGATTCGGGAAGGATTTGTGCCAATCAACATAAAATTCATTGATCGAAAAAAATATTATGAAGCATTCCGGGAATATGATGCAAAAGGGACAGCTGCCACGATGGAAGAGATTGTGGGAAAGGCGCTGACGAACAGTTATTATAGGCGGTTGGCTTATTTGGAAGGTAAAAAAATTATTACTCTGGCTGATTACGCGAAACAGAACAAGCTCTCGCATTCAAATCTGATCAACAAGGCGGGTCGGCAAACCATAGAAGCCTTTTTGGAAAAAGGCGTCTGGAAAATAGGCGCGGATTTCAAATAACTCGGCTAGCCTAACATTGCCGATTGGAATGGATGATCCGATCTTCGAGGAATTGAGAAAATTACGTAATTCTTGTCCGCCTATGGAGGAAATTACGTAATTATTCGAAATCATCAAATATGAAATTATGGCGAAAGAAGAAATGAAAATAGGAGAAATTGTGGTATTTCAATCAAAGACCGGGGCAATTGAGCTCAAGGGCGATTTTCGGCATGAAACAATTTGGGCGACCCAAGCTGATATTGTTAAATTATATGGAAAAGACCAATCTGTGATTTCCAGGCATATTGCAAGCATATTCAAAGATAAGGAAGTTGACTCCAAAAGCAATATGCAAAAAATGCATACTGCTAATTCTGATAAGCCGGTGGTTTTCTACGGTCTGGATATTATCCTAGCTGTCGGATACAGAACGAATTCAAAGCGGGCGATAGAATTTCGCCAATGGGCAACCAAAATAATCAAGCAGCATTTGATCAAGGGTTATACGCTCAACGAAAAGCGCCTATTGCAAACTCAAGACCAGTTTAGAGAACTTCAAGAAACTATCTCATTTCTCCGCGAGAAATCCGGACACAAGCTTCTCGCCGGGCAGGAAAAAGAAATCTTGGATCTACTGGAAAGCTATTCCAAAACCTTGAGCTTGCTCGAAAAATACGACAAAGAAAAGCTCAAGCTCGCGAAAAAGGGGAAAGCGACATTCGCGATTGATGACGCAGGGGCAAAAATTATAATTGGAGAAGTCAAAAAGAAACTGCTAGCCAAAAAAGAGGCAAGTTGTTTTTTTGGTCAGGAGAACGGCGACAAGTTCAAAGCGGTTCTTGGAAACATATATCAGACGTTTGCCAAAAAAGAGCTCTACCCGTCGCTCGAAGAAAAAGCGGCGCATCTTTTGTATTTCCTGATCAAAGACCATCCTTTCGTGGATGGCAACAAACGCATCGGCTCGTTTTTGTTCGTGTATTTTCTGGACCGGAACAGATACCTGCTCAAAAAAAGCGGCGAGAGAAAAATCAATGACAACGCCCTCACTGCTCTCTCACTTCTCATCGCCGTCAGTGATCCAAAAGAAAAGGACAAAATGATCAAGATTGTCACCAACCTTCTGGCCGGGTAGAATTAAGAATTACGTAATTAATTACTTACCTCGAAAATATGGCGAATAAAAGATCCGACGAAACAAATATTCGTAAACTGACAAAGATAGGTAAAAAATCCGTCGGTCTCACCCTGCCGATTGAACTCGTGAGGGAATTAAAATGGAAGGAAAGGCAGAGAGTGACAGTGAAAAGAATCAAAGGCGGATTACAAATCCGCGACTATCGGAGTAAGAAATAAATCGCTGCCAATAACCACTATTGCACTGATAGTGATATAGTGATAATATATTACTATATACTTCTTTATATAAAAAAATGACTGGAAACAAAAAAATATTATCCAACATCAAAGAAAAACCTTTTTTTCAAAAAGACAAGTTTGTTTTATATAATTCCGATTGTCTGAAAATACTAGAACAGCTTCCTGAAAATTCAGTTGATATGATTTTCGCCGATCCGCCATATTTTCTTTCGAATGGCGGGTTTACTTGTAAAAGCGGAAGGATGGTTAGTGTAGATAAAGGGAAGTGGGATGCTACAAATGGCCTCAAGGAAGATTTTGATTTTCACCTGAATTGGACAAAAGCCTGCCATCGAGTATTAAAGCCCGGTGGTACGATTTGGATTAGTGGAACTTATCATTCCATTTATCAGTGTGGCTTCGCACTTCAAGTAAATAAATTTCATATCCTAAATGATATAGCGTGGTTCAAGCCGAATGCTTCACCAAATTTAAGTTGTAGATTTTTTACTGCAAGCCATGAAACGATCATCTGGGCAAGAAAGGATAAGAAAGGGAAGCATAAATTCAATTATGATTTAATGAAGAACAGCGAATGGCCGGGTGATTTTATAAAAAAACCAAATCTACAAATGAGAAGCGTCTGGGCGATATATCCGCCGAAAAAAGAGGAGAAGAAATTTGGGAAACATCCGACTCAAAAACCGATTGATCTTCTGGTCAGAATTATTATGGCCAGCACGGAAAAGGGGGACTTGGTCCTTGATCCTTTCACGGGCTCGTCTACAACTGGATTAGCGGCTGCCTTGAATGACAGGAAATTTATTGGGATTGATATGGAAAAAAAATATTTGAATCTATCGATAAAGAGGTTTAAGCAAATATTACATAAAGATTTATGAAGATAGTCACAAGGGCAAATGCGATAAAAAACTTGAAGAAGTATATTGGAAAGAATTTGCGAAAGCTCGCCCTCCAGCACGGAGTAACAACTTTCGAAACAGGAAAGCAAAATAAAGGATGGAAAGGATTAATTCTTGAAAGATTAGCCGGACTAGAAACTAATGTTTCAAAAGCTCCGAATGGCTTATCGTATGAATTGAAATCTGTCAGCTTTCATTATGTTAAGGACGAGCTTGTACCAAAAGAGACAATGGCAATAACAATGATTAATCCTGAGGAGTTAAACAAGCACTCATTTTTTGAAAGCCATTGCTGGAATAAACTAAAATCAATCGTATTTTGTGCTGTGATGTGGCATGGACAAAATGCAGAAAAGGCAGAATTACTAAAAGTTGCAAGTCTCGATTTCGCCGAAGATGATGAACTTATAAAAGAAATTATGGGTGATTATGATTTTATACGAGAGAAACTTATCAAACATGGTTTTGAAAGCCTCACAGGTAAGGATGGGAAATGGATACAAGCCAGAACAAAAGGAACTGGCGGTATAAATCCGCGAACTGGAAAAAGGCGACCAATTACTAGGGCATTTTATGCGAGGACAAGTTTGGTAAATAAAATTTTTGAAACAGCGTCCTGAATATTCAATGACGAAGCAATATCATGAACACTAAAATACTAGATGCAACTCCAGAAAAAAGAATATTTCTATCCATTATTTCAGAATACGATCTAAAAAGATCTTTATGCGAATTAGTTGATAATGCAATTGATCTTTGGTCTAAACAAAAAAGGTCTGATTTAGAAATTGAAATTCTAGCTGACGAGAGACAACGGACTCTTTGCATAAAAGACAATGCAGGAGGAATTGAAGAATTAAAATTGGATCATATTGTTAGTCCTGGGAAAACAACAAATGAAATAAGTGATGATGTTATAGGATATTTTGGTGTCGGCAGCAAGCGAGCTGTCGTCGCTCTTGCTGAAAATATTGCAATTCATTCAAGATTCGAGAAAGCAAAGACCTTTACTGTAGAATTTGACCAGCACTGGATAACTCAAGATCCTGATTGGCATTTGCCCTATATCGAGGCTAAAAATGAATTAGATCCATACACAACCTTAATCGAATTAAATAAATTAAGAATTCAATTATCTTCCAATGAAATCGCGGATCTTAAAAAGCAGCTTTCGGAAGTATATGCAAAGTATTTGGATCGAGGTGCTGTCATCAAGGTTAACGGTGATAAGTTAAATGCAATAAAATTTGATGATCAGTGGTCATATCCTCCCAATCTTTTTCCGACAAAGTTTTCTGCACTAATCCCAATCGAAGATCGCAAAGTTGACATTGAAATTTTGTCCGGCTTAATTAATCATCCAGGTGATCCAGATGATTCTTACGGCGTTTTCGTTTATTGCAATAATAGATTAATTGCACGTGCGTTAACTGATTTCTCTATAGGCTTTTCATCCGGCTTAATTGGAAATCCACATTATAATATCTCCCTCGTTAGAACTATTGTAAATATCAAAGGTCAATCGCGAGACATGCCTTGGGACAGCAGTAAATCCGGCATTAATTTAAAACATCCTATCTTTCAAGCAATCCGACAAAGTATTATCGATGTCACAAAAAGATATGCGCAGGTCTCCCGAAGCTTGCAAGGTCGTTGGAATGATGAAATTTTCCCATACAAAACTGGCCACGTTAGTGCTGAAAAGTTAGAAACTATTGCCAGTATTCCCAAGAGCTACCTTCCTACGCCTCCAGCCAGTAAACAGAAGTGGCATCAAAAGATTGCAGACGCAAACACTGCCATTATTGTGCAAAAACCGTGGGTATCCGGATTACTCGAAAGTATAATGGCGGTTGATATTATTTCTAAATTACCGCTGAGTCAAAAAAATAGAATCAGCTTGATAATCTTAGATAGTTCAATTGAAATAGCCTACAAAGAATTTTTAGTAAATGAAAAAAATATAGGCAAGCAAACTTTTAAAAATATCGTGGAAAATAGAGCGGATGTGGAGAAAGAAATTAGAAAGCACATAAACATAGATCGAGCGATAATTCAAAAAATAAATCACTTCTATAAATTAAGATGTGATTTAATACATCAACAAGCAACACCAAATATCACGGATCTACAAATAGAGGATTACCGGTCCATTATTGAAGGATTACTTCACGATATGTTTGGATTAGATTTTAGCTCTTAACAGAATCGCTATTGAGAAATTTACCGATTTTACTTAACTCAAAATATAATCTATAGATCTTCGCAAAGGTCGCACCTTAATCCTCCTAACATTGAATATTGGAAAAGGGCATGTTTCAAAGAATTGCCAAATGTTATGTAAGCAAGATAATCGAATTAAGTCGAATGATCCATTCCAAGGTTAAGCTTGGGGGTATAAAAAATGAACTTGAACAGCTCTCGAATCCAAGCACTCTATTGCTCGCTTGACACATTATTGCCAAAGCTGATGAGTGGGTAGATAAAAGTAGAATATAGCATGGGAACAAAACAGGATACATTACAGGATATTATTGATAGCGAAAAAGAACTATTTTTACAGGCTCCCAGCAAATATAGAGAATTTTTTGACTTCGCATTGGAATCCTTTGTTTTTATGGAAAGCTTTGTCAAATCAATAAATCTCGAAGCATTTATATTTTCCGCTTTTTTATCACAAATAAGAAAGCATCACACACTCGCGTTTCTTTCTTCGGTTCGGCTACATCACATACAAACCATGATGAACTTAAGACAGATGTTGGAAGCAGGTGCATTTGCAGTTTATGCCGTTGTAAATCATAATCCAAATGATTTTAAAAGTGGAAAACGAGATAAAATTTACAAATGGCTAACCTTTCCTAAAGTTCGACTTCAGAAAAAAATAATTACGTAATTAATTACGTATTTCCGGCGGGGAAAAATTAATCGAAACTGATCATATGGAAAAATTAAAAGAAACACTTGCAGAAAAAACATACCCCGAGCAATTAGAGGAAAAAATGCGAGCTACCGGGATCGTTGACAGGCTCATGGATGAATTCGACCGATTCGTCGCCGAGAGGAGAATGGCCAATGAAGGCGAGGATGCGATGCTCAAGAAGATTAAGATTTTTTTTCACAAAAATCAGGGCTTGGTCGAAGATATTTGCAAAGACAGTCTCTTCGACCAATGGGGTTGCCTGTCCCTCACGACTTTGGCTTCAATGATGGCCGGACGAAGAGGCTATCAGGTAGCAATAGGAAAGCCAAAGGACATGGCGGAGCGTTTCATCAACACAGTTTTGATCAAAAATAACGGAGAAATTTTTCAATTAGTAAGATCCGAACTAGACAGCACGGAATTCAAAAAAATGGACGTTGAAGATGTTTATCACCGTTTTATGCGGTATCGGCCCTTGACCAACCTCGGCCGCGGCAGTTGCGATAAATTGGAAGAAATTTATCCCGACGAATTATTGAGATTGGTGACAAAAAAAATGAACAAGCCTGATCGTTCCAAGAGATAGTTAACCGTTCCTAAGGTCGAACTTTAGGAACTAGAAGAATTACGTAATTAATTACGTAACACCGGCGGGGAAAAATAATTTACAAAAAATAATATGAACACATCCAACTGGTATTCCCAACTATTGAAACCATCATGGGCGCCGCCGAGCTGGCTCTTTGGACCGGTGTGGACGGTTTTGTATGCGATTATTGCCGTATCTTTTGGCACGGTGTTTTGGAAAACTTTCACCGGCAAACTCGCCTGGATAGTCGCCCTGCCGTTTGCGCTCAATCTGATTTTCAATTTCGCTTTCACTCCTTTGCAATTCGGCCTCAAAAACAATCTTTTGGCGGCGATTGACATCTTGCTGGTTCTCGGCACGCTCATTTGGGCGCTTCTTGCCCTTTGGCACGCATCACCCGGACTTCGCTGGGTCGTCTTTGCCAATATCCCCTATCTTCTTTGGGTCACCTTCGCGACCGGTCTACAACTCACAATTACTTATTTAAACCGGTAAACCCCATATTTAATCCCGGCGGGGGACAAATAAATCAAAAATATGCCAATTGAAAAACAAGAAAAATTAGATCAGGAGGAAAAATTGCCGGCAATTTATGACAAATCCATAAAGGTTCTGACTGATGGCGGGCTGGACAATGATTCGGCGCGCGAATTGATTGTCGGATGTTATGAAAAGTTTCAAAAACAAGTAACTCCGGGTATGATAATCAGCGCATGGCTTGAATATATCCAACAAAATCCTGTTGAAGGAAAAGATCTTGACGATGAAGACGATAACCTAATCATTGCCCAACTGGCGAAAATCATCCAAGAAAAATTCTCGAGCAAAGCTGGCAAGGCACCAAAAATTATTTATAAAGGTGGCGGTATCAACATCACAGAAAGTTCGAATAACTAATAATTAATCTGGCTGTTTCTATAGCTAAACTTGAGGAATAAATGCAAATAAGTATTTAATTCCGTAATTCCGGCGGGGAATTGGAAAGTAATAAATAATCACACAAAAACCATATGCAAAAACAATTAATCAAACTCGCATTCTTTCTCGCTTTGGGCGAGGCAATGTATATCGGACTCGTGGCGCTGCTCATGGGCAGCGCCGAGCGGTTTTTTAGCAACACTCCCGACAACAAAATTCTTGCCCCGATCACCTTCCTTCTCCTCTTCGTTCTATCGGCGGCAGTGTCCGGCGCGCTCGTCTTGGGAAAGCCGGTGCTCATGTACGTGGAAGGTAAAAAGAAAGAGGCTTTGGAGCTTTTTGGCTTCATCCTTTTCTGGCTGTTTATATTCTTCGTGCTGATGGTGATCAGTTTGGTGGTTTTTCGGCAATGAATCGGGGGAAAGAAATTTCGGCAGAGAGGTAAATATAATTACGTAATTAATTACATAATTCCTAACTCATCCCAATATTCAATGTTGGAATGAGTTTAATGCCATAATTTATGATTAAAAAGATAGTATTGGGAGGAGGCTGTTTTTGGGGTTTGCAGGAACTCCTAAGAAAACAGCCCGGAGTGGCGAAAACATCTGCGGGTTATGCCGGCGGGAAAGTGAAAAATCCAACTTATGAAAATCACGAGGGACACGCGGAAGCGGTGGAGATTGAATATGACACAGAAAAGACTTCTTTCAAAAAACTGCTCGATTTTTTCTTCCAGATCCATGATCCGACAACTCTGAACCGGCAAGGCAATGACCGCGGAACGTCTTATCGTTCGGTTATTTTTTATGGCAGCAGCGAGGAAAAAAAAGAAGCCAAAAATTTTATTGATATTGTGAATAAATCCGGCCGCTGGAAACATCCCGTTATTACGACTCTGGAACCCTTGAAAAAATTTTATCCGGCGGAAGAATACCATCAGGATTATCTGCAAAAAAATCCCGGCGGATACACTTGCCACGCCATCCGGTTCGGCAGTTATTTGTAAGGAGGGAGCATCCCAACATTGAATGTTGGGATGGGTTTGAAAGCTTCTTTGGAGGCTTCCAAGCCCAGTCCCCCACCAGCCCGAGCGAGCTGGTTTTTTTGAACCCGGATAGGGCGGGAGGGCTTTTTTGTGATATGATTGAATAATAAAAGGAAATAAAATAGTATTAACAGATATGCATGCCGTTTTTGCGGATTAAAGAGCGGCTCTGTTGATGAATTATCAAAGGTTTCATAACATATCAATCTCATGCGCAGGCTTCGGATAACTTTGATCCTGATCGCGCTTCCGCTTTTGACCGGAATATTTTTTGCAGTGTCGAAAAAAAAGCCGGAGACAATTCCCCTGCCTCCGGCTCAATCCTATAATTCCACCGCTTCATCCCAGACCCAAAGCCCGGCTCCGTCCGAACCGGAGACCGCTCTTCCTGCCGAAGTGAATCTCGCCATTCCGTTCACTTCCCAAGCCCCGCACCAAAATTGGGACTTGCCCTATCAGCAATTTTGCGAAGAAGCATCAGTTTTGATGGCGGCCAGTTTCGTCAAAGGGGAAAATATTCTCGGCCCTGACGACTCGGATAAAAAAATGCTCGCCATCAAAGATTTCGAAGAAAAAAAATTCGGCTATTATGAAGATACGACCGCTGAAGAAACAGCCGTCATTCTGCGGGAAAATTTTGAACTTGCCAATGTGGAAGTTGTTTTCGATCCCACATCCGAAAAAATCAAAAAAGCCCTGGCGGGGAGCAAGGCTGTGATTTTGCCTCTGGCCGGAAGAGAGATTGGAAACCCCAACTACCGCCAGCCCGGGCCGCTTTATCATATGCTGGTCGTGAAAGGCTATACGAAAAACGGCAACCTGATCACCAACGACCCGGGAACTAGGAAAGGCGCTGATTATGTTTATAAACCGGATGTGCTTCTGAACGCCATTCACGACTGGAACGGAGGAAACGTGGACGCGGGAAAAAAAGTTATGATCATCGTCGGCTAGGAATTTTTCATCAGGCAAAAATCTTTCGCACGCGAAGCGGCAGAAGTATTCCAAGAATCAGAAGTTCGGCCGCGCTTCCCAGAAAAAAAGCAAAGGGCAAAGCGGACAGGCCATAGGACTGGCTCAAAAAATATCCCCCGGGAATGGCAATGATGATTCCCAAGATGCTCACCGCGACTGGAATGGTCGTGTTTTTTGTCGCGTAGAAAGCTCTTGCCAATAGATGGACGAGGGCTTCGGTCGGAATGCTCAAGCAAAACATCCCCAGCGCGGCGGCGGTCCGGTCCACGTCGCCGGATTGAAATTCCCCGCCGCCGAGGAATATTCTGATGAGAGGCGCGCGAATAATATAAATCGCTATGGCAGCCAGAAAGCTCCCGAAAAAAATCAAAAGCGATGATCTTTTGAGTATTTTCCAAAATTTGT
>Ga0208958_1003704_pt1 | contig 11614 bp, 12 predicted proteins | sample RifOxyB1_FD_184032 | JGI IMG/M metagenome (GOLD analysis project Ga0208958, IMG submission 184032) | Soil microbial communities from Rifle, Colorado - Rifle Oxygen_injection B1 (SPAdes) | ecosystem: Environmental > Terrestrial > Deep subsurface > Rock core/Sediment | place: Rifle, Colorado...
TGCCTGCTTCTGCGCCAATGACAATCCAGGTCGACCCATCATCGCACTTGCCCTCCCGGTCAGCAGCAACACCTATGATGTTGCATCGACCGGTTGAGAGCGCCGTGTCGTAGATCGACTGGATCTCCACGCCCGGCGGCAGGGTCGGACGGATGTCGTCCATCTTCGCCACCACCGCGTCGCGGATCTCCAGCGCGTTGGCGCCCGGCGCCTGGAAGATGCCGATCGCCGAGGCGTTCTTGCCGTCCAGGCGCGCGCGCAGGGTGTAGTCGCCGGCGGCCAGCTCGATGCGGGCCACGTCGGCCAGGCGCACGATCTCGCCGTCGGCGCCGCTCTTCAGCACGATGTTGCCGAATTCCTCGACGGTCTCCAGGCGGCCCTTGGCGTTGATCGGCAGCAGGAAGTCGCTGCCGTTGGGCATCGGCTCGGCGCCCAGCTGGCCGGCCGAGACCTGCACGTTCTGCTCGCGCACGGCACGCAGCACGTCGCCGGCGGTCATGCCGCGCGCGGCCACCTTGTCCGGGTCCAGCCACAGGCGCATGGCGTAGTCGCCGCCGCCGAACTGCTGGGCGTCGCCCACGCCGGGAATGCGCGCCAGTTCGTCCTTCACGTGCAGGCGCATGTAGTTGCGCAGGTACAGCGAGTCGTACTTGCCGTCCTTGGAGGTCAGGTGCACCACCATCAGGAACACCGGCGACTGCTTCTGCGTGGTCACGCCCTGCCGGCGCACGTCCTCGGGCAGGCGCGCCTGCGCCTGGGACACGCGGTTCTGCACGCGCACCGCGGCTTCGTCCGGGTCGGTGCCCGGCTTGAAGGTCACCGTCAGCGAGAGCACGCCGTCGGAGCCGGCGACGGACTTGATGTACATCATGTCCTCGACGCCGTTGATGGCCTCCTCCAGCGGGGTGGCGACGGTTTCGGCGATGACCTTGGGGTTGGCGCCGGGGTACACCGTGCGCACGACCACCGAGGGCGGCACCACTTCGGGGTATTCGCCGATCGGCAGCAGTGGGATCGAGATCAGGCCGGCGGCGAAGATCACGATCGACAGCACGGCGGCGAAGATCGGCCGGTCGATGAAGAATCTTGAGAAGTCCATGGGTGGATTTCCTGGATGGGAGATGCAGAGGGCTAGCCACTGCCCTGGGGCAGCGGTGGGAGTCAGGGTTGGCGTTGGATGCCGCTTCCGTCACCCCCGCGTGGGCGGGGGCCAGTGACTTCATGCTGCAAGGACGCAAGTCGCTGGGTTCCCGCTTTCGCGGGAATGACGTCGCTGTTACTTCATGGCCACTGCCGCGGCAGGCGCCTCGGCCGCACCCATCGCCACGGTCTTGGCGTCCACCGGCATGCCGGGGAAGAACACCTTCTGCACGCCGCTGACGATCACCCGGTCACCGGCCGCCAGGCCTTTCTCGACGATGCGCAGGCCGTCGGCCATGCGCCCGACCTGCACGTCGCGGCGCTGCGCCTTGCCGTCCTTGTCGACCACGTAGACGTACTTGCGGTCCTGGTCGGTCAGCACGGCCTTGTCGTCCACCAGCGCGGCCTTGAACTCGCCGCTGCCCAGCAGCCGCACGCGGGCGTACAGGCCGGGGGTGAAGACGCGGTCGGCGTTGTCGAGCACGGCGCGGGCGCGGATGGTGCCCGTGCTGCGGTCGACCTGGTTGTCGAGGAAGTCGACCACACCCGCGTGCGGGAAGTCGCTCTCGTCGGCCAGCGCGACCTGCACCGGCACCTTGCCGTCGCGTTCGCTCGGGCGTTCGCCCTTGCGCGCCATTTCGGCGTAGCGCAGGAAGGCGCGTTCGTCGGCGTCGAAGTGCACGTGCACCTTGTCCAGCGACACCACCGTGGTCAGCACGCTGGCGGCGTCGCCGGCGCTGACCAGGTTGCCGGCGGTGACCAGCGCACGGCCGGCGCGGCCGTCGATGGGCGCGCGCACCTGAGTCCATTCCAGGTTGAGGCGGGCGCTTTCCACCGCGGCCTGGGCGGCGGCGACGTTGGCCTGCGCCTGGTCGGCGTTGGCGCGGCGCTGTTCGTACTCTTCGGTGGACAGCGCCTGCAGGTCAGCCAGGCGCTTGGCGCGCGCGGCCTCGCTGCGGCCCAGTTCGGCCTGGGTGCGGGCGCGGGCCAGCTCGGCCTGTGCGCGCGCCAGTTCGGCACGGTAGCTGCGGGCGTCGATGGTGAAGAGCACGTCGCCCTTCTTCACTTCCTGCCCTTCCGTGTAGTTGACGCGGTCGATGTAGCCGGAGACGCGCGGACGCAGGTCGACGTGTTCTATGGCTTCCACACGGCCGCTGAACTCGTCCCACTGGCTGACGGTCTTGACCGGCACCGCGGCCACGCTGACCTGGGGCGGCGGGGGCGCGCCCTGCTCGGCGGCCTGGCCGCTGCAGCCGGCCAGCACGGCCAGGGCGAGGATGCTGAAAGCGCCCAGCGCAAGCAGGCGTTGCGGGCGCGGAAGGGAAAAGAGATGCGTGTTCATGGTGGTGGTCTCTTTGGGGGAGAGGAGAAAGCGGCAGGCGAGGATGCGACCTGAAGTCAGGTTGAGGTCAAGCGGAAGATCGAGGTGTTGCTGCGAGGACGGCGGAGCATGCGTTGGCGTGACAGTCAGGCCGAGGCGCGACCGTTGCGCCGGGCGCCGGCGACCGCCCACAGCGTTTCTTCGAAGTCGCAGGCGAGCGTCTGCTCCGGTGGCCTGGCGTCGCTTGCGGACCAGGGGACGATGGACTGCGAGGCGCGGTCGCCGCGGGTCAGCAAGGACACCGCACTGCGTCCGACCGCCAGTGCGTCCGGCCATTCGGCGCAGGCGTTGATGGCGTTCTCGGGCGTGCATACGGGCTTGTCGACCGACAACAGCTGCACGCGCACGCCCAGCGCATGCGCTTCTTGGTGCAGGACCTGCGCGAGCATGCGCATCGCCGCGCCCGTCACCGAGGCGTGCCCGTAGCCGGACCAGCCGCGCTCGGCGTACGGACCGCCGATCAGCACGTAGTTGGCCGCATGCTGGCCTTCGGCGAGCAGCGGCAACAGGTGGCGTGCCGCGGCCAGGTGAGGGATCAGGTCCGCCTCCAGGCGTTCCAGCAGGAAGCTCGCGGGGCGGTCCAGCAACCGACCGCTCTGCGGAGGCGTGCCCATGCTGGCGAACACCGCGCGCAACGGACGGCCGCGTTCGCGGACCTGTTCGGCCAGGCGCGCGGCATCGCGGTCGTCGTGGATGCACGGCGCATGCAGCAGGTCGAGCCCGGGCTCGTCGTCGAAGTGCTCGGCCAGCGCGCTCATGCGAGGACCTTCGCGACCCACCGCCAGCACGGGGCTGCCCGCTTCGAGCAATGCGCCGACCACGCCGAAGCCGACGTTGCCGCCTGCGCCGAGCACCAGCGCACCTGGGGTCAGGCTGTTGCGGCTGAGGCTCATTGCGGGCTCCGCTGGCGCAGCGGCATGACGCGCGCGCTGGCGCCCGTCGTCTTCACGCGCAAACGCGAACGCTCGCCATCGTTGAAGGCGCGCGGCGCGGTGAATTCGCGGAACCCCAACGCCTTGCCGGCGAAGAGTGCACGCGGAACCGGCCGACCCGTCGCGGGGGAGGACGACGACGGGACGGCCGATGCGCGGAACACGCGGGCGACCAGACGCACACCGGCGTCGAGCCAGCGTCGCGCGGCGCGGAGAAAGGAACGAGTCATGCCGCGCAGTGTGGCGGCGCGCTGGACACGACCGATATCCGGATCCTGCGCTTCCGTTGCACGATCCTGCGCCGCTGCGGCGAACGGCTGACAACGGCCAAGGCGCAGGGATGCCGGCGCCTCGGACGGCGTGCCGCTCGTCGGATGGCGATGGGCGACTGTCCCGCTCATGGGACGAATACTCCCGCGACGGGGATAATCCCATCGGCCGGGGCCAGCCGGGCAAGACGTCGGCCAGCGCTGACGACCCCTCCCCGCTGCGAACGTGGCGCCACCACCGGCCCCGCGACTTCCTGCCGGATCAGGTGCTTGGAGCGACGAAACGCTTGATAGGACGGGGCCTCCTGGGAGGCGGCCGGGTGGTCCAGAGTCTGGAAGAGGCGGGCGAGCAACATGGCGAGGGAACCCGTGCTGTGACGATGGATGTGACATTACGCCCCCAATGAGGACTTGATTAGTCCTGATTTAGGGGAATAATCATCCCGTCAGCGGGCCAATGCCCCTCCCCCGGAGTCAAACGATGAGCCACGATCTCAACGACACCCTGATCTTCGTCAAGGTGGTGGAACAGGGCAGCTTCATCGCCGCCGCCAACGTGTTGCGCCTGCCCAAGACCACGGTGAGCCGCAAGGTGCAGGAGCTGGAGACGCGCCTGGGCGCGCAGCTGCTGCACCGGACCACGCGCAAGCTGGGTCTTACCGAAGCCGGCAATGTCTATTACGAGCACTGCCAGCGTATCGCCCGCGAACTGAGCGAAGCGGCGAGTGCGGTCAGCCAGTTGCATGCCGGTCCGCGCGGCTGGTTGCGGTTCACCGCGCCGTACTCGATCGGCATCGACAAGATCGCGCCGCTGCTGGGCGAATTCCACGCCCAGTATCCCGAGATCCGCGTGGAGATGGTCCTCGCCAACGACAACCTGGATCTGATCTCGGGTGAGATCGACGTGGCGCTGCGCATCGGCAGCCTGCCCGATTCCAACCTGGTGGCACGCCGCCTGAGCACGCTGCGCACGCAGGTGTACGCCAGTCCGAAATACCTGGCGCGCTATGGCGAGCCGCTCCACCCCGACGACCTGCAGCACCACCGCGTGCTGGCGATGCAGAAGCACCGTCGCGGAAGCGGCTGGGCGATGACGCTGCAGGGCACCGATGGCGAGCACGACTATCCGATCAATCCCATCCTGGTGGCCAACGATCCGGCCGCACTGAAGGGCGCACTGCTGTGCGGCGAAGGCCTGATGCTGGGCGCCGACGTGATGGTCAAGCCGTACCTGGAGCAGGGCCACCTGCAGCGCGTCCTGGCGGGGTGGACCGGCCCGGAGTACGAGTTCAACGCGGTGTTCCCGCGCGGTCACGTGCAGTCGCCGAAGGTGCGCGCGTTCGTCGACTTCCTGGTCGAGCGGATGAAGTTCGACGTCGACTACATGATGGAACACTGCCCGGTGTACCTGAAGCAGCAGGCCGAAGCGCGCGCGGCTGCGGAGGCCGTGCCGGAAGGCGAGGAGGCCACGGTGGCGGTGGGTCGCAAGGTGCTGGCCGACGTGTTGAGCTGAGGTGAAGAGGCGGGCTGGGGCGAAGGAAGGCCCTCCATCCCGGCTTGCGCCGGGACCACGGCGCTCACTAACGATTCCCGAACGCAATCGCGCGCCGCGCTGGCTAGCATGGGGGGGCATTGCCGGCGTTGCGTTGTCGCCGGGGATGGCCTGCCGCACTGCGTCTCCACCTGACAGGAACCCGCACGATGAAGACACCGATGGCCGTGTTCGCGGCCCTGTGGCTGGCGGCCTGTACGCCCGCCACGTCCGATCGCGCCGCGTCGACCCCGGACGCGGCGCCGGCCGGTCCCGTCGCAGCGCCCCCTGCCGCCGCACCCGCACCCGCGATCGCCGATGACCCGTCCGCGGTCAACCAGGCCATCGACGAGGCGCTGGGCGACCATGTCCGTTACGAGGCGGTGATCCGTCAGTTCCAGCAGGCGGTGGCGGCGAACGACGCGGCCGCCGTGGCGGCCCTGGTCGACTACCCGTTCGCCACCGTGCGCGACGGCCAGCCGCTGAAGATCGCCGACGCCGAGGCCTTCGTGCGCGACTACGACCGGATCATGACGCCACCGATTGCGGAGGCGATCAAGCGCCAGAGATATTCCGAGTTGATGGTCAACTACAAGGGCGTGATGTTCGGCAATGGCGAGGCATGGGTGAACGGCATCTGCAAGGACGATGCCTGCAAGAACGTGGACGTGCGCGTGGTGGCGCTGCAGCCGACGTCGTGATCCGTGACGGAGTCACTGTAGGAGCGACGTAAGTCGCGACCGCACGGCCTCGCATGTCATGAAGCGTTGGAAAGGCGGGTACGCTGGAGGCCAGGCGTTTTCCTGCTCATCCAGGGGCGAGGCTCCCGTATGAGGATGGCGTGCGGTCGCGACTTGCGTCGCTCATACAGAAACGAAGGGCGGCCATTGGCCGCCCTTCTTCTGATGCATTGCGCGTACGCTTATTCCACCAGCACGTCCACACGCCTTGCTTCATCGGCATCGCCACTGCCTGTCGTCTGCGCCGGCTTGTCCAGCGTGATGCGCTCGGCCGCCACGCCATTGACCACCAGCCATTGCTGGATGGCTTCGGCGCGCTGTTTCGCCAGGGCTTCGTTCGCGGCGGCATCGCCGCTGGCATCGTGGAAGCCGGACACGCGGACGCGTGTGGCCGGATCGGCGCCCAGCGTGCCCAGCACGCCGGACAGGCGCGCACTGGTGTCGGCCGGCACCACGGCCGAACCGCTGTCGAACAGGATGCGCGCGCTGCGTCCATCCACCACGTCCGCGGCCGCCATGGGGGCCGCATGCGTGGACGCCTCCATCGAGGTGGCGCTGCCCAGCCAGCCATTCACCGGCAGCACGGGCACCAGCAGCAGCGCGACGATGTTGATGATCTTGATCAGCGGGTTGATCGCCGGGCCTGCCGTGTCCTTGTACGGATCGCCGACGGTGTCGCCGGTGACTGCGGCCTTGTGCGCCTCGCTGCCCTTGCCGCCGTGGTGGCCGTCCTCGATGTACTTCTTGGCGTTGTCCCATGCGCCGCCGCCGGTGGTCATCGAGATGGCCACGAACAGGCCGGTGATGATGGTGCCGATCAGCAGCCCGCCCAGCGCCTGCGGACCCAGCAGCAGGCCGACGATGATCGGCACGACCACCGGCAGCAGCGAAGGCACGACCATTTCCTTGATCGCCGACTTGGTCAGCATGTCGACGGCGCGGCTGTAATCCGGCTTGGCGGTACCCGCCATGATCCCCGGGATCTCGCGGAACTGCCTGCGCACTTCCTCCACCACGCTGCCCGCGGCGCGGCCGACGGCTTCCATCGCCATCGCACCGAACAGGTAGGGAATCAGGCCTCCGATCAGCAGGCCGACGATCACCAGGTGGTTGGACAGGTCGAAGGTGAACACCGTGCCGGGGTGCGCGGTCTGCAGGTTGTGCGTGTAGTCGGCGAACAGCACCAGCGCCGCCAGCGCGGCCGAGCCGATGGCGTACCCCTTGGTCACCGCCTTGGTGGTGTTTCCCACCGCGTCCAGCGGATCGGTGATGTTGCGGATCTCCGGCGGCAGTTCCGCCATTTCCGCGATGCCGCCGGCGTTGTCGGTGATCGGGCCGTAGGCGTCGAGGGCCACGATCATGCCGGCCATCGACAGCATGGCCGTGGCGGCGATGGCGATTCCGTACAGGCCGCCCAGCGCATACGCGCCCAGGATGGCCGCGCACACCGCCACCACCGGCCACGCCGTCGACCGCATCGACACGCCCAGGCCGGCGATGATGTTGGTGCCGTGGCCGGTCGTGGAAGCCGCGGCGACATGCTTGACCGGCGCGTACTGCGTGCCGGTGTAGTACTCGGTGATCCACACGATCACACCGGTCAGCACCAGTCCCACCAGCGCGCAGAAGTACAGGTTCATCGCGCCGTAGCTGGAATCGGCCATCAGCTGCGTGGTGATCGGGTAGAACGCGATCGCTGCCAGCACGCCGGACACGATGACGCCCTTGTATAGCGCGCCCATGATCGAGCCGCCCGCTTTTACCTTGACGAACATCGCGCCGATGATCGAGGCGATGATCGAAACGCCGCCGAGCACCAGCGGATACAGCACGGCGTGCTCGCCGGCCTGCGCGACCATCAGGCTGCCCAGCAGCATCGTCGCGATGATGGTGACCGCATAGGTCTCGAACAGGTCCGCCGCCATGCCGGCGCAGTCGCCGACGTTGTCGCCCACGTTGTCGGCGATCACGGCGGGGTTGCGCGGGTCGTCTTCGGGGATGCCCGCTTCCACCTTGCCCACCAGGTCGGCGCCGACGTCCGCGCCCTTGGTGAAGATGCCGCCGCCCAGGCGCGCGAAGATCGAGATCAGCGAGGAGCCGAACGCCAGGCCGACCAACGCATGCAGCGCCTCGGCGGTGCCGTAGCCCAGGTGCAGATGGAGGATGGCGTAGTAGCCGGCCACGCCCAGCAGGCCCAGGCCGACCACCAGCATGCCGGTGATGGCGCCGCCCTTGAACGCCACGTCCATCGCCGCGCTCATGCCCTTGCTGGCGGCTTCGGCCGTGCGCACGTTGGCGCGTACCGACACGTTCATGCCGATGTAGCCGGCGGCGCCCGACAGCACCGCGCCGACCAGGAAGCCGATGGCGCTGGGCCATGACAGGAAGAAGCCGATCAGTGCGAACAGCACGATGCCGGCGATGCCGATGGTCGTGTACTGGCGGTTGAGGTAGGCGCTGGCGCCTTCCTGCACGGCCGCCGCGATTTCCTGCATGCGGCTGTTGCCGGCGGGTTGTTTCAGGATCCAGCGTGCAGCCAGCACGCCGTAGATGATCGCCACGCCGGCGCAGATCAGCGCCAGCGTCAAACCGTGTTGTTCCAGCATGACCCCTCCCAAGGTTGATGGATGTCGTCCAGCAGAACGCTTGAACACGCAACCCAATCCTGGTGGAGCCTGTTGAACGATTGAGCGCACTCGACCGCTGCGATGGGCTGCAGCACGAAACCCTTGTTCAGACATCCCTGGAGCTGGCCCGAGTATGACCGGATGCGCTGCATGCCGCCAGCGGTGACGGACCGGTTCAGGCTTTCCGTGCCAGCCTTGCGGCCTTGCTCAGGTTTCCGTATCCGTTTCAAGGAGTTGCCATGCGTCAGTCCGTCGCACTTCCGCTGCTTGCCGCATGCCTGCTGATGGCGGCCCCGGTCCATGCGGCCGGGCCCGCACCCGAGATCCAGCGGGCCGTCGCCGCGCCGCAGGCGGTGGGCGTCGTCCACAGCCTGCGCCAGATTCCGGAGGCCTGCGCGCGCCTGGAAGGCGCCTTCACTGGCGACACGGCGCAGCCCTATCGCTATGCCCCCGTGCGCACCAGTCCGCAATGCCAGCCGCGCGCGCGCTTCGTCGATTTCGACAAGGCCCAGCCATCCGCCGCAACCGGCTGGAAGCTCAACGACGTGATCCGCGTCCCGAGTGCCTCGTGCCCTTCGCAACAGGCCGTGGTCCGCGTGTGGCGAAAGCCCGGCAGCGCCGCGCTGCCGCCGGCGGACGGGCAGGGCCAGACGCGCATCTACCTGCAGGACGCGAAGCAACAGGCAGCGACCGCAGCGCAAGCGCCCTCGCTGACCCTGTTCGCGGCGAAGCTGGACGTGGAGGGCAAGGCCTGCCCCTAGGCCTGCGCCGGCGTGCCCTGGTGGTAATGAAGCTGCCAGCCGAGGGCCGTACCTCGCCACACGGACACCCGTCGTGCCGCTTGGCGGTGCGTGCCATCGGGTTGCGTTTCAAGCGAAGCGAAATGCAGCAACGCCACGTCGTCCGCGAGCCGTTCGAGGCGATGGTCGTACGCGACCACCTGCGGTAGCGAAGTGCGGTCGGTAAGGAAGTCGATGACCACCTGTCGCGTGTAGCGCGTGCCGCTTCGGCCGACTTCGTGGAAGTCGGGGTGCAGCAGGCGCTCCAGCCGGGTGCGCGTGCAGGTCGCACCGGGGTGGTGGAGTTCGGTCTCGAGCGCCGTCAGTTCGGCCAGCAGGTCATCCATCGCGGCATGCTGGCGCGCTGGGACGTGATCCATCACGACGTGGCGCGCACGGCAGGACTCGCCGCGTCCTTCTGCGCGAGGTATTGCCCGAAGCGGTAGCCCGCGCCCGCGATGGCGAGGCCGATGGCGACGGCGAGCAGCCCGACAAGCACTTTGCGGAACATGGGGTACCCCGGTGACGTGGTGACGAGATCCACGCTAGCACCGTGGCCGCGGAGGCGACGGTGCCTGAAGTCATCCTGCGCGGAATGCCGCGCCGCGTTCGGCCAGCAGCGTGCGGAGCACCGACCGGTGGCAATGCGCTTCGTCCTCGCAATAACAACCCACCGAGAAATCGCTGCCATGCGACAGCGCCGCCAGCAGGTCCAGCGTTCGCGCGTTCTCGGGCGTGCCCATTTCGGCACGGTACTTCTTCGCGAAGGCGGCCCATGCCTTGGGCGTGGCGGCCTGCTGCGCCTCCTTCACCAGGTCGGCGCTCGGCGCCAGGTTGGGATACCAGACGTCGTACCAGTCCTGCGAGGCGAACTCGGATTTCGGCACGCCGCGCGGCGGCTTGCGTACGGTGCCGATGCGCAGGCCTTCGTCCCTGGCGCGCGGACTGCCGAGGCGGACGATCCGGATGGTCATGCAGCCCCCGCGTTGTGTACGGAACGGTCAGCGTGCCGCATGGCCGACGGATTCGCGCAGTTGCCTCGTCTCGGCTTCGCCAACGGAAGAAGGCACCACCTCGATCTTGCAGAACGCTTCGGTAAGCACGTAGTAGCAGCTGGCCTTGGCGTAGTACACCTGCCCTGGCTCCAGCATGGATTCCCTGCGCAGGTCGATCAGGCCGGTCTTGGCATTGAAGAGCGTCTTGCCGGGAGGCAGTAGAAGGACGGTGTAACTGTGCGGGTTTAGTGCCTTCTCGGAGGGTATGCCGTTTATCTCGTACGGAAGAGGTGCCTTTCCTGCGGGAGCGAGGGCCGCCGTGTCGTGCCTATACAGTACGACGGTCGCGGCCGTCGGTACGGCCGCAGGCCGCGTATAGACGTCGCCGTATTGGAACGTGAAGCAGCCGGCGAGACCCAGCATGCCAACCAAGAGCGTAAAACGACCCCGCGTGTGGACGCTCGTGCGCCGGACAGACACCGTTGAATTGAGCAACGCCGTCAGCCCTCCCACGCCGGCAGCCTCTTCTTCACCGCGACATTCTTCAACGCCACGTACTTGGGCAGGCCATCGGTGCCGTAGGGCGGGTAGGCTTCGCCGCGGATCAGCGGCTGCAGGTAGGTGCGCGCCTTGTCGGTGATGCCGTAGCCGTCCTTGCGGATGAAACCGGGCGGGAATTTCTTCTCGTGGTTCGCCACCTTCGACAGCGGCGCGGCTTCGATCTTCCAGCGGAATGGCGCGTCGGAGGTGCGCACGATCACCGGCATCACCGCGTTCTGTCCCTTCAGCGCGAACTGCACCGCCGCCTTGCCGACCGCCTGCGCCTGTTCCCAGTCCGTCTTCGAGGCGATGTGGCGTGCCGAGCGCTGCAGGTAGTCGGGCAGGGTCCAGTGCACCTTCAGGCCCAGCTGGTCCTTCACCCGGCCGGCAAGATACGAGGCCACGCCACCCAGCTGGGTGTGGCCGAACGAATCCTTGCCGCCGCCGGCATCGGCGACGAAGCGACCGTCGGCATGCTGGATGCCTTCGCTGGCCACCACCACGCACCAGCCCACGCGGTCGACGACCTTATTCACTTGAGCCAGGAACTGGGTCTCGTCGTAGGCGCGCTCGGGGAACAGGATGATGTGCGGGGCGTCGTCCGGCGACTGCCCGGCCAGCCCGGCGGCTGCGGCCAGCCAGCCGGCATGCCGGCCCATGGCTTCGTAGACGAAGACCTT
>Ga0208958_1003707_pt1 | contig 11611 bp, 14 predicted proteins | sample RifOxyB1_FD_184032 | JGI IMG/M metagenome (GOLD analysis project Ga0208958, IMG submission 184032) | Soil microbial communities from Rifle, Colorado - Rifle Oxygen_injection B1 (SPAdes) | ecosystem: Environmental > Terrestrial > Deep subsurface > Rock core/Sediment | place: Rifle, Colorado...
TGTGGATGTTAAATTGCTATTCCCTGAAGGTCCCAGAGTAATAGCTTCTTACTTAAAGTACATAATAAAGGATCATTTAACTGTTAAATTGCTTGAAAACACAAGCTTGGATGCTATTTCTAAAAAGATTGGCATTCCAAAAGATAGGCTGGTTGAAAATGGCGAGATAAATCCTTTTGCATTAGTTGACATTGATACTATACTAATCTCTAACAGGCATATGTTCAGGGTACCGTTTAGCTTAAATGAAAAATCAGGATTAGTATCTATTCCTATTAATCCTGAAGATGTTTTAAGCTTTTCGAGAGATAGCGCTAAAATTGAAAATGTGAAAACTGATTTAGGTTATATGAATGATGACGACTTTGAAGAGGGAGAGGCTAAAAATCTGATAACGCAGGCATTTGATTGGAACCAGAAATTACCCTCTCAAACCAGTGAAAGAGTAAGTGAGACAAAAAAAGAATTTGAAACTGTTAAGGCTATGATATCTAAAGACTTGTTTCCGCCTTGTGTAAAAAAAGGTCTGGAAGGGTTGGAAGATGGGAGGAAAAGATTCCTTTTTATTTTACTTAACTTTTTAAGAAATACTGGTTATGAATATGAACAGATTGAGAAAATTGTTCTGGAATGGAATAAGAAAAATCCTGAACCTCTAAGAGATAATTACATTAATGCTCAGATCAGCTGGCATAAAAGACAGAAAGGAAACATTCTCCCGCCAAACTGTGACAATCAACAATATTATCCCGGGATAAGGATCTGCCAGCCTGATGGTTTTTGCAAGTTTATTAAAAATCCTGTCCATTACTCAATAAGGAAAAAAAGGATGGAAAGCAGGAACAAGAAAAGGGGGAGAAAAAAATCAGTTCAGAAAACTAAGTAGTTTGTTTAGTGTTTTTTTATTTCTTGTTTTTTTATATTCTTTTAATAATGCCTGGACTTCTTTTTTATCCATGATAATTCCTTTTTCTTTTAACAAAGAGCTCATTTTAGAATTTATCAAAAATTGAAAGAATTGATTGACATTTTTCGGATTGCTTGTTAATTTGCACCTTTCAAAATCTATCATAACCGGTTTATCATTTGAAATTAAAATATGCTTGTATGGGTGATTCATCTCTTTTTTGTTTACCATTAGTATGTCCATAGCTTCACATTGTTTTATTACTGCTTTTAACACTTTTATTATGCTCTTTTTATTTGCTTTTTCTGCCCATTTCAGGATCTCTTCTCCTTTTACAAACTGATAAGAGAATGAATTTTCAGTATATGAGACAAGGGTAGGCCCTATTTTGTGCTTATTTAAAATTTTTAACCAATATACCTCATTCATCACTCTGAACGGCTGTGATTTTTTTGTGGCTATTCCTCCTTTGAGGTAGACTTTTCCTCTTTTGCCTTTTGCTAAGAATACCATAGAGCTGCAATAGAAAGTCTTTTATGACAACTACTCCCTTCCAAAGGATGGAGCTTGTGACTAAACTCAGGAGTGTCACTATGCAAAGAGCTAACCCCTTCATTGGTTGTCACAATTGGATGGTTGACAACAGCCTGCTCAAAAAGGATTTTGCCGATTTGAGATATGTTAATACTTGCATTGAGGTCAGAAGAGTTATGAAAAGAACAGGTAGTACAATGAAAAGCACCTTTATTCCTGTTGGATTTATCTGCGAACCCGCATTTACTACATCTTTGAGAAGTATATCTTGGATCAATAAGAACAACAGATTTCCCAATATCTTCAGCTTTATAAGTGAGGAATTGTCTGAATTGAAAGTATGCCCAATTGCTTCTCATTCTATTGAAAACTTTCCCCTTTCTTCCATTTCTTATTCCTTTAAGTCCTTCTAAAGCAAAACTCCCATAATTCATACTAACTATCCTTTTGCTCAAACAATGATTGAAATCCCTCATGAACCGTCTTTCTCTGCCAGAAAGAGATTTAAGTTTTCTCTTTGCAGACCGAGTGCCAAGAGACTGCAATCCTTTACGCAAGTAAGCATAACGCCTTTTAATATTCCTAATATGTTTAGGCTTGATGAATGTCTTGTTGCTCAAAACAGCAAAATTGTTAATGCCCAAATCAATGCCAAGAACTTCTTGATTAATAGCCTGTTTAGGAAGATTTCCTTCAACAATAACTTTAAGTTTAAGTCTCTTTTTATTAACTCCAAGAGTTACTGCCTTGACTTTCCATTTAAAATATTTAGCAAAATAATTAGGAATGTTAAGTTTGTATTTTTTTCTGCCTTCAATGGTTGTAAGTTGAAGTTGTCCAGATTTAAGGAACACTTTGGCAGTTCTCAAATCAAAACGAATAGAGCTATCATTTCTTTTTTGAGTATGTTTTTTGTATTTATTCCCATTAAGCATCTCAATAGCATTGTCTCTGGCACACTGAATCAATGCAGAAGGAAAATTAGGATATTTGTTTCTAGTCTCTCTATACAAAGCGTTATGAAGTTTATTTTTAGAGTTGGTTTTAAGTTCAAAAGATTTGGTAATATGTTCATTAACAATTTTATTATATTGAGTAATAGTCTTAAGAATTTCTGGATATTTATTGATTTGAAGGCTTATTGCTCTTTGCATAGTGGTTTCAAAGATGTTTAACTTTATATATTTTGGGGCTGATAGTCCATCTCTCATCTTACGCAGGACTCTTCTCTCCCATGGTAGGTAGAGTATTTGAAAATGAGAAGCTTGTTTTATTCATTTGTTCAACTCTTATATCTCAACATTATCTTTATCATTATAAAAGCAAAAAAACTATTACCCCTGTCCAGATCTTGTGCCTTTAAAACCAACTGTCTTTTTCCATTAGGTTTTATTAGTTCTTTAATTTTATAAGCTTTTCTTTATTCTGTTCTGTAACTTTGTAGGTTGTAGAAAAACCTAAATCTGAAGTCATTTCGACAAAGATTGTAGAGAGATTGGGATGGAAAGGAGATGAAGATTTAGAGGTAGAAGTTAAAGAAAAGAAATTAATTATTGAGGAAAATTGAAATGGAGGAGAAAACTAATAAGGTTAAATCCGATAAAGGATTTGAGTTAGAAAAACTAAAAGCTAAAATGGAGTATTGGAAAACCAACCACTATAATTTTAATTGGTTTAGTATTGTATTGATTGGTGTTCTTCTTACATTAGCTCAAAGTTTAGAAAATATGATAGAGGAAGAAAGATTGCTTTGGTTTATAGGTTTAGTTTTTATTCTTGTTGGATTTGGAATTTACTACAGTATCAAAAATAACAACTTTAATAAAAAAATAAATGCTATAAAAAAGGAGATAGATAGATTATAATTTTTTGGTTGGTATACCCAAAAGAATTTACACCTTAATTTTTTAGGAATAAGCTGAGGTTTACTCCCTAACTCACCAAACAGATACCTTTTTATATAAAAATTCTTATTTGATTAAATATGAAAAGAGTAGTGATATTCTTAGTTTTTTTACTGGTAGTTATGACTAGCGCTAGTGCCCAAGTAGACTCTTATAGCAGAAAGGATGCTTTGAACTGGCTGGCTAATATGACTAAAGGGGATGAAAGTGTGGAAGAAGTTTCTATGGCTTTGCTGGGATTAAATGCTAATGGTGTGAGAATTGATAATCCTTTAACCGTATTTTTACAAAGGAATATAGACTCACCTTGTTTTCCAAAAGGAAGCTGCACCATCAAGGGAACGTCCTTTGCCTTATTTTCTTTAGGAAAATTAAATCAGAATACAGAAAGGATAGAAGAATGGCTAGAGGGGCAGATGAATGATGCAGAGGTTGGAAAGTGGCTGATACAAATCACTTCAAGCAGTCAAGGAACCTGTAATGTAAAGAGTGGAAGTACAGAAATAAATGTTGACTTGAATGCGGAGGGGAATTTAATCTTAAATGGGAATAATATTGGCAGCTGGATAGATATTGAAAGGGATTTAAAACCTATTGTTAAAAGTGAGGAATTAAGGGTTAGTTGCCCTACATTAGGGAGCAATGTAATAATTTCTTTGCTAAGGCAAAAAGGCGATAATGAATTTATTATAGATGAGGAGGTTATTGGAAGCACTGCCAATCTTAGGGTGGATAATTCCTGCTATGGAATTGGCGGATGTGATATTGAATCTTCATTTTATGCAGCTTGGGCTCTTGATTCTTTAGACAAAGAGGTTAAAATTGTGCCATATCTAGAAGGTAATGCGCTTGATAATGTTGTGTATAATTCAATACTCCATAAAATAACAAACAAGAAGAAGTATGCTTTGAAAACTGCCAAACTTCAGGGGGTTAGTGGAGATTTTGGAAATAACATATTTTTCACATCAATTGCAGTAGACTCTTTAAAAGGTGAGACTGTTTATCAGGGAAATGTTACAAAAGCAGTTCTATGGTTAAAGTCAAAACAGGTAAGAGATAATCCTGCGACAAATGGTTCTATAGGAGGGACTAAATTCTTTACAGGAAGCGCTTTGTACTTTGCTCTAAGAGAGGGAGGAGAAGCTGTACCTCCTGGAAGCGGAGGTTATTGCGGAGATAGAATTGTTGATACCTACCTGGGAGAAGAGTGTGATTCAAGTGTTGATACTATTGCAGAGGGTGCAGAAAAAGATTGTGTGGGCAGATGTGATGTTCAGACATGCCAATGTAATGAAGTTCAGTGTAGAAACAAATTAGAATGTAATTCTCCTAAAGAATATTGTGATGAGAATACATCACTATGTGTTACAAACTCAAGTATAGTCTCTTGCAGGACAAATTTAGACTGCAATGAAAATGAAAAGTGTGATATTGTAATCGGAGGATACTGCATACCTGGTGCAGTTGTAAATGGTACTGCAACCAAAGGGTGTACAAGCAATTCTGACTGTGTTGGAATTGATCAGGTCTGTAATCTTGAAACCGGGAGATGTGAAGAAAAAGAAGAGCCTGGTAAGGAAATTAAGGATTCCTGCGGAGATGATATATGTTCCTTAAGTGAAGATAAGACATCCTGCCCTGAAGATTGCAAAAAAGAAGGGGTTTCTGTGTGGGTGTGGATATTAGTATTCCTAGCTGCCTTGGTAATCCTAGCTTATATCTTTTATGTAAAATTTGTAAGCAAACCTCCTAAAACAAGGAGAGCTTATCCCTCTGAAGAGAGAAACAGAACTGGGAGATCCCCTTCTCAAGAATATTACAAACCATTGGAGAGGGACCATAGAGATGAAGCTCTCGAGAGAGAGTTGGATAGATCTATAAAAGAAGCACAAGACTTATTAAAGAGAAAGTAAAATAGTTAGTTATGGATAGAGTTGATAAGATCCTTTTTGCTATATTGGTTTTATCTGCTATTGTTTTTATTGGTGCTTTAATTGTGGATTTTACAGATTATGACGGAATAGAAAGACCTTTTAATTTTGCATTGAGCTCAATTAATAATGATTTTTCTCCTGCTGACAGAGTTAAAGAGAGTCAGATAAAAGTTTATAATGATAAAGTTGTGATAGAAATTCCAAATGCTAAATGGACGAAATTTGCACCTACTGATTCAATGACTCCTTTTTTTGATGAGGGAAGCAATGCTATTCAAATAATTCCTGAGAGCCCTGACCAGATTGAAAAAGGGGATATTATCAGCTATGAGAGTCTAAGAGAAGAAACAAAAGGAATTATCATAATCCATAGGGTTATAGAAAAAGGTATAGATGAGGACGGTGTCTATTTTATAGCAAAAGGGGATAATAATCCCCAACCAGATCCTGAGAAGATAAGGTTTAATCAGATAAAAAGAGTGTTAGTTGGTATAATTTACTAAAATGGAAAGATCAGTTATTATTGGTTTGATTATTGTACTTATTTTATTAGCTTCTGGAGTTTTGATAAAGAACTATAGTGAAAATGTTGTTGGTGGAACTGAATCGGATCAGCTAGTCTTAGACAATTTAAAAACCTGCTGCACTTATTTGGAGAATGGAGAAGGAAAGACTTGTTCTGTATTAGAAAAGTATGATTGCAGTTTATGCAGTGCTAAATGTAGTTAAACCTTATTACCTAGTTTAGTGAAGAATACATCCTCTTCTTGAGCCTCTTGTTTTTCTTCTTCGACAACTGGCGCTTCTTCCTTAGATCCTTCAACTTTTTTATCTTCTTTTTTTGATTTTACTAAATCTTCAGGATTTATGTTTAACTCTCTTAATTTTTTTTGAAAGAGTAAGTTGGCTGCATTAGTATTCTTTAGACTCATGTCATAATGATGCAATTTTCCAAGCAGATCATTGTAGGCATTTTCAAAATCTTTGGATTCCAGCCTTAATCTTTCTGGCTCTAATATTTCTAAAGAACTGGGCATGTATTCAAAACAGAAACCACTTAGATGGTCCATTCCTTCGAAGCTTAGCTCCATCTCTGTGAACGTACTCCAGAATTCTTTAATCTGCTTTGCTTCAAAAATATCGCTTCTTAATACTTTTTCCTGCTCTTTTATCCTGTCAACCATCTTTTTTATGACCTGCTCAACATGCTCTTTCGGGAATCCTGCTACCTCTATTATAACTCTTACAACCATCTTTGTTGTGTTAATCTGCTCTTCCATGAGTTTAGACTATTTTGTATATGTTTATAAAACTTTCATAAAGGGATAAATTTAAATATAAAATTGCATTTTGGTTAATAAAATGAATTTGAAAAAAGAGAGTCTTGTTTTTTTAGTGTTGCTAATAGTCGCTTTATTTATTGCTGGTTGTCAAGAAACTGTTGGGGGGATTACTACATCAAACAAAGTAGCTTCAGAGCCAAATTTGCAAGGCTCTCCTTCAGAAGAGAGTTCTAATGATGTTGGACTCAGCCAGGTCCAGAAAATATTATTCCAGAAGTAAATCTCTTGGCTGAGATTAATGATACAAATGACACTCAGGTAGAACCACCTGTGACTGGAAATTGCTTAGACAGCGATAGTGGGAGGAACTATAATATGACAGGAACTACTATTGCATCTAATGGAAACCAAACAGATTATTGTGATGCCACCTATCCTACTTGGAATCTTGTTGAGTTTTTCTGTAATGAAAATGATTTATTACAGTCTGAAGGGTATTTATGTTCTAATGGATGCGATAATGGGGCTTGTATCTAGTTTCTTTTTATTATAAAATATCCTATGAGAAGCAAGATTATTCCTATAAAAATAAATATTGCATATCTTCCTGCTGTTTTATCACTGCTTTCATAAATAATATCCCCTGTTATTAAATTTGTGCTTTCTTTTACTTCTATGCTTTCTTCTATTTGTTTTTCTTCTTCTATTGCCTTATTCAAGGTTTTTACCCTTATACTTGACGTAAACTCCTCGGGAGTCTTTCTTTCTTTTTCTTTTATGTTTATCTTTAACTTATAAACTCCATTTGCCTCTTCAATTAATTCGTTCTTTAATTCCAATGTTATGGCGCTTTCTGGAGGTATTTTAGCTGTTACTTTGTTCGCTTCTCTTTCTCCTGATAAAGATTTAGGACCATTATAAATATAACTCCAAACTTCTATTTCCTTGTCATCTGAATCATCATTTGTTAACTTCAATTTTACCTTAGAGTAATTTCCATAACCTATCTCTTCAGGCAGTTCAATAATCTCATACAACACTTTATTGGAGTCTGTAGAGGTTGATTTTACTTTTTGGCATAAATCTTTGGTTATCCCTTCGATCTCTATGCTTTCTGTTTCTATCAGGTCTAAGCCATCCACAAATAAGGTGTACCTTGTTTCATTGAGCTTTCCATTACAATTGGGCTCTATTTGTAATGGCAGGGTTAGATCATATTCTATAAATTTATTATAGGCATTAAAATCACTTACTTTGCTTAATCTATTTCCTGAAGAGTCCTCTATGTAAGCTTTAATATAATTCTTTGTAGTGTCTCCTTTGTAAACGTTTAAAGATACCCTTATTACCTGCCCGAATTTAGCTTTATTATCGCTTCCTAAGTCTAAAATCTTTTCTATGTCTATGTGGCTCTCATCTATTGATTCTTCATTTGCTTCTTCTTCTGGAGATGGAATTGAAGAAATCCATAGCCCGTTTAGTTTACTCCAAGAAACTGCTTCTTTAGTTGTTGAATAAGAGACCTCATCAATTAAGTTTAGCTTTTGGTCATACAATCTAACTTTTTCAAATTCGTTATTATTTAATGTAAAACTTCCATCTCCGTTTCTGTATATGACCTTATATTCCTTAGGCTTTATGATTGTTGAATTCATCACATTTGTTGATGTGATCATTAATTCTTTGTCATCATTCTTATCTTTGAGTATAAACCCCAGCAGATCTATTTCTTCAGCCCCTGAGTTGTAAAGCTCAACCCATTCTCCATCTGGAATATCTGCATTGTCTAATCCTTGAGGATCTGGAAGAAATTCTGTTATTTCTAAAATGTCTATTACAGAAATATTTATGAAAACATTGCTATTTCCATATCCCGGGGTTCCATTAATGATTAAACTTTGTTTCCATGCATCTCCGAATTCCACTAATTCTAAACTATACCCATTATCTGTTAAAGCTATGTTAGAATAATCTATTGAGATATTAAAAGTGGTATTGAAGATTGTTACTGAATCCCCTGAATTAGATAAACCATTTCCTAAAGAATTATCATCCACGCATATTTTTGTTCCGTTAAAGCTTAATACCTCATATAAAGTTGTGTCTTGGTCTGTTATTAAGGCATATTCGTTTGGCTGTATCTCTAATGTGCTGTTTGAGAAAGGGCATACCTCTAATGTATCTGTTGATTGTAAATCTGAAAACTGAAAAGAAGTTAGGTTTAAGGGGAATGTTTCATTATTGTATATTTCAACCCATTCATTTCCATCAGATGGGGAGTACATAACTTCATTTATTATTATGTCTGATGTTACTGGGATGGGGCTTAACAATACTAGGAAGAGTAATATTATTCCTTTATTCATTTAAAAGTAGTCAAAATTAAGTTTTATAAGGATTTATAGAATGGGAAATATACTTTATTTTATTAAATTTTCAAACGTAATACCTTTTTCTAAAGCTATTTCCTTAGATACTAAGTGATTCCCGCCTTTACTGACATGTAAGTCTTCTATTTTAAGAAAATACCATCCTAGCCTATCAAATCTAACCCCTATCCATGGTTCTGCACCAAATTTAGAGGCAAATTCTTTTAATTCATCTATCTGGTCTTTTTTTATATACCTTTTATCTTTTCCAGACTTGCATTCTATTGCAAATACTTTGTTATTGCCTCCAACCAACAGATCTGGTGCTGGTAATGGGGTTGAGCCTGAACCTGCGGTCCTTAAAGCAATAAATGAGCCTGTATCATAGAATTTTCTTATTAGCTCACGTTCTGTCCTGCTTCCTTTAGCTTTTGACATTTTTAGTTAGAGACTACCTGACATTTATTGTTTATACAGCCACAAGCTCCTTGATTACAATCCAGAGTGCCTTCTTGACAATCCAGTGAGCAGAAAGTATCTGTACAATCTGGTGCTTGGTCTTTAAAGATACATGAAGAAGCATGACAACATGAAGAAGGAACGCAGTCTGAAGCTGTTGTGCACTCTATAACTGCTGTATTTGAACTACATGCCGTAATTAACAATAAAATGGACAATAAAAACAGTCTTTTCATAAAAATAAAGAAGAATAAAGAATATTTAAAGATTTACAAAAAATAAAGGGATTAAAGGTCCCTTGCCTGAACTGTAGATCTTTTATTGTCTTTGGCCCTTCTTGCAGCATTTTGGATTAGTTTTTCAACTTCACCACTTAAAGCTTCAGCAAAGTCTCCAGAAACATTCATCCCCTTTGCAACATCTTTAATTTTGCTTCTTACAACCAATAATTCTGCCATTAAATTCCCTCCTATTAGATTTTTTATAAGAAGCTGTAATAGCTACAATATATAAATCTTTGCCTACGAGGCTTGAAACGCTGAAATTTTAAAGAATCACCTAAATCTGCCTTAAGAGGTTTGCTACTCTTTTTTGACTTATGGAAAGGATAAATACAGCCAGTTTTGGACCTCTTTCTTTGCTTATCAAAGCCAAATAGGCTCCTTTAAAAAACTCTGTATTTTGAATCCCTACACGGTTGCAGATATCATAAAACTCTTGAAATAGAGTTTGTTCATTGAATTTCTTCTTTTCTAATGAATTGAATAGTTCTCTCAATGCTTCTTTTTGCTTGTTATTTAGTTTATCTTTGTTAACCTTGCTGTTTAATTTGAATTTAAAATCCTCTGGGGCATACTTCTCAAGCCAGTTTTTTACACATAAGGCTCTTTTCTGTATATCCTTGTTCCCTCCAAGTTTTTTTATGTCTCCCTCATAAATCTGGATTAGGGTGGATAAATGCCTGAATCCAACCCTTTTTGGCTGAGATTTTCTTAACTTCACAGAACTTAATTCGTATATTCTCTTTTCTTTTTGATCTGCTTTTTTGTGATAGTATTTTTGTTCTAGTCTATCGAAATCCTCATAGATTTTTATAACATCTAAATCAAAGCTTATTGCGAATTCTGCATTTGGTCTTGATCCTGCAAACAGAAACCTTACTATTTCTGGCTCATAAACCTCCAGAACTTCTGCGAGATTTACTACATCCCCAGAGGAGCTTGAGATCTTGCCCCCTTTTCCCTTAATTCTTATGAAATCATACATCACATAGAGCGGAGTTTCTTCATTATACAACGCCTTAATTATCAGTTTAGCTGTGTCATAGCTTCCACCAATTGTTGAATGATCTTTTCCTCCGGGCTCAAAATCAACTTTTTCATAATGCCATCTCATTGGCCAATCTATTCTCCAGGGAAGTTTAACAATACCTTTTTTTCTAAAGTCTGCCTTACTTTCATATCCACAGCTACATTTGTATTTTACTGTGTATTCTCCATCATAGCCAATCATTTTAGCATTATCTGTATTACACTTTTCACAATAGATCCCTAAAGGAAACCAACTTTTTGGCAGTAGCTCTTTTCTGTATTTGTTTAATATGACTCTTATTTTTTCTCTATTGTTAAGAACATGCTTAATCTCTTTAGAATACTTACAGGCCCTATACATCTTATTTTGATATATAAACTCCGGCTTAATCCCTACAGGAGGGAGACTTTTTTCTAACTCCTTTTCTAAGTGTTCTGCATAACTCTTGTGGCACCCAAACGTGTCTGGTGTGTCTACCACTGGATATCCTAAAAACTTTTTAAGCAATTCTTGGTTAGGCATATTCTTAGGAATTTTCCTAAACCTATCATAATCATCCCAAGAATAGATGAATCTTGTTTCTTTTCCTTTATCTTTTAATGCCCTAGAAACTAAGTCCACGGTTATTATTTCTCTGAAATTACCAATGTGAATCGTTCCTGAGGGGGTTATTCCCGCTGCACAAGTATATTTATGTTTATTTCCTTTTGTTTTTATTACCCTTTCTGCAGCTTGATCCGCCCAATGGAAAGATTCTTTCTTTTTCATGATGATTTTATTTGAGGTTTAGTTTAAATAATTAACTTCTTTTTAATTTTAGTATTGTAAAGTTTGTATCTCCCTGATTAAACTTTAGAGAATCTATCACTTTAAATTCAAATTCTGCTGCAATTTTTTTAACTGTGGC
>Ga0208958_1003712_pt1 | contig 11592 bp, 10 predicted proteins | sample RifOxyB1_FD_184032 | JGI IMG/M metagenome (GOLD analysis project Ga0208958, IMG submission 184032) | Soil microbial communities from Rifle, Colorado - Rifle Oxygen_injection B1 (SPAdes) | ecosystem: Environmental > Terrestrial > Deep subsurface > Rock core/Sediment | place: Rifle, Colorado...
GTCGAATATGCGAAACGGGCCGGAATATTAACCGGCTTCCCATCAGCTGCGGCTCTCGCCATTGCCTTAGGATCGCCTAACCCGTGGATGATTGCCATTGCCACGGAAACCTTGGATTTTCGGGGACCCAATTTCTCATTGGGTTTGTGATTACTCATACCAACATTCTCTCTTCTTAACGCTCCAGAGGTCCTCGCGGATCCTCCTTCGCAGCATTAAGAATGCTCTCCTACCACTCCAACGCACCTCACTAAAGTTCGGTGCTCTGAAATTTTCAATTTCTAATTTTCAATTTTAAATGAATGACCAAATTAACAAATTTTTAAACATTTTGTCATTTTGATTTAATTTAAAATTAATAATTTAAAATTTGAACATTTAAGCATCTCACTTTAGTGAGATGCGCTAGAATCCGTGTCTTCGGCATTTTGTTTAGCCCTGATACATTTTCGGCGCTTCCGACCGTCGAATAGTGAGTTGTTACACACTCTTTAAAGGATGGCTACCTCTAAGCCAACCTCCTATCTGTCTATGGTTGAAAACTACCTTTAACACTTAACAAAAATTTGGGGGCCTTAGACGACGATCTGGGCTTTTTCCCTCGCGACCACGGAGCTTTGCCCCCGTAGTCTGACTAGTTGGACAATATATACGGTATTCGGAGTTTGACTCGAGATTCGAGCTTTCGCCCTATAATCTCGAACCAGTAGCTCTACCCCCGTATACAGATCTCCAACCGCTAGTCCTAAAACTATTTCGGAGAGAACCAGCAATTACCAAGCTCGATTAGCTTTTCACTTCTTACCCCACCTCATCCGAGGGTTTTGCACAACCCACCAGTTCGGACCTCCCCCCGATTTTACTCGGGGTTCATCCTGGACAGGGTAAGCTCGCCTTGGCTTCGGGTCTTACGCTCGCTGCTAACGCGCTATTAACACTCGGTTTCCCTATGCCTTCACCGCCGAAGCGGCTTAGACTTGCAACAGACGTAAACTCGTTGGCTCATTCTTCAATAGGCACCCTGTTAGCCATTCCGCCTTGCGGCGAACATCAGCCTTCAGGTCCTTGTAAGCATATGGTTTCAGGTACTATTTCACCGGCCTCCCGGCCTGCTTTTCACCTTTCCCTCACGGTACTAGTTCACTATCGATCACAAAATGTATTTAGCCTTGCCAGATAGTACTGGCGGATTCCCTCAAGGTTTATTGGCCTCGGGGTACTTAAGAATAAAAACAGAGGTTGATTTGCTTTCGTCTATAGGACTATCACCTGCTCTGGTTGGGCTTTCCATCCCATTCAACTAGCAAATCAATTTATAACCTCTTTTTAGAAACACGAAATAGGATACTATATTGATCCTATTTCATATCTCTAAAATGTTCTTACCTTACAACCCTTGTGTACATTTCTTGCGAAACATATACAAGTTTGGGCTGTTCCGGTTTCGCTCGCCGCTACTAACGGAATAAAATTTTTCTCTTTTCCTCCGCTTACTGAGAAGTTTCACTTCAGCGGGTATGCTGTCCCGAAACAAGTTCGGGACTTTTGGCGGTTTACGCCAAAGGGTTTCCCCATTCGGATATCCTCGGATCAAAGGTTGCTACACACCTCCCCGGGGCTTTTCGCAGCTACGCTACGTCCTTCATCGCCATTTTGTGTCAAGGCATCCACCATACGCTCTTATTACGCCCTCAATATTGGGCGCTTGTTGGTACGAATTAACTTAATTATTACTTTTCCATTAATAATGATGTATTTCGGATACATCACGTTTTTCAAAAAACCGTCTTTGGTAACGAAAAGCCGCTTCTCAGAGCGGCGGCAGACAACCACGAAAAAACTGGACAATCTAGGAGCCGCTTTTGCTATGTCGGATAATATTCATTCGCACATTCTATTATATATATGGCGAGATGCCTGTCAACCCCTGCCCACAGACGAGCCCAAAATAAAAACCCCTTCTATATATAGAAGGGGTTTTGTCGTTTTTTGATTACGGCTTGTTTTGGAGAGTAACTTTCACGGTCATTTTGCTGATCGTGCCGCCCTTTGCCACGCGGAGCAACTCAATCTCAAATTCCTTTCCGACGGAAGCTTCGGCGATAGCCAAACGAACATCCATTCCGTTCTTGACCGTTTTTCCGTTGACCTTGGTAACGATATCGCCCTTCTTCAGGCCCGCTTTTGCGGCAGGAGAAGCCATGTTGCCGTCAACGCTGGTCACCATAGACCAACGATCATTGGGGGAACGATTGTCATAAGTAAGTTTGCACAATGCAATCAAAGCTTCAGGATCATCAACGCCGGTCATGGTATAAACCCTGTCAAGATCCTGGAAGCGCGGTTTGTCCGCAGTTCCCATTCGCGGGAAATTCATAACCATCGCTTCGGCGCCAAACCACGGCATTTTCACGATGCCCGTCTTGAGTTGTTCAACGTTCAGCATGGTAATGGGGACGGCGAAACCCAGGCCGTTAGCAGAGCGGACAGTGAGATCAGCTAGGCCGATAACATTGCCGCGCGCGTCAATCAACGGACTGCCGGAATTCCCCGGATTGATCGGACAGTCGGTCTGGATAAAATCTTCCAGATACCAGAAATTGATGTAACGGTGCAGGGCACTAACCCTCCCGGCAGTCAAGCTGTTTGATAAACTGTACGGTGCGCCGATGGCGCAAACCGGCTCGCCAACCGTCGGAGCGCGAGTCTTGTCAATTTTGGCCACGTTGTAGTCGGCCGGATCAACATCCGGAACTACTAGCATAGCAAGGTCTCTTGAGGTATCCACGCCAACCAGTTCCGCCTTGTACTTGCGATTCTTGGACGGCATGGTAACGAAATAGGTATAACTGGCAATTTTGATAACCGCTGAACCAAAGGGCGTATTAACTTCAAGCTGGTCATCCTCGTCCTTCACGACGTGAGCAACTGTTACGATGTGCTTTTCCTTGTCCAGAAAAAATCCAGTGCCGCCGCCGGTGATCGTCTTGATTCCCAAAAATTCCTTGTCAAATTCTATAACGGTCTCAATGTCCACGACGCAATCTTTGTAATAGTCGTAAATCTTGACCGTATCCAGGGACAGTGCGTCCTGAGGACTGCCAGCGTTGTGCAAAACAGGACTGCACAACATCGCCACCAGCGCCGCCATCGCAAGAACGCGCATGGCACACTCCTATAAATGAACCTCGTTAATTATAGCACTTAAAAAAAAGTCAACAACCTTGCCCGCCCTGCCTGCCGACGAGGCAGGCGATGAGGCGAGCCTGCCCGCCGATGAGGCGGGCCCTAAAGCTCCGGATTTTTGACGCGATAACTGAACGCTTCAGCCAGATGATTGGCGTTGACTTTATCGGACATTTCCATATCGGCGATGGTTCGCGCAACTTTTAAAATTCTGTAGTAGCCGCGCGCGGAAATCATTGAACGGTCAAAAATTTCTTTCAAAAATTCTTCGGCCGGTTTTTCCAGCGGAATCATTTTTTCGGAAAGTTTTGACGGGATCTCCGAATTGGTCAAAAACTTGTGGCCCACGAATCGCTCCGCCTGAATTTTTCTGGCCGCTAATACTTTTTTTATCAAACCGTCCTCGCTTTTTTTCTTTTCGCCGCGCAGTTCGGAAATTTTTAGGCGCGGCACGTCAATTTGAATGTCAATTCTGTCCAGCAACGGGCCTGAAACTTTTTTCTGGTAACGAAAAACTTCATACGCGCTACAGCGGCAGGCTTTTTCGGCGTCCCCGTAAAAACCGCACGGGCAAGGGTTCATTGCCGCGACTAAAATAAACTTGGACGGCAGATTCAGGCTTTGCCGCGAACGGGAAATCATCACCTTGCCGCTTTCAAGCGGCTGACGGAGCGCCTCAAGAAGGTCGCGGTGGAATTCCGGCAGTTCGTCCAGAAATAAAACGCCGCGATGCGCCAGGCTTATTTCCCCCGGCCTGGGATTTTGGCCGCCGCCGACAACCGAAACCAAAGATGCCGAGTGGTGCGGCGCTCGAAATGGCCGGTAGTTTACGAACGGCTCCCCCGCCAGCTCGCCGGCCGAGCTGTAAATCTGGGTCATTTCAACAATTTCATCCAAACTGGGTTGCGGTAAAATGGAATTTAGCGCCTGCGCCAGCATAGTTTTTCCCGTTCCTGGCGGTCCGAACATCAAAATGTTGTGGCCGCCTGCCGCAGCAATGGCAAGGGCGCGCTTGGCATGTTCCTGTCCTTTAATTTCGGAAATGTCCGGAAAATCCCCGCCCGCCCTGCAAGCAATTTGAGTCTCCGGCTGGCATACAATCAAAGAACGCCCCTCTAAATGGTCAACAAGTTCGTTCAAGCTGCCGACCGCAAAAACATTTACCCCTTGCAAAATTGCCGCTTCCTCGGCATTTCCTTTCGGCACGAATAAATTTTTCTTTCCAAGTTTTTTGGCAAGACGCGCGATACTCAAAGCGCCGTTAATCGGGCGAAGTTTGCCCGACAGTGAAAGTTCCCCCGCGAAAATCTTATCCTCGGAGTCAAAATCTTTTATCTGCTGGCTCGCCAGAAGATATCCTATCGCGATGGCAATATCATACTGCGAACCGGCCTTCTTTATGTCCGCCGGCGCGAGATTCACCACAATTTTGCGATTTTCTTTATTGGGCGCTTTGACGCCGATATTTTTGAGCGCGGAATTCACGCGCTCTTTCGCCTCGGAAAGCGCCTTATCCGCCAGACCTACTATATTAAAAGAATGCAGACCGACGTTTATGTCAGTCTCCACTTCAATCAGCCGCGCATCAACCCCTTCCAGTTCAGCCGAAAAAATTTTGGAGATGTTGGACATTAACCAACATCATAATTACTTCTTGCAGTGTTTGCAATACCGAGATTCCGGGTCCACTTTCAAAACCTCCGCTTCAATTTCCATTCCGCACTTTTCACAACGGCCGTATTCGTTCTTAAACAATTTATCCAGCGCATTTTTAACATCCAAGAGCCGCTCTTTCAGCGCTTGCCTCAATCCAAGATTTTTCTGGTATTCCTCCGCTTCGTCGGCCTCTTCGTCAAATGTCTCTCCCTCGGTATCGCTTCCCATATCCGGCACGCCGCCTAAATCGGCAAGCTGCTTTACAATTTCCTTCTGCTCTTTGAGAAGGCGTTTGTGAAATTCGTCCAGTTCTTTTTTTGTTACTGCCATAAAAGGATTATACTCTATAACCCCAGCAGCGGCAAAACGGACTTGAGAGCATCGTAATTTGTGCTCACCACGAAATAGTCGCCGACAATTCCATAATTGAACGACGCCCCTGATTGGGTACCGACGGAATACCGAGTCTGATAACTTCCCACCTTGCCATTTTTGAAACCCGAAAACGTTCCGGGCGGCAATAAATACATATTACCCAATTCCAGAACCGGCTCTATCTCGCCGAATCCGCCCAGAACAGACTCCGAACTTACACCCGCTTTTAATTTCGCAACGTAAACCGGCCAGACTCCTTTGCTGTCGTAATAAAGAAGCGCGGTAAAATCGTTTTCAAACCAATTGCCCACGCTTAACGCCGTTGTGGCCGGAATTACACCAACCAAGTAGTCAGAAAACGGCACCTGCCCGTTGGCATCGGAAATTTTTATTTCCTTAAATTGCCCGTCAGCAAGCTGGTTAAAGGCTTCGTTTTGGAGAGCTAGAATAATTGTCGGATAATTCCTATCTGAAAGATTGAGTTGAGCTTCGGCGGCGGGCGGAGTGACAAGATAGCTCTGGTGCGCGGCAGGAGCGGGCGTAGAAACTTCATTCGCCGGCGGCTGTTCGGTGGCCGCCTCTTTTTTCTGCCCAAACAATGCCGGAAAAATTACAAAATAAGCAAGAGAACCGACAACACCGATAAAAGCAATCGCGCCGATTATCAAAATCGCCGTCTTTGGCTTAGCGGCGCCGGGAGCGGCAGGAGCCGCAGGAGTGGCTGGAGCTGTGGGAGTGGCTGTAGCGCCTCCGGGAATCGGCGACGGCGCAAAAGTTTCCGGAGCAAAAAAATCCGGCTGAGGCACAGCTTGCCCTGAACCTGCCGAAGGAGCTTGACTCGTCACGGGCGGAGGCACAACTGGCGGAACTTCCGGCGGCATCCCCTCTCCCGTAGTAACTTTTATATCATCGTCCATATCATTTATTTTAGCATAATAATCTCAACGCGTTATCCACAGCGAGTTCCGCTAATAAGTCACCAAAATAACTCACCAAAAAGCTACGCGGCGAGGCAACTACCATTGGAATAATATTAACGACATCGTAAGTCGTTAATTGACGGCTAAAGTTTAGTGCTTGGAGGCGTTGTAGAGTTGGAGGACCTCGCTAATATAACGACTTGCGATGTCGTTATATTAGAGTAAACTGATAAGAACCATGAAACGCGCATTCTCGGCCAATGAAATTTACCACGTACTCAACCGAGGCGTGGATAAGCGAAAAATTTTTATTGATGACGGGGACTATTCCCGATTCCTGCACGACTTATTTGAGTTTAACGACACGGAACAGGTAAATAATACCGCCTACTGTTTTCGCAATCGCCCCAATTTTAACGACATCGCAAGTCGTTATATTGGAGTTAGGGAAAGAAAACCGAGGAAATTATTGGTGGACGTTTTGGCTTTTTGTTTGATGCCCAACCATTATCATCTACTGCTAAAACCGAATTTTGATGACGGCGTAACTCAATTTATGAAAAAATTAAACATCGGCTATGCAAAATACTTCAATGAAAAATACGAAAGAAGCGGCGCTTTGTTTCAAGGAAGATTTAAAGCAATACAAGTTACCGAGGAGGCTCATTTTATCCATCTCCCCTACTACATACACTTCAACCCGCTTGATTTAAAAACACCGGAATGGAGGGAAAGAAAATTACAAAATTCTGCAGTGGCAATAAAATTTTTGGAGAAATACCGCTGGAGCAGTCACTTAGACTATTTAGGAAAGAAAAATTTCCCATCGGTAACCCAGAGAGACTTCCTGCTGGAATTTTTTGGCGGGACGAAAGGATATGAGGATAAAATAAAAAATTGGTTAAAGAATTTGGACGTGAATGATCTTGGAAAAACGACCCTTGAGTAGTTCAATATAACGACTTACGATGTCGTTATATTGACGGTAACTGGAGGGTTTGCGGTTGCCGAGCAAAGCGAGGCAACTACCATTGGAATAATATTAACGACATCGTAAGTCGTTAGATTAGCGGCAACTGCTCTCTGCTCTCGGAGGGCGTTGAGAATTAACGACTTACGATGTCGTTATATTGACGGCTAAAGTTTAGTGCTTGGTGGCGTTGTAGAGTTGGAGGACTTCGCCGGCAGAGAGGGCTCTATCATATACGCGGACTTCGTCGATGGAGCCTTGAAATAAGGTAGAAGCCACCCCGCTCTGAAAAGAGCCGATTTCTGTATTCACCGCTTGGGCTGTAATCGTGGGACTGAACGTACTTCCGATTGGCAATCCATCTGCGTAGAAACGCGAGCTTGAACCGTTTATAACCACCGTTGCTAAATGCCAACCTCCGTCGTCTATTGTATTAGTGGGTACAGCTGTATAAGTGGTGCCGGTGAACATAGCAAGCCTAGAACTACTGTCTTTCATGAAATCCCATTGTGTACTCGCCCCACTACGCCTGGCTATAATTCTATCATTTTGAGTTTTTATTGACGTTTTAATCCACGCGGAAAGAGTAAAATTATCCGTTAATGTACTTCCCGCGCTTCCCGCGTTTATCCAGTCGTTTGTCCCGTCAAAATTGAGGGCTTGGCCAGCGATACCAACGGCCGGAGCGGTAGTCGTTGCCATTCCGGAGACCACGCCATTGTTTCCTGACGGACTGACGTCAGTTGCGATTCCCGTGCCCCAGTTCATGTATTTGCCGTCAAAGGGCCAGTAGCCGACCAAACCTTCTTTCATAAAAGTGTCTTGGGAGACGTTGGCTTTGGAGCGAAACTCCGGCGCGGCGGATTCGTAGAGCTCCTTTACTTCGCCGGCGGAGAGGGCTCTGTTGTATACGCGGACTTCGTCTATTTGACCCCTGAATAACGCCGCTGGACTTGCCGCGGCATAGCGTCCAATACGCACTGTATTTGCCCAAAATGTGTTGTTTATACTAAAGGAATCTGTTCCGTCACTACCAAGAACGCCATCCAAATAACCCCACATAGAGGTGCTATTCCACTCCATGACAACGTGGTGCCATGTGTTTTGAGAAACCGCGGATGCGCTAAAAAAATAGGTATTCACCGAAGTACCGTTTCCAATATTAAAATCCCAAGTCGTATGAGAAGTGCCCATATCAAGATATATTCTATTATTGCTGTCTATGACGGAAGAGAAAGGAACCGCGTCAGTTCCTGTATATACACCCGCTTTTATCCATAAAGATATTGTTCCGGTATTACTCAAAAACCCCGTCGTTGCGGCATCTATATAGTCATTCACCCCGTCAAAACTTAAGGCTTGGCTCGCGACGCCAATGGCGGGGGCGGTAGTCGTTGCCATTCCGGAGACGACACCATCGTTGCCTTGGCCGGAGACGTCGGTTACGATTCCCGTGCCCCAGTTCATATTGTTCCCGTCAAAATTCCAGTACCCGACAAGACCGTCGTTGGGCTGGTTTTTTTGCTTATTGAGCGTAGTTCTGTTTTGCGGAGCGTTCTTGTTGTATAGGTAGGCAACTTCGCCGGCGGAGAGGGCGCGGTTATATAATCTAACCTCGTCTATTAGGCCGTCAAAAAAATACGTCCCAGGCCAACTACCAATCGTCGTACCTCCAGCGGCAACATTGGGAGTGGATGCCGAGCCGGTACAGGATACCGCAACACCATCAACATAAATTGTGCTGGTCGTATTAATAGCCCCGGCTGTTTTGGTTCCAACCAAGTGATACCATCTTCCCGCAGTAACCACACCAGCGGCAGTGGCGCAGTTATTTCCACCAGCATACGTCAGGCTCACCACCCCCGAACCGGTGCTATTCAAAAATAGACTAAAAGCCCCAAGAGCTGCCGTACTGCCGATGATGGCAACTGGACTGTCATAGCCGACATAGGCCGTGCTGTTGGCCTTAATCCACGCCGACCAAGTGGCCGTGACATCACCGGTTAAACCCGTAGCACCCATCGCAACTTGATCATTTACGTTGTCAAAACTTAAGGCTTGGCCGACGACGCCCGGCCTAACTCCTTCTTGGCCAAAGCCGCTGATGTTTCCGGAGTTGCCGGATGGGCTGGCGTCGGTTACTTCATTGGAAGAATCGCCCCAGTTCATATCTTTTCCGTCAAAACTCCAATAACCAACTAAGCCATCATTCAATGTGCTGGCGAGGCGGAGTTGGTTGACAACCTTCCTGGTCGCCGCGCTTAAAGGCGACCAGCCTAGGACTATGATGAGAGCGAGAGCGGAGACTATGCAGAAAATTATGATTTTTTTGAACTTCATAGCTTTTTAAATTCCTACTTAATTTTCAATTTCCAATTTACAATTTTCATTGAATGTTTCAATTAGTCAATTTCTCATTTAATGACGAGGTGATTTTTTGAAAAATCATAGTTAATTCCTGCGCTTCTTTCCATAACTTTTTTAATTCTTCGCTTAATTCGGGTACGCATTTGACCAACATTCGCAACCAATGCTTTGTTTCTTGCACTTCCTTCTTACATATAAAAATCTTATTTCTGAAATCCTTTTTAGAGCTAGCGCCATTTGCTTCCATATAATTGGCACCAACGCTAGTGGCCGATCTCACGAGCTGGTCTATTATTGATCTGGTTATGAAGTCTTGTTTGATGGCTTTGCATAAGACAATTACCGCCTCTCCAAATTTCGCGGTTCGCTCTTCCAAGTCGTATTTGTTTGAAAATTGTGTCATTAGTCATTGATTGTAAATTGAAAATTGAGAATTGTAAATTTTATTGTAGGTCTGTTTTTATTATAGCATTTTTACGCCTTGCCGCCCGCCGGAGTAGTTCCTCCCTTATTGATACTTTTTGTAAATGTTGTTGTGATGGTCAAAGTCAAGAAGACGAATTTCTTGTTGTTTGATTTCATAAATTAAAACGTACGGGTCCACGTGAATGCGGCGATAATTTCTCAAATTCAAGCGGAACAACCAAAACATACTTAGGCCCCTCTTTCATCACACTACAACGATTTCAAGTATTGCTGAAACTTGCGATAAGAAAAAAATCGCTTACCGCGCCCCTTATCCAGTTCTTTTGACACTTTTTCTAACATCTTAACCTTTCCTTCCTTCAGCCCTGCCACAAACAACTCTCCAATGATTTGCTCCAGGGTCTCTAGTCGGTTCTCTAGTCTTTTATAGTTTTTCTGCAGAATAGCGGTGCTCATATTTGTCAGTATATCATAACAAGAATACCCCCGACAATATAAGAGGGACTACGGGGTGGGTTCCGGGGTTTTGGTCTTTTATGAGGATAAAATTAAAAACTGGCTCAAAGATCTAGGCTTTGATTCAATAAACGAATTAGCCTTGGAATCTTAATTTCTAAGGAAGTCCGACTTCCTTAGATTGGCGACGAATGCTTTATACGGTCGCCGAGCGAGATGAAGCGAAACGAACGAGGCAACTACTCTAGAAAGTAAGCCCAAGACGTTGCGAACGCCTTAGATTTGGAAGTAATTCTAGTGAAGTCGGACTTCCTTAGATTGGAGGCAACTACCCTAGTGTTTGGCGGCTTAGTGCTTACTAGAATTATATAGCTGGAGGACTTCGCCGGCGGACCCCCACACCAAACGAGTTTCAAGATTCTGTTGATTTTTTAATTCTATTGAGTAATTGACGCAGGGCTCTGGCTCTAAGTTTGAGATTATGTTCACGATGTCGTGCTTCCTCTTCATTGGCGTAACCCTCAAAATAGACTAACTTGAATGGCATTCTTGGCGTGGTTGACGGAACAAGACCGGAATTATGTTCTTTGAGCCTTCTCTTTAAATCTGATGTCGAGCCTATATAAAGCTTGGCATCTTTCAAGCTTTTTAAAATGTACATAAAGAACATAATTCAAAAACTCGTTGTGGTGTGGGGGCGGAGAGGGCTCTAGCGCTTAATGTTTAGTGGCATTATATAATTGTAAAACCTCGGAAGCAGACAGGGCTCTATTATATATGCGGACTTCGTCAAGGAGGCCGGACGTATACTTTAAACCTCCGGAGTCCCCCGCTCTGCCGATTTCAAATGGAGATGTCGTGTCCGACATATCAACACCCACATTTTTGGCTGCGCTGTTTTGAAACACGCCATCTTTATAGGTGTACCCATTACTGCCGTCGGCGACGAAGGTAAAAAAGTGCCACGAGGTGTCATACGTTCCGGCATTGACACCACTGCCATAAACCTGACTGCCACTAGTACTCCATACCTTCATCCTCAATGTCCCCGCAGCGTCTGCTGAGTCAATTGAGTACTCCCAAGGACTGCCTCTTTTGCCAAGCACACCCAGACTGGCAGTTGTGTTATTTGCCTTCATCCAAAACGAAAAAGTAAATATATTGTCGGCGAATGAAAGCTGTGATTTATCCCCCATTGTCATATAGTCGTTCGTTCCGTCAAAATTGAGGGCTTGG
>Ga0208958_1003713_pt1 | contig 11588 bp, 12 predicted proteins | sample RifOxyB1_FD_184032 | JGI IMG/M metagenome (GOLD analysis project Ga0208958, IMG submission 184032) | Soil microbial communities from Rifle, Colorado - Rifle Oxygen_injection B1 (SPAdes) | ecosystem: Environmental > Terrestrial > Deep subsurface > Rock core/Sediment | place: Rifle, Colorado...
CTGCTAAATTAGTAAGTCTCTTTTTTAATTCGATTGCATCTTTATGAATTTTGATTACATCTTTTTTAACTTTTCTATAATTTTCTTTCTCCAGAGTGAGATTACATACCATTTCAATTAACGAAGCTGCAAATGCCCCTGAAAGAGCAGATACTACACCACCGGCTGGGGTTGGTCTTTTACTACCAAGTTCTTTTTGGAATTCTTTTAATGTTTGAGAATTAATTATTCCCATCAATGCGTATTATATATACCTTTTTTTGATTTAATCAAATTATCAAGTAAATAAGAGATTGTAACCGGGCCAACTCCTCCTGGAACGGGTGTAAAAAAACCTGCTTTTTGAGAAACACTTTCTTCAAAATCCCCCTTCGGTGAACCAATATCAATTATTATTGCTCCTTCCTTCACCATATCCGCTTTAACAATATTAAATACTCCAGTTGCACTTATAATAACATCTGCCTTTAATGTTAGATTTTTAATATCTTTAGTTAGTGAATCGCATTCAATTACCTCATATCCTTCTTCCTTTAACTCTTTTACCAGAGGTTTTCCTACCATTCCAGTAGATCCAACCACACAAATTTTGGAAATTATTAGTTGGTTAATGTCTGAGAGTGTTTTTGCATAATTTAATATTTCAATTGCAGCCTTTGATGTGGGATGAATAAAAGGACTATCATCTCTTAAACCATCAACGTCTTTTTCTTTATAAATAGTACCAATTATTTCATCTTTAAAACTTGAAAGTTCTCCTGGAATTGGAAGTTGTATCATTATTCCTGAGACTTCATTATCCATATTTAAAGTATTTATTAGAGTTAGTAAATCTTCTTTTTTGGTTGTTTCTGGCAAATAATAAACATCAACTTGAATTCCAATTTTTTCTCCTGCTTTTTTCTTCAAACTAACATAGAGTTTACTAGCAGGATTATCACCTATCACAATTGATGCTAGGTGTGGAAACAATCCTTTAGTATTTAAGTCAAGAACGTCTTTTTTTAATTCTTCACTTTTTTGAAAAGCAAAAAGCTTACCATCAAATATAATTGCCATGAGGCTATTATATCAGAGATTAATGGATGGGGAATTTTTTGTTTAATGTCTTAACTTGAAAAGCAACATTTCTTAAAAATTTATCTTTGGGCAATCTATTTCTAAAATCTTTCATAAATATTACTCTTTTGTCTTTATCTTCTGGAAGTTTTTCGTCTTTGACATGATCAACTACATCCAGAATAAACTTGGAGATTGTCGTCATTTCTTTTTCTTTCATTCCCCTTGTTGTAACTCCAGGAGTCCCCAGACGAATTCCGGATGGAATAAATGGCGGAGCGGAATCGTTAGGTACTGAATTTCTATTAACTACAATACCTGCATGCTCCAATGCCTCAGCAACAACATTACCTGATAAGTTTAAGGGTCTTAAATCTACAACTATTAAATGGCATTCAGTTTTTCCCGTAACAATTGTTAGACCTCCTTTTTTAAGTTCTTCAGCCAAAAATATGGCATTTTTGACAATTTGTTCACTATATTTTTTGAATGATTTATCTTCTGCCTCGGTTAGAGCCTGTAAAATTCCAGCTGTTGTATTATTGTGTGGTCCTCCTTGAAGACCCGGGAAAACTGCTCTATCAATTTTATTTCCCATATCAGCATCTTTCGTAAGTCCTTTTTGGGTTACCATGATCATTGCCCCCCTTGGTCCTCTTAAGGTTTTATGTGTTGTGGTTGTAACAACATGTGCAAAAGGGACAGGTGAAGGGTAAACTCCTGACAGTATTAGACCTGAGACATGAGAAACATCTGCTACTAAGTATGCACCAATTGAATCAGCAATTTCACCAAATTTTTTCCAATTCAAAATTAATGGGTATGCAGTTGTACCTATAAACAAAAGCTTTGGTTTTTCACTTTTAGCCAGTTTTTCAACCTCGCCATAATCAATAATTCCATCATCCTTTGTTCCAAACTGGACTGATTTAAAAAATTTTCCAGAAAAAGTAATATCGGGGTGTCCATGAGTTAAGTGTCCACCGGAAGAAAGTTTTAACCCCATTATTTTGTCGCCTTGATTTAAAAGCGCAAAAAGTACAGCTGAATTGGCGGGACTACCTGAATAAGGTTGGACATTAACATGTTCTACTTTAAAAAGTTTCTTGGCCTTCTCGATTGTTAGACTCTCAATTTCATCAACAAGTTTATTTCCTTGATAATATCTCTTATAAGGATAGCCTTCAGAATATTTATTCATTAAGATGGAGCCTACTGCTTCACGAACCGTCTTTGAGGCATAATTTTCAGAAGGAATCATCATCAGGGTATCTTTTTGCCTTTGTTCCTCTTGTTTTATTATTTTTTGAACAATCGTCATTAGAAGATTATATACCATTAGCTAAATCTATTTGATGGTCTTGTTTCCCTTGATCTTAACAAAGTATATTTTTGCTTACTGGATCGACATAAAACCACTACATACTCCTCATGAGGCATAGCCAAAGGAGTTTCTAAAACAACTCCAAATCCTATTTCCCATTGGCCCAGTTTTTCTGGAAATAAACCACTCGAACTCCCACCCTTGTCATTGAAAATAGACCTCGGATGTTCTCTCATAATTTGGACTTCTGCCGCTTCGCGATTTAAACTTGTTATGGGCTCCCACCCTACTGTAAATATTTTTTTATCTTTTTCGCTTTCACCAATAGTTGGAAAGACAACTGAATCTCCTACCTGGATCTCTTCTAAAATTATTTCTCCGGTATGTACTCCTTTATTTTGTATCTCTTGTCTCATTCTTAACCGCTGAATTTATCCTAATTAAAGCTTTCTTGCAAGAAGAAAAATTATTTTAAATCTTTTCAAAAATTTTAGTAGTAAAAACATAATTCTCATCAGAATCCACTTCCGATGAAATTACTTTTTTAAAATCTGAATAATCTGGGAAAAAAGTATCACAGTTAAATTTTCCTTTAACTATTGTTAAGTAAAGACGGTCAGTAAACTCAATCATTTGTTTGTAGATGCTAGCTCCACCTATTACAAAAACTTCATCTTCCTTACTTTTTTTGATTCTATCTAATGCTCCTTGTATAGAATTAGCAACAAATGTATTGTTTCTTTTGCTTTTGAAGTTTTTATCAAAAGAAACTACTATGTATTCCTTTGCCGGCATTGGACGACCACTTATATCATAATAACTTGCCATGGAGTTATAGGACTTATCTCCAACCACAGCAACTTTACTTCGTGTCATTAAAGAAAGCCTTACCAAATCTTTTTTAATATGCCAAGGAATTTTATTGTCTTTGCCAATACCGTTTTCTTCATCAGTCGCCACAATAATACTAATTCTTGGAGATTTCATTTACTTTTTTTCTTTTTGATATCTTTAGGTTTTGCATCCTTTGCAAAAAATCCACCTGAAACAGTTAACTCTGCCTTTATAGGTGGATGTGGATCATAACCTATTAAAATAGCATGCTTTGGTCTAAATCCGTCAACTGTTTTCACTTTATTATCGATTTTTACAACTGGAAATTTTTTAGGTTTTCTTGCAAGTTGCTCTTTAGCTGCAGCAAAATGATTTTCGTAAATATGTACATCTCCAAATGTATGAATAAACTCACCCGGTTTATATCCTGTTAATTTTGCAAGTATTACTGTCAAAAGTGCATAACTTGCTATATTAAATGGAACACCAAGAAAAATATCTGCACTCCGTTGATAAAGATGTAAACAAAGCCTGCCACTTTTAACATTTAATTGATACATATTATGACAAATCGGAAATCTTGAAGCTTCATCGGGAAGTGCCATACCGTATAGATATTCAGGATTCCAGGAATTTACAATTAAATTGTGAGCATCTGGATCAGCTTTAACTTCTTTTAATACCCATTTGACCTGATCAATTGTTCTTCCTTTCTTAGTAGGCCACCTTCTCCACATCTCACCGTAAACACGTGGTAGTTCTCCAAATTTTGACGCATACTTTTTGTCTTTTTTAATTTTTTCAATAAATTCCTCTTTGGTAAGTTCGGGAACTTTTCCCTTAGACATCTTCTCCTTATATATTTTATAAGGGTAGTCGTCCCAGATATGTACATCGTTATCAACCAAATATTTTATATTTGTTTGACCAGATAAGAACCAGTATAGTTCAGCAACTACACCCTTCCACCAAACTTTTTTGGTTGTTAAAAGTGGGAATCCTTCAGCTAAATCAAACCTAATCTGTGCGCCAAACTTACTATATGTTTTAACTCCGGTACCTTTATCTGTTTGGGCCACACCGTGTTCAACAAGTTCTCTTAATAAATCTAAATATTGATACTCCGGATGCCTTTTTGTCATTTTTTACCTGTACTTCCAAATCCACCTTTTCCCCTTTCACTATTAGTAAGTTTTTTTGATTTAATAATGTTTGCATGAGGTACTATTTGTAAAATACCTTGAGCAACTTTGTCACCTTTCTCAAATTTGTAACTTTTTTTTCCTAAATTAACCATTATAACCTTCCATTCACCCCTATAACCCGCATCAATTACACCACCCATAACATGTAATCCAAAATTAAAAGCTAATCCGCTTTTATCTCGGAAGGAAACAAAAAAGCCTTTTGGAATTTCTGACGAAATTCCCGTAGAAATTGCTTTATATTCGCCCTTTTTTAAAACAACTAATTCATTTGAATAAATATCAAAACCAGCATCGTCATCGTGGGCATAGTTTGGAAGTTTTGCATTTCTTTCTAAGAAGACAAATTTAATTGTTGGTTTTTTGATTGTCATTGTTTACTTGACTGTGTAACACTTTGTTCCCATGATAACGTGGTGTTGTTCGGCTATAGGTGTTTTCAACCGGGAAAGAAAGTCTCTCAAAAGAAAATGCACAAATTTTGTCACCACAATAGATAACAACATCATTGTCGCTATTATTTCTTAACTCTAAAGCGGCTGGGCCATTCCACCCAGGATCAAATCTGGCTGATGTCTGATGAATAACTACCCCAAGTCTTGCAAAACTACTTTTTCCTTCTAATCTTCCAATAATATCATCAGGCAATGTTAAAATTTCTAAAGTTTCACCAATAAAAAATTGACCAGGTCTAATTGTAATAGGATCTCCAACTTTTAGATTTATTTCTTTATACATTTCTTTATTAACCCCCAGTCTTATATCAATAACAACATCTCTTCCCATGGTAGGAATAAGGATTCTTTTACCAAGATGAAAGTCCATTGAAACTTGGTCAATATCTTTTTCCCAATTTTTACTCATATTACCGATTTTTATTTTTCCAGATTTTATATATTCTTTAATCGCCCAGTCAGGAAGAGTACCATGAACATTTTGAAGTAGATAAGAATTTGTTGAAATCATGACTATTGTTTTTTATCAGTAACAAAGATTTATGTCAATATGGAAAGTGTAAATAAATTGTAATTTATTTTTCTTCTTTCTTTGGAAGTTTCCATGAAGCAAATTTACAATCAGGATATCTGCTACAACCATAGAATTTTCCTTTCCTGCTCTTTTTAACGATTACATCTCCTTCTTTACAATCAGGACATTTAACACCTACTTTTTCCAGATATTTTTCTGTGTGTTCACAATCCGGAAAAGTAGAACAACTTATAAATTTTCCAAATCTTCCAACTCTTATAACAAGTTCTCCATCTTTACAGTCTGGACATTTTTTACCTAACTTTTCTGTTTCTATCTTTACTCTTTTTGCATCTTTCTCAACACTTTTTAACTTCTTCTCAAATGGAGTCCAGAATTTTTTCATTTCTGTTTCCCATTTTATTTTGCCATCTGCAATTTTATCCAAATCCTCTTCCATCTCTGCAGTAAAACCAAAATCAAGTTCTACCGGGAAATTTTTAACCAAGAACTCGGTTACAGCAAAACCTATTGTTGTGGGAACAAAAACTTTATCCTGTTTTTCTACATAACTTCTAATTTGAATAGTTGAAATAATTGGAGCATAAGTTGAAGGTCTACCTATTCCCAATTTTTCCAATGTCTTAATTAAAGATGCTTCATTATATCTTGCCGGTGGCATTGTAAATTTTTGTTCTGACCAAACTTTTTCTTTCTTAAGTTCTTCATCTTTTGCAACTTCAGGTAATATTACAATTTCAGAATCAATTGGAAAAAGTTTTCTCCAACCGTCAAACTTCATTATTTGTCCTGAAGCTCTAAGAAGATAATTGTCTGCTGAAACATCAATTGTGGTTTCATCATAAACAGCAGGATTCATTTGACTTGCCAAAAATCTTCTTCTTATAAGACTATGCAATTTCTGAGCTCCTTGTTCCGCACTAATTGTAGATAAGTCTTGTGTAGAATCTGTCGGTCTAATGGCCTCATGTGCTTCCTGTGCGGATTTACTATGAGTTTTATAAAAATGGGGTTTTTCAGGAAGATAATTTTTACCATATTCTTTTTCTATAAAAACTCTTGCCAAGTTAACTGCATCAAAAGATAAATTTAATGAATCGGTTCTGTGGTAAGTAATTAAACCTTCTTCATAAAGTCTTTGAGCAACACTCATTGTCTTTTTGGCACTCCAACCAAAAAGTCTGGCTCCAGCCTGAGTTAAAGTTGATGTGGTAAAAGGAGGATAAGGGCTTTTCCTAACTTCCTTTTTATTAACATTGGCTACCTTGTAATCGGCTTTTTCAAGGGTCGTCAATATTTCATCAGCAGTTTTTTTGTTTTCTACTTTCTCTTTAACTAGAGTAACTACAAAATCTTTATTATCATTCGTTAAAAGTTTAGCAAATATTTCCCAATATTCTTCAGGTTTAAAGGCCTTAATCTCGTTTTCTCTATCAACAATTAACCTAACTGCAACTGATTGAACTCTGCCGGCTGATAGACCACGTCTGACCTTTTTCCAAAGAAGAGGGGAAAGTTTATAACCCACTAACCTATCCAATACTCTTCTTGAAATTTGAGCATCAACTAAATTTTTATTTACCTTAGAAGGCTTTGCTATAGCTTCTTCAACTGCTTTTTTTGTAATTTCATGGAAAGTAATTCTGGAAACAGTTGCTTTAGTATCTAAAATGTCCTCAACATGTTTTGCAATTGCTTCTCCCTCTCTGTCCGGATCAGTTGCAATATAGACTTCTTTGGCCTTTTTAGCTTTAGATTTTAATGCTTTAATTACAGCCTTTTTCTTTTCAATCTCTTGATAATCGGGCTTGAAATTGTTTTTTAAATCAATACTTAACTTACTTTTGGGTAAGTCTTTAATGTGACCCCTTGTAGAATCAACACTATAATCACTACCCAAAAATTTGGATAATGTGGTAGCTTTTGTCGGCGACTCAACAATAATTAATTTCATATGTTATCTAAATAATCTACAATCTCTTTAGCCTTTTGTACAGCAGTTGCTCCATTTTCAATTAAATAATCAGTTGCCTCACTGCCGGCTATTGCAAAAACTTCTGTTCCTTCATTTCCAGCATGATTCGCGGTGGAGATTGTACCAGATCTTTTCATTCCTTCAATAACTAAAACGGCATGAGATAATTTAACAATTAATTGATTCCTTGCTAAAAAATTCTTTCCCTCAGGTTTTGTACCATATGGAAAACCAGAAACCAGTGCCCCATTTTTTACGATCGCTTCCGCAAGCAAACGATTTTCAGGAGGATAGATAATATCAAGTCCCGACCCTAATACAGCAATCGTTCTGCCACCACACTTCAATGCTGTCTCGTGAGCAATAGTATCAATTCCTCTTGCAAGACCCGAAACAATCGTAAATTTATCTTTAACAAGTTCTTTAACAAATTTTATTGTTAATTCTTTTCCTCTTCCACTTGGCATTCTTGTCCCAACAACGGCAATAGCCCTTCTATCTTTTTTTAATAATTTCCCTAAAACATAAATATCGTTCATGAAAATAAAATTTATTTTGTCCCAAAGTAATCATCAAAAATACTTCTTGCAATTGGGCCTGCAACTTTGCTTCCTTCTCCTGACTTTTCCACCATTACAGTTAAGGTCAAGTCATCAAGTGATGCAATAAACCAAGCATGGGTTTTATTGTCTTCGTTTGTCTCCGCTGTCCCGGTTTTACAAAAAACTTCTCCCAACTGCAAATCCAGATGTTTTGCTTTCCAGTCGAAAAATGTATATCCGGTTCCGCCTTCTTCACATACTTTTTGCATTCCATCATTAACCAATTTTAGATTTTCAGGTTTTAGTTTTAAATTAACACATTTTGTATCACCAACAATTTTTAAACTACAAAGTTTTCCTCCATTTAAGACTGTCAAATCAGCCCTGTGAATTCCGACCGGAGTTAAGGCCAAATCTCCTTGGCCTATTGAAAAATGGTAAGTGTTTCCTAAAAACCACTTTTCATTTTTTGTCTTTTCTTTCCAATCAGGTGATGGAACGAGAGACATTATCTCGCCGGGAATATCAATATCTGTTAATTTTGTAAGACCAAACTTTTTCATCCATTCAACCAAGTCATTAATTCCTACAAACTCTCCAATTTTGTAAAAAAAAGTATCGGTTGAGCGGGCGAGAGCGCGGGTTACATCAATCTCACCCTCACGTCCACCATACTGAGTAAAGTACCAATTTGTGTATGAGTAGTTTCCATACATTGATTCAACTGTGACAACCCCAGTATCATTGTACCTAAAATTACTGTCAATCTTTTCTTCTTCCAAAGCTGCAATTGTCACCAGTGGCTTAAAAATTGAGCCTGGATGATAAAGGCCACCAACTGCTCGATTGAAAAGCGGTAAGTCAGGATTATTAAGTGAAGACTTGATATCGTTAGGATCATAACTAGGTGATGAAAAAAGAGCTAAAACATGTCCTTTTTTATCTGTCGCTATAACTGAACCTAATTTGCCTTCCATACTTTTAGCAATTACCTTTTGTAATTTGAAATCAATATTGGTTTTTACGTCGCTTCCTGCGATGGGAGCTTTGGCTCCGATCACTCTTATCTTTTCACCTAAACTATTAACTTCAATTAGTTCCTCACCATCAGTTCCAGTTAAGATACAATTATATTTTTCATTAAGTCCACTCCTCCCAACAATTTGACCCAACTTATAAGGTCCTTTTTCAATACAATTTGGGTCAATCTTACCAACCTCCTCTTCATTAGTTTCAGCAAGATATCCAGTAATATGAGAAAAATCAGAACCATCTAAAACTTCTCCGCCACGGGCCGAAATTTTTCCACGTGTTGCAGGAATCTTAATCCTTTCAATTCTATTTCCCTCGGATAATTTTCTGTAGTAGTCTCCTTTAATAATTTGAAGTTCAACAAGTCTTCCTACTAGAATTAAAAACCCTAAAATTAAAACCCCTCTTAAAAACCAAGAAAACCAAGACTCTCCTTTATTAGAAGTTGCTAATGTTTGCATATCACTATAATATCAAATAATTCAACTTATTGAGTTTAATTAAAATAATGCATAAATCTACATGGACAAAGTCAAAGTAATAACAACTGTCCATGAATGTTTAATAGAAGTAGAAGTAGATAGAAAAGAACTAGCAGAGAAATTATCTTTAGGAAACGAGATCGCAAAGTCAAAAGGCCTGAGACCTGGTCAACCTTTAAATTCATTAAGTCCTTCAGATATTCCTTCTTCTAAAGAAACACTTAATACTCGTTTTGTTATTATCGAAACACAATATAAACAAAGCGTTGGTCTAGAATAACTTAACCTAAAAATTACAAGCCCTTTGTAATTCTAATTCTATTGAGAAGTATTGGATTTTCCAAAAGCTTTCCACAACCCCTGACAACACAAGTTAATGGGTCTTCCGCAATGTAAACTGGCATTTTTGTAGCGTCTGAGATTGCTTTACTTATTCCATGAATTAGAGATCCTCCACCTGCCAGGAAAATTCCTCTTTCCATGATGTCACTTATAAGTTCCGGTGGGGTTTCTTCTAAAACATCCGAAATTCCTGTAATTATTTCGTGAATAATGGGACCTAATGCCTCTCTAATCTCTCCATCCGTAAGTTTTACCGAACGGGGTAGGCCATTTTCCAAATCTCTTCCTCTGACTACCTGGCTTTTTGGTTTTTCAAAATCTGTTGCAGATCCTATTGAAATCTTTACCATCTCCGCGGTTGGTTGGCCCAAAAGAAGAGAATATTTAAGTTTGACATAGTTGATAATCGCCTCATCCATCTCGTCTCCCGCAACTCTTAAAGATTTTCCAATTACCGTTCCACCCAAGGAAATTACAGCAATTTCTGAAGTTCCTCCACCAATATCTACTATGAAATTACCTTCCGGAGAATCTACTATCAGGTCTGCACCTATTGCTGCCGCCATTGGTTCTTCAACTAGGTCAACACGTCTACAACCAGCATCAAGACAAGCATCAGCAACAGCCCTTCTTTCTACATCCGTCACCCCGGATGGAATACCAACAATAACATGAGGTCTTGGAATTTTTGGCATATTTCCACCGGTTTCATGAACTTTTTTGATATAGTGGGTTAAAATTGAGGTTGCTGCATCAAAATCAGCAATAACCCCATCTTTTAAGGGTCTAATAACTTCAATTGTTGTGGGGGCCCTACCCAACATTTTTTTAGCAGAAGAGCCGATTGCCAAAATCTCTTTTGTCTTTTTATTTCTGGCAACAACCGACGGTTCACGAATAGAAATTCCTTTACCCTTGATATAAACAAGGGTATTTGCCGTTCCTAAGTCGATCCCTAAGTCAGTTGAAAAAAAACCCAAGATTAAATTAATTGGATTTGGTATACTTTTAAAAATAGACATGATTCCTGTACTTTTTAACATATTATTCATCTTTATTCCACTTATATTTTTTAAGACCACATCGGAACTCTTTGAATTTAATAAAATTATTGTTCTTTATATTTTTACGACACTCATTGTAACCGTCTGGATTATAAAAAGCATAATTCAAAGAAAATTCATATTTCGTCGCACAATCTTAGACTGGCCGCTTATTGGATATCTTCTAGTTCTTCTTATAAGTACCTTTTTTTCAATTGATCCAAGAACATCAATCTTTGGGTATTATTCAAGATTTAACGGCGGTCTTTTTTCTCAGATATCTTATGTCCTTCTTTACTGGGCGTACGTAAGTAACTTAAGCAAAAAGGAAACGTTTAAAACAATTTACTTTATCTTATTTTCATCACTTCTAGCCTCAGTTATTGCAATTTTGGAACATTTTGGTTTCTTTGTTACTTGTGGACTGATGAAGCTTGGTTTTAAAGAGTCCTGCTGGGTCCAGGATGTACAATCAAGAGTTTTTTCTACCCTGGGACAGCCTAACTGGCTTGCTGCATTAGTCACCGCTCTTTTACCTTTAGGAATTTTTAAAAGTCTAGGATCAACAAAAAAAATTGATTTTAAATTTTTCTTTTGGGCTTTTCTTTCAACCATACTTTTTGTAACGCTACTTTTCACCAGATCAAAATCCGGACTGGGTGCTTTTGGTGTGGGAGCGTTAATCTTCTGGGTGTTTATCTTTTGGAAAAACAAATTGAAATTCGTCAGAGAATTTTTGATTTTAAATTTTCTTTTTGGA
>Ga0208958_1003724_pt1 | contig 11561 bp, 21 predicted proteins | sample RifOxyB1_FD_184032 | JGI IMG/M metagenome (GOLD analysis project Ga0208958, IMG submission 184032) | Soil microbial communities from Rifle, Colorado - Rifle Oxygen_injection B1 (SPAdes) | ecosystem: Environmental > Terrestrial > Deep subsurface > Rock core/Sediment | place: Rifle, Colorado...
TGGCCGTGGCACTGGAGCACGGCGGAGCGGGAGTTTCTCGCGAGGTTCAGGGAGCTGGCGTGTGGTGATTAACGTCAGGGGTACGTCTGGCAGCGGCAAAACAACCGTGGTGCGCGGCGTGTTCAAGGCCGGCACTGCGGAAAAGTTGTTCGCCACCGAAGACGATGGCAGCTTGTTCGGTAAGCAGTCACCGAAGCCGGAGGCATACCGCGTGGACGTCGACGGCGTGGCGCGGCCAGTGTTCGTGATCGGGAGCTATGAGCAGGTGTGCGGTGGGTGCGACAGCATTGGTACGCAGGACGAGGTCTGCGACCGCGTGCGCCGCTATGCGGCGAAGGGGCACGTGCTCTTGGAAGGACTACTGATCAGCCACCTATTTAGCCGGTACGCGGCGTTGGACCGAGAGCTACAGCCGACACGGTATGTCTGGGCGTTCTTGGATACGCCGTTGGAGTTGTGCTTGGCCCGCGTCGAGCAGCGCCGCCTTGAGCGCGGCGTCACGAAGCCACTCAACCCGACGAACACGACGCAGAAGTGGCACGACGCTCACCGGGTGTTCGCGAAGTGTCAGGCCGCCGGCCTGGACGCGCGGTGGGTGGACCATCAGACCGCGACGGCCGACGTGCTGGCGTGGCTGCTGGGTGGGCAGTGACGAACGCAGTGGAGTTCTTCGCGCTGGCGCGTGAGCGAGAGGCGATCCGCCGCCGCCGGTTGACCGGTGCGCCGCCGCCCTGGACGACCCACACGATATTCGCGTGCTGGAAGTTTTGCAATGTGAACCGCGAGCACGACAAGACGACGGCCTGGTTCCGCGAGCACGTGCGGTCAAAACTCACCGGCATCGCTGCGGTGGAAGCGACCTTCATCTTCCGCTGGTTCAACCGGATCGAGACGGGCGAGATCATCAAGGACCTCCTGCTCACCGGGTGGGACACGGCCGAAGCGCGACGTCGCCTCGTCGGTGTCAAGCCATGCTTTACCGGAGCCTATATCATCAAGTCACCGCAGGGCTACTCGAAGCTGGACGGCGTGTTGTGGACGATCGACCGTGCGCGTGAGCAGCTGCCGGCGATGGTGCCAGCCTGGGGCGCGTCGCTGCGTGCGGCGTGGGAGGATCTGCGCACGCTGCAATACATGGGTAACTTCAACTCCTACGAGGTCGTGACAGACCTGCGCTGGACACCGGTGTTGAGCGGCGCGGCGGACATAAATACCTGGGCTGCAGCTGGACCTGGGTGTGCGCGTGGGCTTGGGTGGGTCCACTACGGAGAGCCGGCGCACTTTAACTACAACACGGATTGCGGCCAGCGCGCGCTGTTGGCGCACATGCGCGACCTTCTGGCGCTGAGCCGTGAACCGGCCCACTGGCCAGCGGAGTACGAGCCGTGGGAGATGCGCGAAGTCGAGCACTGGCTGTGCGAGGCCTGGAAGTACGTGCGCTGTCGAGACCACGGACAGCCGCCGCGGAGCCGGTATCGGGGGGTTGTGTGATGCGTAGCGTGTGTGGCCGCGAAATCTATTTCGTGTATGGTTTGGCCGAGCCGACCGCTGCATCGCCACAGGAGGTGCCGGTTCGATACATCGGGTACTCATCCGATCCAGAACGTCGGTACCGAGATCATCTCTATCGCGCACGGAAACCGCCGTCACCGTCGGACACAGATAAGGTTGCATGGCTCAGGTCTTTGGTCGAGCCGCCCAAGTTGATCTTGATAGCGGCAGCAGCCTCCCTGCAAGAGGCTTGGGAGATAGAGCGCGAAGTTATCGCCCAATACCACGAAGCAGGCTGGCCACTCGTCAACATGGCGCCTGGCGGTCAATGCGTCAACCACAGCGAAGCTGTCCGAGAGAGGCTGTCGCGCGCCAACAAGCGGAGATTCGCCGACCCACGCTCGCATGCCGTCTTGAGCAGAGCGCAACGGCGTCGATGGGAGAATAATCCTGCAGCGCGCGAGAAGGCGCGGGCTACTACCATCGCGCAGTTCAAAGACCAAGAAAAGCGAGCCAACCATAGCGCAGGCCAGCGCGCTAGGTGCGCTCGTCCTGATGAAGCAGAGGTGCGTCGGCAGCGCGCCACCGCCCAGTTCGCTGACCCGCAAGCTAGAGCCGTTGCGCGAGAGAAGGCCATCGCACAGTGGGAACGTATCAAGGCCGATCCAGATAAATATGAGCAGGCCCGGGCGCACTTACGACGTGCCGGGCGCCGCCGACGAGAATTGGAGGCTGCGCGTGCATCTCATCAACGCTAGGAACGTCCATCAAGCATTGCCTCAAGCCATCGACCTACTAGCGCGAGTCGGAGTTGAGCGCCGTAGCCGGAATGGGCCTGTGTTAGTCAGCCCAGACCCAGTTGCTACGACGTACGAACGCCCAATAGAGCGCGTCGTGTTTTGGCCGCACCGTGATGCCAATCCAGCGTTCCACGTCTTCGAGAGTCTCTACATGCTCGCGGGCAGGAACGATCTAGCAGGCCTGCAACGCTACATCAAGGACTTTGGACGGTATAGCGACGATGGCGCTACATTAGCAGGAGCCTACGGGTTCCGATGGCGAAGAGCGTTCGGCCGAGACCAACTTGCTCATATTGTGCATGCGCTCCAAAACGACCCGTGCGATCGCCGGCAGGTTCTCCAGATGTGGGACAGCCAGCGCGATCTAGTAACGATCGGCAAGGATGTGTGCTGCAACCTGGTCGCGACATTTCAGATCGGTGTTGATGGGCGGCTCGACATGCTCGTGACACAAAGATCTGGCGACATCATCTGGGGCGTGTACGGCGCCAACGCAGTGCACTTCGCCGTGCTGCAGGAGTATGTGGCGCGGTGTATTGGTTGCGAGCTTGGCACCTTCACGCACGTGACGGCGAATTACCATGCCTACCTGGATACGCTGGCCGCCGTCGCGGATTTGCCAGCGCGGACGCGTGGGCTCTACTCGGTGCCGACGCCACTGGATGACCCGTATCGTGACGATCGCGTGCGCGTGGTACCAATGCCGTCCGGCACGCAGGCGGAATTGGACGCCACGATCCGTGCGCTGCTCAGCGAAGCGGACGAGGGGTACGACTCAGGCTCGGAAGGCCCAGACCGGGATACTGAGCCGTGGGCCTATGCGCAGATGTTGGTGCTGCGGGCACATCATGAGTGGCGCACGAACGCCGCTCCGGAGCGATATACGCGCTCGCTCGCGGTGCTCGACGAGCCCGCCGTCGCCGACGTCGACTGGATTGTTGCGATGCGGCAGTGGCTGGAACGCCGGGAGGCGGTGTGGCACGCCAAGCAGGAGGTCGCATGAGCAGCGAAACAGTGAGCGAAGACCGCGAGGTGGCTGTGCACCTCGACACGCGCTACCGAGCGTTGTTGCCGGCGATTGCTGGAGACGATGTGTCCGTGCTGAGCATTAAAGACGCCGAATATGGCGCGAGCTGGAAGCGCCGCGGTGGCGCTGGCGCGTTTATGATGCTGGCCCGCAAGTGGGACCGATTAGAGGAGGCGGTCCAGCGCGCTAGCTACGACGTATTCGCTGCGGCGCTCTCGGACGGACGGGAGGAGGGGGTGCTCGACGACATCGCAGACCTTCGGCGCTATCTCCTGCTCGTCGAAGCAGAGGTCCGCGTGCGGCAACGCCGCACCTGATGCCAGGATGCGCATTCGGGCCGTGCGACAACAGCAAGGAGAACGGCGGCGCGGGGTGTTACCTGTGTGATGTGATCGCGAAATTGCCGCAGCAAGTGAAGCAGGACACGTTGCGCGAGGACGTGCGACGTGACGGAGGACAACGTGGGAAGCGTAAACAAAGTGATACTCGTGGGCCATCTAGGAAGGGACGCTGAACTGCGCTACACGCAGGGCGGCGCGGCGGTGGCGACGCTGAACATGGCCACGACGGAGACGTGGAACGACAAGGACAGCGGCGAGAAGAAGGAGCGGACGGAGTGGCACCGCGTGGTGCTGTGGGGCAAGACGGAGCCTGCAGGAGTACCTCACGAAGGGGAAGCAGATCTACGTCGAGGGTTCCCTCCAGACGCGGAAGTGGCAGGACAAGGACGGCAACGACCGGTACACGACGGAGATCAAGGCGCAGCGTGTCACGCTGCTCGGCGGTGGCGGGAAGTCGCGCGGCGAGGACCAGCGGCGGCCGGAGGCCGACGAGGCGGACGCTGGCAGCCAGGCGGCGCCGGTCGCACCTGACGATTCTGATATTCCGTTCTGAGGCCGTTAACCGGTTAACTTATGCCCAGCAATGTGAGTAGGGGGGCGGCGTGGAAGGCGCGATCGCGACGCTGGCTGGAGTCGCAGGGATACGTCGTCGTGGACCTGGAGATCGTGCGCAACATGTTCACGCCGAGAGGGATGTTCAGCCACAAGCGCGACCAGCTCGGGGCTGACCTCATGGGTGTCAACAACGATGGCTACGTACTTGTGCAGGTCAAAGGCTACAGCGTGAAGCGGCCGAGCCTCGCGCCCGCGCGGCGCGCGTTCCTCGACTACCCGCTGCCGCCGGCGACGACGCGGTGCATCCACCTATGGAAACTTCGCGCACGTGAACCGGAGATCGTGGCATGTCAGTGACGCTCCAGGATGTCCTCGCTGAGAAAACATGCACGAAATGCGGCGCACGGAAGCCGCTTTCTGCTTTTCAGCGTCGTAGCAATAGGCCTGGACGTTCAAGCCGGTGTAAGTCATGTCTATCTGAATCAATGCGCGAGTGGGAGAAACGCAATCCCCGACGATATATAGGAGCACGGAGGGATCAGGTGCGAGCCGCAGGTCATAGGTTCAAACAGAAACGGAAAGAGAAAGTGGAACGCGGGTTATGTGCCTATTGTTCTCAACAGCGCGAACGCCTTGATATTAAATTGTGTGATACCTGCCACAGTGCGAGTCTCGCAGCCGGCATAAGAAATCGACAACGGCTGAAGCTACAGATGATCGCGGCGTATGGAGGATGCTGCGCGTGTTGTGGTGAGGCAGAACCAGATTTTCTGACATTGGATCATGTCAACGATGATGGCGCAGTGGAACGTCGTGATAGTAGTGGGCGATCTGTTCTCATCATGGCGAGGCTTCGGAGAGAGGGCTGGCCAAAGGGCCAATATCAAATCTTATGCTTCAACTGTAACTGTGCTCGCGCGGCGTTTGGAACGTGTCCACATCAGCGGAAGGCGAATCATGACGCTGCGTGAGTTTCTCGCCAAGCTGCCCTATGCGAAGGAGAGCGGCAAAGAGTGGCACGCCAAATGTCCCGCACACGAGGACAAGACACCGTCGCTCTCCGTCAAGGAGGGGCAGGACGGCGCGATCTTGCTCAAGTGCCACGCTGGCTGCACGACGGAGGCCGTCGTGGCGGCGCTCGGGCTGGAGCTGGCCGACCTGTTTCCGCCGCGCGAGAAGCCGGAGAAGAAGGAGATCGTCGCGACCTACGACTACCGCGGCCTGGACGGCGAGGTACGGTATCAGGTCGTCCGATTCATTCCCAAGACGTTCCGCCAAAGGAAGCCGGACGGCAAGGGCGACTGGGAATGGTCGCTGAATGGCGTGGAACTGTGCGTCTACAGGTGGCCCGAGCTGCAGGGGAAGCCGGCCGTCGTCGTCGTCGAGGGCGAGAAGGACGCCGAGGCGGCCTGGGCGCTCGGGCTACCGGCGACCTGCAACGCGATGGGCGCCGGGAAGTGGCGCGACGCGTACGTGGAGCAGCTGCGGCAGGCCGGCGTGCAGCGCGTTGCGGTCATCCCGGACAACGATGCGCCCGGCCGAGAGCATGCGGAGGCGGTGGCGCGGACCTGTCACGCGGCGAAGCTGGGCGTGCGGGTGGTGCACCTGCCGGGGGTTCCGGAGCACGGCGACCTCAGCACCTACCTGGCGACGCACGCGAAGGAGGAGCTGGTCGCGCTGATGCGGAACGCGCCCGCCTGGGCACCGGAGGGAGAAGGGCCGGATCGCGTGTTCGAGGCCCTGGGGCATCGCCGGTATCGGATAACGGCGCGTGCCGCGCACGTCCGGCTGGAGGTCCACCATCTTCGCCGCGAGAGTCACAAGGCATGGGGCGAGCTGCGCGTGGCGGTAGACGACTTATTCCCGGCGGCGAAGCACTTCCGCGACGGCTTAATCCACGTTGGCGACCTCGACCTCAGTTCGGTGAACGCCCGTGATGCGCGCGCGAAAATCCTGGAGAAACGCAGTGGTGACAAGGACATCGACTGGTATGGACTCCTGGAGGAATTCGTCGTTGAGACGCTGGCCGCCGTAGATGCCGGGACACCGCCGGTGCGGCTCGTCGATGTGTCGGAGCCGGAAGAGCAGGCCGCCGATGCGTGGGATGTCAATGGCCTCGTCGTCCTCCCGGACCTGCCAATGGTGCTGTACGGCGATTCGGCGTCCGGGAAGAGCATGCTGGCCCTCTGGGTTGCTGGCACGCTGGCCGGCCGTGGCATCCCGGTGATGTACGCGGACTGGGAGTTCTCAGCGGTTGAACAGCGCAAGCGGTTCCGTAGGCTGTTCAAGCACATGCCTTCCGATCTGCACTACGTGCGTTGCGACCGGCCGATGTCTAAGGACGCAGAGCGGCTGGAGGCGCTCGTGGCGGACCACGGCTGCAGATACATGGTTTGCGACTCAATGGGTTTCGCCGCCGATGGCGATGCCGGGACGCAGGAAGTGGCCACGCGGTACTTCGAGGCCGCGCGCCGGATCGGCGTCGGGAGCCTGCATGTCGCGCACGTCACCAAGAATGTCGAGGAAGGCAAGCGTCCGACGATCTTCGGCAGCACGTTCTATCGCGCCGGAGCCAGGTCGTCATGGTACGTGTATGCCGCACAGCAGGACGATCGCGATGTGATGCACGTCGGGGTCTTCCATGACAAGGGTAATACGACAGCGAAACATGCGCCGCGCGCGTACGTGCTGCGGTTCTCGCACGAGCGTATCGCGGTCGAGCGGACCGACATCTACGCCGTGCCAGACTTGGCCGCGCTCATGCCCGTACCGGAGCGGCTCCTGCGGCTCCTGCGGGAGGACGGGGAGCGCACCGTGAAGCGCGCCGCAGAGGATCTAGCGGTGACGCAGAAGGCCATCTACGCGGCCGTGGCGACGCATCGGCGCGATTTCGCGAAGTCTGGCGACACGATCAGCGTAGCGGCCTCGGCGCCAGGGTCCGCCGCCAGCGCGCAGGGCGACATACGAAAGGGCGACGATGGCCTCGACTTCTGAGGACGGCGAACTGGTCGACCTGCAGGGCTATACGGTGCCACTGGCGGCGCTCAAGGTCGGTTGGCATTTGGAGGAGTCCGGCTGCGCGTTGTCCGTGCATCGAGACGGCACGGACGCGCCGACGCTGCGCGTGCGCGGGGTGGATGGCCGGAAGCCGGATTTGTCGTCGGAGACGCTTGCGGCGATCCGACGGTGGAAGCGACATCTCATCGCACTCGTAGAGTGTCGAGCACCGAAACCAGTCTGGGAGTAGAAATCAATGAAGTGGTACAAGCGTATTGGTGGCAATGGTGGTGAAATGCTACATCGCGTTAAGGCTGAGCAAGCCCTTGGAAAAACGCTCCCAGTCGGGAGTGTTATCCATCATGCTGATGGCACCAAGCATCCAGCGTCCGCATTAGTGATTTGTCAAGATGCTGCCTATCATAAGCTTCTCCATGTTCGGATGCGTGTTGTACGAGCAGGAGGTGATCCGAATACCGATAAGATTTGTGGACGGTGCCGGACGGTGAAGCCGCTTGAGGAGTTCAACGTGAGCTTGGACAGAACAGACGGAAGGCACTTCTGTTGCCGGGAATGCCATAAAGAAAGCAATCATGTAAACAATCAGCGACGATCGACTACGCGCGCTGGGAGACAGAATAGAAATAGGTCTTCACTAAACGTTATGAGCGTAGAGAACGCATGCTTGCGCTGACCGAGTGGGTCGAGGCGAGGGCAGGAGCACGAGCTACAGGTCCATGATGGCGAGTGGCCGCGCCTGCAAACCACGTGTGTTGTTGCGCGCTTGGCGCGCTGGAGGGTTGACCTCTGAAAAGACGGCGTAAATGGGGAGAAGAAGAGATCGTGGCCGGTCGGGATGCGGCAGGCGCCGTATCCACCCGTAAACTATCAGGAAGGTGGCAGTGATGCGATTCGTACTACTCGGATGCGGTGTCGTCGCGGTGCCGTGGCTGCTGGCGTACGGGATGGCGTGGATCGCGCGGCGCTGCCAAGATAAGCGCGATCCGGTGCATCGGCTCATCGCCGAGAAGGGCGCGAAGCCGATCACGCGGATGGAGAAACCAGATTGGACGCTGATCGCGCGCGCTGGTAGCCAGCGGTGGCATGAGGCGCTCGCGGCCCAGATGCGCTATGTCCAGGTGCCGCAGCCAGGCACGAGCGACGACGAGGACGAAGAGAACGATCACGTCAAGGGACGACAACCAGGAGTCGACGACGACGGTACGACCTGGTTGGCGGGATCGCGGTTCATCAATTAAATGGACGCGTGTTAATCGGTTAACATGGCTGAATTCCAGATCCTAGAGCGCGATCGGATCGCCACGGAACGGTACGCGTGGCATACCTCATGGTGCAATCGTGTCCTGTATGCCCAACGGCTGCGTACAGACCCGCCAAGACGTGCGACGCCGTCCTGGGTGGCCATCGAGCTGCTCTATCACGCGACGGCACTGAATGCGGACCTAGCGGACGCCGTATTAGTGGTCACAGTCGAGGGCGGGCTGGGCGGACTGGCGCACGCGCGCGCCGTGACGCCGAGCGTCGGGCGCAGGATCGTGCGGTTACGCTATGACTGGGATGTCGAGATCGTCCCGCATCTCGGCCTGCGGCCTCGGCAGTTATCGGCGGAGGTCCTGGCGCCGATGGGCGCGCCCGGTGGCGTCCTGCGGGCCATGGTGCGGGAGGCGCGCGAACGATGACCGTCGAGCAGTTCTATACGCGCGCCGTTGTAGACGGTCGGGCGGTCCTGAGCGGTAGTGCCGCGAAGCCGGTCGCGTGGATCGTGCGCGTGCCAGGGACCGTGCGCGACGCCTACTGCCTCTGCCGGCAGGGCAGCGTCGAGGTAGCAATCCTCGATGCGCGGTTATCACTAACTGAGATACACGGGCACTCGTCGCGGCGTCGGTATTTCGTTACTGCCGGCAGGCAGCATAACTCACCAAGGGAGCAACTAAATGGCCAGCGGAACAATTAAGCGGCTCGTACGTGATCGTGGATTCAGGTTCATTGCCACCGGCGGCAACGAGGAGTATTTCTTTCACCGCTCCGCCGTACGGCTCGGGACGTTCGACGGGCTCACCGAGGGGCAGGCGGTGACATTCGAGGCGCGCACAGGGGAGAAGGGGCCGCGGGCCGAAGACGTTCGGGTGGCGTAGGCCATCAAACGCCGATGGCCGGCAATACGTGGGCGTCCGGGTGCCGCGGCAAGATCCAGTATCCATCTCGAAAGATGGCGGCGGCGGCGATCCGGCGGATGCGCCGAGAGGGCGCGGCGGTCGCGCCTGACACGTTGGAGCCATATCGGTGCCGAGAGATGCGAGACCACTGGCATGTCGGTCACAGCGTCCGACCGACGCTACCGCCGAAGTTGCTTCGCGTGAAGGCCGCTGCGGGGGACTTAGTTGAGATCGCGTGGCGCATGTTGGACGGGAGCGAGGTCGTGGAGCGCAGGAGCAGTCCAAAGGAAGGGTCCGTGGACGCCCCAGTTCCAAGGGAATCAGCCATAACCAGCGACCTGCCGCGCCCGGACCCGGCAGAGGGAGGGACGTAGATGGCGAAGCATGACTATGACACGACCGTGGCGAGAGATGCACTGGTCAGGCAAATGCCAGCAGAAAGGCCAAGCGGCGAACGGTTGATGCTAAACGCTTACGGTCGAGAGTGTTACGACGCTGGACGCCTGATGGCCGAAGCCCGCCTCGCCACGCTCGCAGCCGTGGTGCGGGAGGTGGAGCAGGAGCTATCCTGCAGCGGGCAGTCAATGCTGATGGATTCTGATGATCACAACGCCAGGGAGGCTGCACGCGAAATGCGAGGGTGGGCCGATCGGCTCAGCGCTGCCCTCACGGAGTGCAAAGATGGCAGGTCTATGTGTCCCGAATGCGGCGATACCGTCTCCCGCGTTGGGGAAAAGCACAACAGCGGATGCGCGACGTGTCGGCGTGTCCATTTCAACGACCCGCCTGGAAAGGACGCGTAATGGGATACATGAAAGCGTCGGCGATCGACCGCGACAATCAACTCCGCGAGGACATCGGCCAGCGGATCGACAGCATCATCAGCAGTGCGTATGCGGCACACGAGGCGCTGCTGAAGGGTCAGTTCGAGGAGGCGCTGAGCGAACTGGAGGACATCCCCGGCCCGTGCAAACGCGCGATTGAGTGGCTAGGGGAATTGGGGGATGGTGGGTAACGTGTTCAACGGATGTGGAAACCACTCGCCGGTGATGCCGCGCTCCCGAAGGAGGGACAGCCGTGAGGAACCACTGGATGAAGATGATCCTTATAGTCGTGTTGTTTCTGGCTGGATGCGAACAGCCACCGGATCAACCCTCAAGTCGGCTGTCGTGGATAACCCTTCAGCCTGCGATTCTGGCCCCGCCATTCACGACTGGCCTTCAGGTCATTGTGACGCTCCACGATGAGCCGTGGCACCGTCTGGCGTGTGACGTGCAAATGGACACAGCTAGAACCGGCGAGGCGAAGTGTTTCTGGTTGGTGCCATGAGCCAGTCGAGTAACGCGATGACCGCCCCTGATCGCCGCGCCCTCGTGGAGCAGTTGCGGGACATGCTCGCCCGTGACGAGATGGGCTATTCCGAGCGGTTCGAGCACGACGCCGAACGGTTCTACCGCGAGACAGGGTTCATGGCTCCGGGCAAATCTGAGCCGCTAGAGATGTCAGGCGGGGATGCTCACCAGCAGCGTCGAGAGACCGCGTGGCAAGAGTGGTGCGGGAAGCGGCGTGCTGAGTTTCACACGGTTCTACGCGATGCAGTCGCCGCCCTCACCGCCTCTGTCTCGACGGCGCAGGTGCAGGCGCTGGTGGCGCTCGTGGCGTGGCTGGTGGCGACAGATACCGTGCTGGTGGATCTCCACGAGGATGACCAGACAGGGGAAGGCAATAACCGATGAGGCGCGATCTATTTGTCTACATCTCCGGCCCGATGACGGCCAAGCACGGCTATACCGTCGAAGAGAACGTGGCGGCTGGCCTGCGGGTCTATCTCGACTGCCTGAAGGCTGGCATCCCGGCGTTCTGCCCGCACCTTGGCGGCGCATTCCCAACGGCGTGGACGGCTGTCGATTGGGAGACGTGGCTGGCCTATGACTTTGCCGTGATCGACCACTGCACGCATGTCCTGATGATGCCCAGATGGGAGACGAGCACTGGAGCGGTCAAGGAGCGCGACTACGCCATCCAGCACGGAAAGACAATCACGTCATGGAATGGCTTGATAGCAAGCCTGACGGTCCCTCGCGAGGGCTGGATCTGTCGGGCCTGTGCGGACACGGTGAGGACGCGGTGAGGGTGGGGAGCATGTTTTCAGGCATCGGCGGGTTCGATGAAG
>Ga0208958_1003728_pt1 | contig 11535 bp, 15 predicted proteins | sample RifOxyB1_FD_184032 | JGI IMG/M metagenome (GOLD analysis project Ga0208958, IMG submission 184032) | Soil microbial communities from Rifle, Colorado - Rifle Oxygen_injection B1 (SPAdes) | ecosystem: Environmental > Terrestrial > Deep subsurface > Rock core/Sediment | place: Rifle, Colorado...
ACTTTCTTTACCTATCTCCATAATTTTGAACGGTCTATATTATGGCACGGCCACGTAAGCCATCAATAATAAAATTCAATGCAGGGGAACGGCGCAAAGAGCGATTGAATCCTGATGAACCGAAGCCTGATTTATGCATTCCGATAGCGCCGGGACATCTCCGGGGGGAAGCATTAGCGGAATGGAATCGTATATCCGTGGAGCTTGACAAGCTTTCGTTGTTATCCGAGTGTGACCGTTCGGCTTTATCGGCGTATTGTTCCGCATGGGCGCGATATGTTCAAGCGGAAAAGGATATTGAAGAAAATGGTACGGTTACGATAACTGAAAAGGGAAATAGAATACAATCTCCGCATGTTGGGATTTCCAATCAGGCGCTACTTGTTATGCACAAATTTCTTACTGAATTTGGGCTATCCCCGGCTTCCCGGACGCGGGTGAAGGCTCCCCAAAATGATACCGCTAAGACGAAATGGGCAAAAATCGGATGAGAGCAAGTGCTACAGGCAAGGAGAAGCAGCAACAGCAATCCCATGTCACGCGGGGTATGGGGTATGCGTTGGGGGTTGTTTCCGGGAAGATACCGGCATGTAAGTGGGTAAAGCTTGCCTGTCAACGTCATCTTACTGACCTACGCAAATCCGAAAAGGCCAAATATCCCTTCCGGTTTGATGGGGCGAAGGCGGAGCGAGTCTGCAATTTCATCGAATTAATGCCCCACACAAAAGGAAAATGGACGGGAACACTCATAAAACTGGAGCCGTGGCAAGAATTTATATTGACGGTTTTGTTTGGGTGGGTTCACAAGTCTGATGGGATGCGCCGTTTCAGGGAAATGTATTTAGAAGTTCCCCGCAAGAATGGGAAGTCAATATTTGCGGCGGCAATCGGGTTATACATGCTCGTTGCGGATGGCGAGAAGGGGGCAGAGGTATATTCTGGAGCTACGACTGAGAAACAGGCATGGGAAGTATTTCGTCCGGCGCGGCTTATGGCGAAAAAAGCTGAGGGATTTGCGGAACATTATGGACTTTCCGTAAATGCATCGAATCTAAGCATCATCGATGCGGCGTCTAAATTTGAGCCTATAGTTGGCGATCCTGGCGACGGGGCAAGCCCGCATTGCTGGATAACTGATGAGTTTCATGAGCACAAGACGCCGGTGCAGTATGATGCCGGGATTACTGGTATGGGTGCGCGGACGCAACCCCTGATGCTTATCATTACAACATCGGGAAGTAATCTTGCCGGGCCGTGTTATGACAAACGCGGGCAAATATGTAAAATACTGGAAAGTATTCCTGGTTTTGAGAATGATGAAATATTCGGAATTATTTATACGATTGACGATGAGGATGACTGGGCTGATTTTAAAAACTGGAAAAAGGCAAACCCTAATTATGGGGTGTCTGTATTTGAGGATTATTTACGGGCGCGGCACAAGGAGGCCATGCAGCGGGCCTCCCGGCAAAACATTACTCGGTGTAAACATTTAAACCAATGGATGAACGCCGACACCGCTTTCTTTGATATGCTGGCCTGGCGCACAAAGTGCTTAGATGTGAATATAAGGCTTGAGCAATTTGTTGGAAAAAGATGTTTTCTTTCTCTCGACCTATCAAGCAAACACGACCCCGCCGCAATGACTCAATTATTCCCATACGAAAACGATAAGGGCGAAACGCATTACGCTGCGTTCGGGAGATATTACCTCCATGAAGAGGCGGCGGAAGGCGAACAAAATACACATTACGCGGGCTGGGCTAAAGAGGGGTGGATAACACTGACTCCTGGGAATATCATTGATTATGAATATATAAAAGACGACATGCGCGACTTGAAAAGCCAATTCCAAATAGAGCGCATAACATACGATCCTTTCCAGGCAACGCAATTGTCAACAGAAATGCTCGCCGAAGGGTTCCCGATGGTGGAATATGGGGCGACGGTGGAACATTTCTCTCAACCGATGAAAGAACTTGATGCGCTTATAATTGCTGGGAGAATACATCACAATGGCGATCCTGTATTGATGTGGATGATGAGTAATGTCATAGCTCACCATGATAAAAAGGACAACGTATTCCCGAACAAAGAAAGACCTGAAAACAAAATAGACGGGGCTATTACATTGATAGCGAACGTGGCGATGGCGTTTTTGCCGGAAGACAATTCCGGCGAACAGGTTGTGGAGGCATGGTGAAACAGAATCTATTCACCCGCGTGGCTAAGTGGTATTTAGAGCGCAAGATGACTCCTGATGAGGATCAATTATTGCGCGAATACCTGGGGCTTGACACGGCCAGCGGGATAGCGGTGAATTGGCGTACCGCGATGGAGTTCTCGGTTTCACTCGCTTGCGCCCGCGCTATAGCAACCGGGCTTATGGTTCCATTTAAACTATTCCGGAGCAAAGATGGCTCTAAACTCCCGGCGACTGATGATAACCGTTATGGCCTTCTCCATGATTCACCAAATGACTTTCAGACAGCCCCGGAATTTATGGAAATGATTGGCTATCACCTGGTGTTTTGCGGCAATGCGTTTGTATGGAAAAATATTGTTGATGGGAAAATCGTTGAATTGCTCGCATATGACCCCGGCATGGTGACGGTGGAAAGAAATGATTGGGAATTGTCATATAGAATCACCCCGGAAAAGGGAAGCCCTATTTCTATCCCGAAAGAGCAGATGTGGCACATCAGGGGGCCGTCTTGGAATGGATGGATGGGGATGGACGGGGTGAGGCTCGCGAGGAATGTTCTCAGTCTCGGTATGGCACAACAGAATTATGGAACGAAATTCTTCCGTAACAATTCTATTCCGAGCGGAGTATTGCAAAGTGAAAAAGAATACCCCGGAAAAGAAAAGGCAAAGGCGATGAGGGAAGCGTGGGAGAATGCTTTTGGAGGAGAAAACTCACAGAAGACGGCGATAGCGTGGGCTGGCTTAAAATGGGCAACAGTCACAATTCCGAACGACAACGCTCAATTCATCGAATCTCGTAAATTCCAAATAGAGGAAGTATGCCGGATGTTCGGGGTGAATCCGCTTCGGGTATATTACTCAGACAAAACGAGCACTTATGCGAGTGCGGAACAGTTCTTTACAAGCCATGTAATTCATGACCTCATGCCGTGGTATGTCCGCGTGGAGATGAGTGCGAGCAAAAATCTTTTGACGGATACAGACCGGGCGAACGGGATGTATTTCAAATTCCTCGCGAATGGGCTAATGCGCGGTTCTATTGAAGCGAGAGCAAATTATTACAGCAAGGCATTGGGAACGGGCGGGTCTTCGCCGTGGATGACGCAGGATGAAGTCAGGGACTTGGAAGACAGTAATCCTATGGGCGGGAATGCGGCCATATTAAGAGAACCGAGCAATGTAGGGACAACGATAGCGGTAACTTAAAAAAAATATGACGGGTTTGAAATCGGAGACTGAACGAAAGAAGGAACTATGGAAAGATATGCTTGCGGATTAAGAGAACTCAAAATTGCGGGTGCGGATGGGGCAATGACATTCTCCGGGTATGGGGCGATCTTCGGCATTGTGGATTGGTATGGAGATAGCATAAAACCGGGGGCGTTTACAAATACTCTTGCGGAGGCCAAAGCATCCGGGCAATGGCCATCGATGCTTCTTCAGCATGGCTTTACTTCCGATATGGACATGCCTATCGGGATATGGACGGACATGCATGAAGACTCGCTCGGTCTGTTTGTCGAGGGCAAACTTGCCCCGACGGAACGCGGGCAAGAGGCGTATGCTCTTCTTAAAATGGAACCGCGCCCTGCTATAAACGGCCTTTCCATCGGGTATAGGGTGGTTCATTCTACGCCCCGAATCAATCCAGAAGACCCTAAACGGACGCTTACGGAAATATGGCTCGGAGAGGTATCGCTGGTGACGTTCCCGGCGAATCTTGGGGCGCGTGTGCATAGCGTAAAATCGGAATTTACAGAACGGGCGGCGGAGCAAGCCCTGCGGGATGCAGGAGCTTCGCGAACCGAAGCCAAAACTATATTAGCAAAAGGGTTTAAAGCTCTTTCTCTGCGGGATGCTGACGATGAGGGCGAAGACCAGACGCAACAGCAAATCGCCGCCGAACTTGTTGAATTATATCGGCGTAACACAGCAACCCTCATAGCATGAGGAAAACAAAAAATGGACCCGGAACTGAAAAAGGCAATTGAAGACCAGGGCCGCGCCTGGGATGAGTTCAAGAAAACGAACAATGACCGGCTTGCGGTGCTCGAAACCAAGCATACCGGTACGGGCGAGTATGAGGCTAAACTTGCCAGACTCGATACGGGAATCACCCGGCTTACCGGAGTTGTCGAGACCCTTCAAAAGAAAGCCAATCGCCCGCCTGCTGGTGGAGATTCGCAAACGACCGAGCAGGAGATGCAACATAAGGCCGCACTGTTCGGGCCGGAAGGATATGCGCGGAAGGGTGAAAACGGACAGGCAATGATGGAATACAAGACTATGCTCGCCGGGAACGACCCCAACGGGGGGTATGTGCTCCCCGCTCCTACTATCGGGGCTATTGAGCGCGTTGCAATCGCACAGGTGGCAATGTACGGCCTCGCTACCGTAACTCCTATCGGTGGAGGCGGATGGTCCGAACCGGTTGTAACGTCTGGAATGACTGCTGGGCATGTAGGGGAAACCGGAACCCGAAGCGCAACTTCCACCCCCACTATCAGCAAAGTTGATATTCAGGCGGAAGAAACGTATGTCAATCTCCCTCTGTATAATAGGCTGCTGGATGATGCGGAATTTGGCATCGAAACGTGGCTTGTCGATGAGGCCGGATATTCCTATGCAGATTTGGACGACGCCGATTTTATCACCGGAACGGGGGTTAATTCCGCGCGTGGGATTGCCGCGTATACGATGGTGGCCGATGCGTCATATTCCTGGGGGAATACCGGGTATGTGGTCACCGGAAAGAGCGGGGCTTTTGCGGATACCGATCCTGCGGATGTGTTCATGGACATTGAGGGCGCTCTCAAAACCAAGTACCACGCGAACGCCCGGTATCTCATGAACCGCTCCACGCTCACCGCTGTGCGGAAGAACAAGAACGGGTTTGGGGATTATCTCTGGCAACCGGGCCTCCAAGCCGGTGTCCCGAATCTCGTGAACGGTTATCCGTATTCCATTTCCGACAACATGACCACTATCGGCGCCAGTACGTATTCCATTGCCTTTGGAGATTTCCGGGCCGCCTATCGTATCGTGACGCGGCGCGGGATGACCATTCTCCGCGATCCGTATACCACAAAGGGGCTGACGTACTTCTACATCAGCAAACGGCTCGGCGGGGGGATCAAGAATTTCGAGGCGGTGAAGTTCATGAAGTTCTCCACGTAATGATGAAAAAGAACAAACGAACCTGACCGGGGCGGGGCCGTGCGCTCCGCCCCAAAGATAAACGACAAAAGAAGGAAAAATGAAATGCGCGATCTGCACAATAACATCGACGTGAGGGTTGCAATCGACCCTTACGACCACGGGTCTGGAGATGCCGCAAAAACCACGGAAATTCTTGACCGGCAGGGATATGGCTCAGTGGAACTTGTTCTCCAGTTCGGATCTATTGCCGATACCGACGCCACGTTCACGGTTGCTCTCGCCGAATCTTCCGATTCCGGCATGAGTGGCGGAAGCGCGGTTGGAGACACAGACCTTCTCGGAACAGAGCTTTTGGCGACTCCGCTGTTTTCGGATGACAACAAGGTTTACAAACTGGGCTACATCGGGAACTACCGGTACATTCAGGGGACGATCACCCCGGCGGATAATACCGGCGCGATTCTGATGAGCGCCGTGTGGGTGCTTGGTCATCCCGATAATGCTCCTACTCCGAATCCGCCCTCGAATTAATCGGGGATAACCGAAACCAAAGGGGGATGCTGTTGTTCGGCTTCCCCCATGAAAGGAAAACGATGAAACGGAAATACATCATCTGGGTTCTCGGTCTAATTCTCCTGTTTGCGGCGGGCACGGTAATTTCGCAACAGGCCGGGAAAATCCAGTTTAAGGCGGGTGGGAATTACGTCTACGTTCAGAGCGGCGGAACAATCGCCGTAAAGAGTGGAGGCATTCAGGATTTCGAGTCCGGCTCGTATCTGAAAATCGCTGGGACGGCAATGACGGCTTCCGCGGCTGAGGTGAACCTGATTGATGGCTCGATTGCCGGAACAGCGGTCGGGAGCAAGGCACTGGCGCTTAATTCGAGCCGGGAAGTGAATTACTTTGGTGTGTCGGACACGCTCTATACGAATACAGCATTGATTCGTGTAACAACCGGAAGCACGATTGATGTAGAATCCGGTGGGACGCTGAAAATCGCGGGGAGTGCCGTCTCTGCATCTGCCACTGAATTGAATTACATTGACGGTACAATTCTTGGTACGGCGGTTGCGAGTAAAGCACTCGGCCTCGGGTCAAGTCGGGAAGCGAACTATCTTTCTCTGACTGACACGCTCTATACCGACTCCGCGCTTATCCGGGTAACAACCGGGAGTACGTTGGATGTAGAAACCGGTGGTGCATTCAAGATTGCCGGAACAGCGGTAACGGCTTCCGCCGCCGAACTGAATTACACAGACGGCGTTACTCTCGGAACGGCTGCATTAAGCAAGTTCCTCGGCATTGATGCAAGCCGGGAGGTAAACTATTTCGGCGTAAGCGACACTCTCTATACTAATACGGCGCTCATTCGTGTTACGACGGGGAGTACGCTTGATGTCGAGAGCGGCGGTGCATTAAAGATTGCTGGTACAGCGGTTTCGGGTTCCGCCGACGAGCTTAATTACATTGACGGAACTATCCTCGGAACGGCAGTAGCGAGCAAGGCGTTGGGGTTAGGAGCGAGTAGAGATGCGAACTATTTCGCGGTGACTGATACTTTGTACACTGATTCCGCGCTTGTTCGAGTTACTACCGGGAGTACGCTTCAAATCGATTCCGGTGGGGCCATGACTATCAATGGGTCGCCGGTTACAACCTCCAATCTTTGGACAGGCGCGGAAGGGGTTGTGGCTCTTTTGGCTGATTCTACGCTCATGTCCTACACGTCCGGGAAAACTTATATCGCCCGCCCGGTTGCGTCGAAAGCCACGGCGACATTACCCACCGGAGCGGCGGGACTGAATTACAGCTTCTTTGTCGCTGATACCGATTCCCTGCGGGTTGCAGCTGCTGGCTCGGATTCCCTGATTGACAATACCGGCGCGGCATGGAAAACCACAACGAGCGTTGCTGGGTCTGTGAAGTTCACCTTCCTGGCCGCGACCGGGAAATGGTTTATGATGTATCCCGTTGGCACATGGACGAGTTACTAAAAAGGAGAACGCCATGAAAAGTATGCTTTGTATCATCTTGGCGGCTGGCGTTCTCCTCGCCGCCATTTCGTGGGCTGGCGCGGATTCTCTCACAGCGGCGGGCCAGTCCTCAACGGTCTTGACTAAAGGTGTTCAAAAAGTTGCTTTTTGGGTGAAGCTCGCCACAGTAGGGACGGCGGCGACTCTCCAATTTCAGGGGAAAATCAATACATCCGACTGGTTTTCAATTATGCCTGGCGATTCCCTGAGATGGGTAGCGAACCATGATACCCTGTTCGTTTATACGACTGCGGCGGTGCTGGATTCGGTACGGGTAAAGTTCCTGTCGGAAGGTGATAGTACAACGGCGGTGTTCACAATCCAAAGCCGGAAAGCGTACTGATGAAAAAACTCATCCCCTATATGATTGCCATAATCGCCGTTATTGCGGTGATGGCGGTCTATTGGAACACCGGGACGCTCTGGCAAAACCAGTATGATGACTCCTACGTTACGTACCGTTATGCGGTAAATCTTTCCGAGCACAATGAATTGGTGTTCAATCCCGGCGAAAAAGTAGATGCGGCGTCCTCGTTCCTCTACGTTGTGGTTCTGGCGGGGTTCTACTCATGCGGGATGGATGATATGGAGAAAGTATCGTTCATACTCAATATGCTCGCCCTGGGGCTGATAGCGGCCTTTGTGTGTCTATCAGCGTTCCGGTTATCAGGACAATGGTGGGCGGCGGTCGTGCTTGGGCTGATCGCCTCACTTCATGGGTTTACGTCCTCTTGGGCTTGCCTTGGAATGGATACCGTTCCGTTCGCGGCGCTCTTGGTGATATGGACATACTTCACCTTCATCTCTCCCCGGAAGTGGCTGGCGCTGGCTTTTACCGCTGCGCTGGTGCTGATGCGAATCGAGGGGGCGCTGTCTATTCCCTTCTGGTTTGTGGCGTTTCGGGATTGGCGGGGACTCGTTGCGCTCATAGCCGGGGCCGTATGTTTTTACCTGGCAAAATACGCTTATTATGGCGTCTGGATTTCCCATGCGCTCGCGGCGAAAGGGATATTGACATACTACTCGCCTGCGCCATTGGATATTCTTATGACATGGAAAACATTCGCTTTGGCCGCTCCTGTTATCGCAATCGCCGGGTGTATTATGGAGCGCCGGGTGAGATGGCTTGGGCTGTTCGTCGGGATTATGGCGATTGCCTGTCTATTCGGCCCGAGATCGGATTGGGTACGCTACACGGGGCCGCTTCTCCCGCTCATGCTTATTGCGGGCGCTCCGGTGTTTAGGCGGTGGTACTTCGCGCCGCTCATTTTATCCGTGCTCCTCTTTCAAGGGTTCAATTCTGTTCGTTGGATGCATTCTCATGCGGCCCGCCTCGCACCGGTACAAGAGGCCCGCGCCCGTTGCGGCGAATGGTTGCAGGCTAATGCCGACCGCGCCCGTCCGGTACTCTCAGGTGACATCGGGAGTATCGCTTACCACGCGCCGGATGTGCGATTCATCGATCTCATTGGACTGACTTCAAAAGATGTTTTGGCCGCATATCAGCGCAAAGAGAATCTTGATGCGATTGTGATTATGAAAAACCCTCAATTCATTGCAGATACGTTCATGGTAAAAGGTAAAGGGCTCGTCTATTCGCACGGCAATGGTGAATTTGTAAAAAATGGGAAACCTTCTAATATATATATCTCGAAACTAATTACGGGTGTGCAATTTGGGGAAATAATGGCTATCGCAATTATGGAGTTATAATGTCGGAATCAATGCGCTTTGTTATCGCCACAGCCCCGGCAACCGAACCGGTTACATCTGCTGAACTGGTCTCTCAATGCCGGATAAACAGCGCGGAAGCCACAACGGAAGCGACGTATATCTCCACCCTCATAACCGGGGCGCGAGTGTATGCGGAAAACCTTGTTGGGCCTATCATAACTCAGGCATGGGATGGGTATCTGGATGAATGGCCAGCGGATGACATAATCGTTGTCGAAAAGCCCCGCGTGACGGCGATAACGACCGTGAAATACACTATCCTTGACGCATCGGCGGCGTCCACATTCGCTTCCTCTAATTACTTGACTGACTATGTATCATATTACGCCAGAATACGCCTGAAATGGGATAAGGCATGGCCTACGGATACACTGGAAATTATGAATCCGATAGTGATACGATTCAGCGCGGGATATGCGAACGCGGCGGCAGTTCCACAGGCATTGAAGCAGGCGATATTGTTTTTGGCCGGGCATTGGTACGATCATCGTGAAATAATGATAGAAGGGCAAATGGCGGTAATACCCGGCACGTTCTATGACCTGATGGGGAATTATCATGAGTGGGGTTTCTGATGACTGTTCGCGCCGGGGAATATCGGAATTATATTACAATTCAGACGCTTGCCACAACGCAATTGAGCGATGGGTCAAGTTCCGAAACGTGGACAACGCAAATATCGTTATGGGCTAAAATTCATCCTATCTCAGGGCGGGAATACTATTCAGCGCAACAGACACAAGCGGAACTTACGCATAACATCTACGCCCGGTACACGCCCGGCGTTGCCCCGGAGGACAGGGTGTCGTGGGGCGGGCGGACGTTCAATATTCTGGAAGTGATAAACGTTGATGAGCGAAGCGAGGAAATGATTCTCCGGGCAAAGGAGCTTTTACCATAGTGGCCGGTATAAACTTTGAGAGGCAATTCAAAGATTTCCATCATGAAGTGATGGCTGTTGTCAGGGCGAATATGGCTGCAAGACTTGATGATGCGGGAGACCTTGTACGGGATACCATGAAAGCGGAGTGCCCTGTTAGAACAAGTGCGCTGAAAAATAGTATCCGTATCCGAAGAAATAAGACGGCATTAAATATCAAGGTGATAGCCGGAGACAAAAACGCATGGTATATCCACTTGGTATTATTTGGAACATCGAATCGAGTTACAAAAACAGGAATGGATAGAGGGTCAACAAGACCGGATAATTTCATGCAGCGGTCAATTGACCAGAACATTGGGAAATTGAAACAAATACTCGGCGAACCTATCCGGGATGAGAAAATGGCAGGGGCTTTCTTGAGGATTAAAGAGGGCACGGAAGAATGAAAGTTCTCTTTGATGCCATAATGGTGAAATATACCGGGGTTACTCCTACCTGGACACCGGCAGCGGTGGCCTGTACTGGCGGGCTTCATAGGGAATTTGCGCCACAAAAGAAGGTTATGCCATATGCGGTGATGCACCACATTTCAGGGAACCCGGAAGACACCTTTACGGAGCGCGGGGAAACATATCTCATCCAGTTCAATATCTATACCGATACGACGTCGGCGACAACGCTTGACACAATAGCAAGTGCGTTCATGACACTCTTTGACTGGTGTACGCTCACTGTCACCGGATATTATTTCATTGACATGCACAGGGTATTTCAAACATGCTATTGGAATGATGAACTCAAAAATTGGACATACGTGATTCAATATCGGATACAGATTCAAAAGACACCATAGGGGGAGTTGTGAGATATTTCGATTGCACACAATGCGGCGGGAAGTGCTGCAAATTCATTGTCATCCCGTTGTATACTTCCGATGAAGAGAAATATCACCGGTTGCGCGGGACGGTGATGGATTCTAAGCGATTAGGGAAGCTGTTTGTACTTCCTGTTCCATGCGCGAATCTCACAGAAGATGGGAAATGCAAAGACTATGAGAACCGTCCTAATATCTGTAAAGAAATGGATGAAAAAACGCTCTTTCGGTATTGCGTTCCGAGCGGATGTAAATACGACATAACCGGCGAATTTGGTGAAGATTTTGGAGTATAACATAACAAAGGGGGAGAGAATGAAACCTGCAAACGGAAGTACTCAAGGGACTTTTGTTCCGGCACCTAAACCGATAACAAAAGAGGAAATGCTCAGTATTGTTGGTCAAGCCTATGACAATAATAATGGGTATTCAGTAAATACCGAAACGGATTACAATACCGGGGAAAGCCATATATTTATAACTATATGGTTAAAAAAGTGAACATGGCGAGAATAACGCAGTAATGCGCAATTAACATTCCGGGTCTGTGCGGTGGGCGGCCACCCTAAGTACACGATCAAGAAGCAAAAACGGGCAGTATAGGAGCCTATACCTTCTATGCTTGCCCGTTTTTGTTTGCCCGG
>Ga0208958_1003736_pt1 | contig 11514 bp, 17 predicted proteins | sample RifOxyB1_FD_184032 | JGI IMG/M metagenome (GOLD analysis project Ga0208958, IMG submission 184032) | Soil microbial communities from Rifle, Colorado - Rifle Oxygen_injection B1 (SPAdes) | ecosystem: Environmental > Terrestrial > Deep subsurface > Rock core/Sediment | place: Rifle, Colorado...
TACAATCTGCAATCTTAACAGGATATCCAATATTCAATAATAATTATTATTATGAGGTTTTGGACAATGAGAGAATATGATCTAAAAAGATTAATTTCAGATCAAAAATTATTAAATGAAAAAATAAAAGAATTTTCAAACCAACAAATTCTAAGAACACAAGAGATAGATAAAGAAGAAATTCAAGGCCATATCTTTAAATCAGAACATAATTTAAGGTTTGTTAAAGAAAACATTAAACTTGGATTCTATGATTGGGTAATTACAGGATGTTATTATACTTGTTATCATGCAGCATTAGCACTAATTATGACAAAAGGATTCTCATCAAAGAATCATTATGCAACTTTATGTGTTTTAATAAAAGAATTTTATAATAACAAGCTAACAAAAGAAGATATTGAAATCATCTCAGAACTATTAGATTATCAAGATGTGCTTTTTTATGTTGAAACAAAAAATAAAAGAGAAGATGCAACATACTCTTCAAAGCTAAAATTTAATAAAGAAGATATTGAAAATTTAAGACTGAAAACAATAATGTTTGTTTCAAAAGCAAAGCATATACTCAGCCCGGGCGATTGAATCACCAACTTTACCAAAGTTGGAGCAAAGGTAACTACGTAAGCCAGGCTGGCGACTGAAGCCTTTGGAGCGAGAGCGACTGAAATAGAAAAAGCTGCAATTAAAAAAAATACTAATCCAATAGAATCAAAGAAATTTTTGCTACAAACTTTCTAGCATTTTCATAGATTTCATTCAATCTTCTTTCCGAATAGGTTTTTATTGCTGAATACCTTGCAATATAACTCTCAGTTTTTGCATCTTCAAAATATTTAACATACTCATCTTCAAAAATTTTGTAAGATTGATTTAGGATATCCAAATCTTCCTTTTCAATTTCTTCTGGAACACAAAGATAACCCAATGCAACCTGAGCAGCTTCATGATCATGAACGTCATATCCTTTAGATAATATCAAAGCTTTAGCACAATACAACATTGAATAATAAGAAATTGTAATTGCCCAATAATTCCAATACATTTTTTCAGGTTGATCCTTTGAAGGAATAATTTCTTTGTTATATTTTGCAATTAAAAGGCTATTCTCTCCCTTATTTAAATATAATTTAATCTTAAAAGAATTATTTGTTTTTGTAATTCTATTTTGCTTTACAAAACGCTCAAACAATTCTTTATAATCATTCAATTAAAACAACCTCCAAAAACTTTCAGGATTATTAAGGATTATATGGTCTTTCAAAGCTTGTTTTCCAACATTTTCCTCACTATCTTTAAGCATTTTAACAAACTCTGATTTTGTAATAAATATAGGATTAATTTTCTTTTTGAACAAAAGTTCATATTTTGAAAAATTGATACTCCTGTCACCGATTTTATTAATCACTAATAAATCTATGTCCGAATCATCTCTAGTATGGCCCTTAGCATAACTTCCAAACAACAAGACGATATCCAAGGAATTTAATTCAGATGATATTTTATTAATGAGAGGATTTTTTTTAAGAAAATCTTTTTTTTCTTCATAAGAACTTATTGCCAAATAGGATTTAATCAAAGGATTCTCTGCATTAATTGAAACTATTTTTGCCTGTCCAATTATTTTAATTTTGGTTAGATCCTTCATTTTTGAGATAGTCCTATAAAATGTAGCATAAGGAATTTTGATTAATTTGCTCAATTCATTCAATGTAAATGATTGATTAGGATGTTTTCCTAAATAGTTTATAATTTTTAGATTGTTATCCATTATTGAATAGTATTATCCATTAATGATATATAAGCTTTTTCTTTTCTTACAAAATTTAAGGAAAAAATATTAATAAAGTTTTTCGATAAAAAGTCGGAAGATTTTCACCGCAGCGACTGAATCGCCAACTTTATCAAAGTTGGAGCAAAGGTAACTACGTAAGCCTGGCTGGCGACTGAAGCCTTTGGAGCGAAGCGACTGAAAGATTTGCGGGAATTTATAGTAAACATTTTTTAAGCCTTCTTTTATCAAATGATTCATGCAAGTAATTGAACAAACAATCAAGCAAAAGATATTCACAATAAGAGGAAAGCAGGTTATGATTGATAGCGATTTAGCTGAGTTGTATGGTGTTGAAACAAAAAGATTAAATGAACAAGTTAAAAGAAATATTAACCGATTTCCTAAAGACTTTATGTTTCAATTGAATGAAAAAGAATTAGATGGATTGAGATCACAAATTGTGATATCAAGTGAAACATCTGAAGAGGGACAAATATTGAGGTCGCAAATTGCGACCTCAAAGAATATGGCTTTAAAACCTCAAATTAAGCAATATAACGAAGATTTCTTAAGGTCGCAAATTGCGACCTTAAACAAGGGCGGAAGAAAATATCCAACTTATGCATTCACAGAACAAGGTGTTGCAATGCTATCAAGCGTTCTTAGAAGCCAAAAAGCTATAGATGTTAATATACAAATAATTAGAGCTTTCATAGAAATGCGGAAATATATCTCAAAAAATCTAGAATTATTTCAAAGATTAGACAAAGTTGAGAATAAACTTTTAACTTATGATAAAAACTTTGAACAAATCTTCAATGCTTTAGAAGATAAAACTCTCCCAACCAAAGGAATATTCTTTGAAGGTCAAGTGTTCGATGCTTACAAGTTTGTTTCAGAATTAATCAAAAGTGCAAAAGAATCAATAATTCTCATAGACAACTATGTTGATGAAACTGTATTAACTTTGTTTGAGAAAAGAAATGAAAAGGTTAAAGTTGTGATTTATTCGGAATTAACAAAGCAGTTAGAATTGGATTTGAAAAAATTTAATTCGCAATATGAACAAATTGAAATTAAACAATTCAATAAATCTCACGACAGGTTCTTAATAATTGACAACCAAGTCTACCATTTCGGTGCATCATTAAAAGATCTAGGAAAGAAATGGTTTGCATTCTCGAAGTTTGACAAGGAAGCAGTCAAAGTTTTAGAGAAACTATCGTAAGCCTGGCTGGCGACTGAAGCCTTGGGAGCGAAGCGACTGAAATATTTTCGGAAATTTCTAGTAAACATTTTTTAAGACATTTTCTGTAAAATTGAATATGCAAGTAATTGAACAAGATTTAGAAAAGTATTTTTCCCTACGACAACTTTAATGAAGTGATGAATTTTATCTTCTTATTAGCTCTTCTGCTTTGTTGATAAAATCCAATACTTTGTCTTCATAGTTATCTATTGTTTTCTGATTAAATTTGATATTTGTTGTATAGCTTGCATCGTGCCTGTCATCTTTTAATTGAGTGTAAAGCTCAGCATCATCTTTGTTTATTGATAATTCGTTTAACAATTTTACTTCATCCTTTGTGAGTGGATATTCTTTTATTAAGAGGAGAATTGTTGCATAATGATTTTTTGAGGAAAAACTTTTGTTTGTTATTAGAGCTAATGCCGAATGATAGAGAGCATAGTATAAAGTTACTATAAGCCAGTCATTGAATTTATGATGTTCTTTGTTTAATCGATAGAATTCTAAATTATGTCTTGCTTTTTTGATATGAGAATCTACTAATTCCTTGTTTTTTGTAATTATTTTAATGTGCTTTTTTGTTATAAAAAAGTTTATTTCGTGTTCTAAATATTTCTTATCTTCAAATAATTTGTCAATATTCATCTAATAATACCTCATAAAAATTCTGTTCTTTGTAAATTGGAAAACTATTTTTTCTTGCTTGGATAATAATGTCATCCTTATTCTCTATAAATTGGTTGATGGTTGCTTGAAACATTGAAATAGGATATTTTGAGGTTATTTCCGCCTCCTTTTTATTTCCGGCTAAATCTATTTTTTTATTTGAGATTATTAACAAATCAATATCACTTTCTTTCTGTTCTTCTTTTCTTGAGGCAGAACCAAATAGAACTATTGCATAAATTTCTTTTGGGATATTCTTTAGGAAATTTCTTAAGGGAGTTTTTATTCCATTGTTTAGATTATTGAATTTTTGTATTGCTATTTCTGAGAATTTCAGAGTAAACAACTTTTTATCCTTTATTTTGTAGAAAGTGTTTGATTTTGTTTTTTCTTGAGTTAAAGTGCTGCTTTTTACAAGTTTATTTAGTGTATTTGTTAGTGAACTATCGGATAATTTTGAGAGTTCTTTTATTTCATTGAAGTATAAAGATGGTTTTTTACTCTCAAAATACGCTTTGTAAATTTTTTCTTCTGGTTTCATTAGGGTAATGGTTAGATAAGGTTATTTATAAATACTCCTGTTTTTGGAGTGATTACTTCTTTTTTTGGAGTTAAAGGTTTTATATTTGAATAATGAAATATTTTCTTTCAATTGTAAAAATTCTTTAATAAGCTTTGTGAGAAAAATCCGGAAAATATTCAGGGAAGTTTTAGAGAAACTATCGTCAGCCCGGCTGGCGACTGAAGCCTTTGGAGCGAAGCGACTGAAATATTTGCGGGAATTTCTAGTAAACATTTTTTAAGCCAACTTCTTAGTTTGAATAAATGGATCTAAAAGATAAAATCTTCACAATCAGAGGAAAGCAGGTTATGCTGGATAGCGATCTGGCCAAACTCTATGAAGTCAAGGCAATCAAATTAAGAGAACAAGTAAAAAGAAATAAAGAAAGATTCCCTTCAGATTTTATGTTTCAACTAACTGAAAATGAAATAAATTTTATGGTATCGCAATTTGCGATACCTTCCAAACAGCAATTTGGAGGGTATTTGCCTTATGTTTTTACAGAACAAGGCGGTCACAATTTGTGACTACCTCTTAAATAGCGTTAAAATCTATTATAATTAAGAATCTTCAAGATATCACAATTTGTGATAACATACAATAAAGCTCAGAACTCAAAAATATAACGATTTAATCAAAAATATTTAAGGTCGCAAATTGCGACCTTAGAAAAAAAAGGAGGAAAAATGCAAGACATAACTATTATTTCAGAGATAATTAAATCTAAGATTTATACAATCAGAGGAAAGCAAGTAATGATTGATAGGGATTTGGCTGAATTATATAATGTTCCTACAATGGTTCTAAATCAAGCAGTAAAAAGAAATATTGAAAGGTTTCCGGATAAATTTAGGTTTCAATTAACCCAGAATGAAGTACAAATTTTGATATCACAATTTGTGATTTCAAGTTGGGGAGGAAATAGAAAATTACCATATGCATTCACAGAACAAGGAGTTGCAATGCTTTCAGCAGTTCTAAGAAGCGAAACTGCAGTTGAAGTAAGCATAAAAATTATGGATACCTTTGTAGAAATGAGAAAGTTCATTTCAAAAAATGCAGAAGTTTTTATGAGATTAGATAATATTGAAATTAAACAAATAAAGTTCCAAAGTCAAACTGAAAAAAACTTTGAGAAAGTCTTTGAAGCAATTGAAGATAAAACCTTACCAAATAAAGGAATATTCTTTGAAGGTCAAGTGTTCGATGCTTACAAGTTTGTTTCTGAATTAATCAAAAGTGCTAAAGAATCAATTATTTTGATAGACAATTATGTTGATGAAACTGTATTAACTTTGTTTGAGAAAAGAAATGAAAATGTTAAAGTTGTTATTTATTCGGAATTAACAAAGCAAATAGAGTTGGATTTGAAGAAATTTAATTCGCAGTATGAAAGAATTGAAATTAAACAATTCAATAAATCTCATGACAGGTTCTTAATAATTGATAATCAAGTTTATCATTTCGGGGCATCATTAAAAGATTTAGGAAAGAAATGGTTTGCATTCTCAAAGTTTGACAAGGAAGCAGTCAAAGTTTTAGAGAAACTATCGTAAGCCTGGCTGGCGACTGAAGCCTTTGGAGCGAAGCGACTGATTTATAAATAATCAATTTTCTTAAAAATAATATGAGAGTCTGGCCAATCACATATACAAAATCAGATAGATTAGAAGTAACATTAACAAAGAATGATTTAGAGAGTTCTAGGTTTCAATTTCCAGAGGGGAATGTATTAGACTGGGGATGTTCACAGGGGTACACAACCAATGAAATAAGAAGGATGTTTGGAAGAAGGACAATAGGAATTGACATAGATGAAGGGATGATAAAATATGCAAGAAAATATAATCAAAAAGAGGGGATTGAATTTCATTGCATGGATGGGTGTGACCTAAGAACAGAATTGCCAGGGCCGTATGCGGCGATATTCGCGATGAATAATTTGGTAATGGGGTTGAGTAGGCAAATAACCAAAGCACAATTCAATGACATATTTGAAGATTTAAGAGAATGTTTGGTGCCAGAAGGATATTTAGTGTTAACAGCAGGAACAAGTTTATGGGTGTATGAAAATCAAAAAAGAAGATTCGTTTATTCGACATCAAGAGACAGGCCAGAGTTAAATAGAATTCATGATCCGATTGATGGAATGGTTACAAATAGTTAAGAAAAGCTTTAGCAAAACAAAAGTTTTATTTTTTTTGAAGTTATTATTTTGCCACGAAGCGATTAAAAATATTAAGATTTTTGTAATCTTTTGAGAATTTCAAGAGTTTTTAAAACATATTTGTCTTGAATATAAAAAATTAATTCTGGGGTTGCTGTCAATAATTCATTGATAATAATATTATTAATTGCTAACTCTTGTGTAATAATTGCAAGAATACCCTTTTCTTGAGAAGCTTTTTGATTAAAAAGAATACTCAGTTCGGTTAGTTCTTCTATTTTAGTATTTAGTTTGTACTCTTCGAGAATTTTGTTAAAAAGATTCTTATATTTTTTATCAATAAAAACTTTGATAGAGTTTGAGCCCAAAACAATTTTAAGAGTATCACCTTGGTCATAATTAGTATTTGAGACTATATTCTGTAAAAATTTCAAAAGTTGTTTATCTTTTTCAAAATCAAAAACTAGAATATTATCCTTTAATTGAATTTTAGTATCCCTAAAGAAGATAGGGTTTATTTCTGGACGATCATTGAAGTTAAATCTTCTAAGCATAGCAATCATAGCTTCAATTTGATTTTGCTTGCCAATTCCTTTTTTTATTAAATATCTGGCCAATGATCTTCGATTAATTAATTTCTTTGAATAGCACATTTCAATTTCAGGATTCTTGGATAAAAATAGTCTAAAGTCTTGTTCTAATTGGGTCATTTTCTAATAAATAATGCCTATTCTTATTTAAATGTTTTTATTTGGACACAGATTATAAATATGCCTTTTTTGAAAAAAATAGTATGAAAACCAAAATTGAAATACCCAGAACATGGGGAGGTTATATGCTTCCTCAGTTTGTAGAACTAAGAGAACTAAGCAAAAGAGATAGAGAAGATTATATCCCGGATTTTATAAAAGTAGCAAGGTCGGGATTTGGTTCTGAAATGGATGCATTAGACATATTGAATCATACACTAACACCTGATTTCTTAGTTGGGGCAATTTTTGTTTATTCAGATTCAGTAGAACTAGAAGGTAAATTAGTAGGATTTGGTTCTTTCAATCTTTTTGAAGTTGAAGACCATAGAATATTATATCGAAATGGAAATGTTGTGCATTCAAAACTTCAAAAAAAAGGTATTGGAACTGCAATTCAAAAATATGCCATCCAAGAATTCAAACCAACACATATTTGTTCCAGAACGCAAAATCCGAATATTTATGCAACAATGAAAAAAGATTGCCGAGAATTATTTCCTAATGAAGAAAGAACATTAGATCCAGATATTGTTAAAATTGTAGCAGTACTTGAAGAAAAGTTAAACATTAAAGTAAACAGAGAAACTTTTATTGCCCGAGGATTATATGGTCATTCATTATATGGAATTAATCCAAGACATAATGAATATAGTGATCTTTTTGATAAACTAAATCTTTCTCAGGAACAAGGAGATGCAATATTGCTGGTTGGGAGAATATGATTTGTGAAATTTATGGCAAAGGAAGTTGTTCAGTTGCTTTAGTAGCATGTATTCATGGAGATGAGCAAATTTGGATTAATGTTATAGAAAAAATTAAACTGGAAGTGCCAAAAGAAATTACTTTAGTAGTGATTATTGCAAATGAAAAAGCTAAAACAGAGAATACTAGATTTATTCAAAGTGATTTGAATAGAGTTTTCCCAGGAGCACTAAATGGAGATTATGAATCGCAATTAGCATTTATTTTGAAAAACATACTACAAACATTTGATTATGTAATAGACTTGCATAGTACAGAAGCAATCACAGAGATGTTTGCAATTTTTACAAAGAATGAAGCTTTTAGATTATTAGATTTTATTCCATTGAAAAATATTGTAGCAATACCGAAAATCTTAGCCAAAGGGAAGTCGTTGATTGATAATGTTTCTTGCGGAGTTTCTATTGAAGTTAATGACAATGAAGATATTGATCAGTTAAAACAAATGTTGAATGAGACATTGAATAATATTGTCAAACAAATTCAAACAGAGATAAATAAAGATTATTATCATGTTTTTGATAATTGTAAAGAAGATATTGCCTTTGAAAATTTTGTGGAGTATAAAAAAGAGTTTATACCAATATTATATGGAGCAAAATCTTACAAAGACATAACTTGTTTAAAAGCTAAAAAATGCGCAAAAGAAGAATTAGTTGCACTTTTGAAATAAAATTATAATAAGCGCATCATAGAAACTCTAAGTTCCTTAGCGCGAACGAACATTTCCTCGGATTCATTATATGTTAATTTAATCTCACGAGTGAGCTTGCCGTTCAATAAAACTATGTCTTTGAATTCGTCCATTAACAAATAATTGTAAAAGGAGTTAATAAAGGCATGTATTTTGGTTTATGGATACGTAGCCGCACCGGCGACTGAGGTGTTTAATAATTTTAATCTAAAAGTAATTTTTCCATTTCTTTATTAAATTCTTTAGCCCTTTGTAATGAAGTTTTAGCTTTAGAATGCTTTTCAATTTCTTTTGTTTGATATTGAATTAAATTTCTCTTTCCTCTTTCATAATCTAAAGATTCAACTAAGGAATCAGCTCTGTTTCCAGCTAAATTCAAAGCTTCTTCTTTAGCAGATTCATACTCTTCAAGCAAACTTTCTTTTAATTTACCCCTAACAAAAACAATTACTGAATCAGAAGTAACCTTATGAACAATCTTATCTCCAACCTTATAATTTAATTTTAACAACACTGCATTTGCATAATAAAACATTGAATAATATGAACATACAATAACCCACAAATCAGAAATACTATTTTGATAAGTCTCTTCAGCTACACGCAAACTTTCTTTTCCATTGCTAACAAATATGCTAATAATTTTTTTATCTATGATAGACTTTTTTAATAGACCATCATTTAAATAAGACTTAACATTTGTTTCTGCTTCCTTTATCCGATTTTTATCTAACATTTTTCAACAACCGATAATATTCTTCTATTCCAATTAAAATAATATTATTCTTTAATATTTCACTGATCACAGTAAATTCTTTGCTTTTTGCCATTGCAATGAACTCTTCATAGTTTATTTGGGTTAAATGAATTTTATCTGGCAAAAGAGATATAACAGATTTTATTTCTTTTTGATCGCCACCAATGGACAATAAATCTATATCAGAATGCTTATTATTAGTTCCTTTTGAATAAGAGCCGAATAAAAGTATGATAAAAGGAAATTTCAGTTCTGATAATCTATTATGAATAATTTGAAAATCTTTATTATTTAGTAGATCTTTTTTTCTTTGAAATTCTGCTGTAAATAGGGATTCATTAAAACTATCATCGAGTTCACAAATATTTGAATTTCCAGTCTTGGTAATTTTAATTAATTTTTCCTTCTCTAACAATAATACATTTTCATATGCAGTCCTATAATTTATTTTTAGGGATTCAGATATTTTTTTTATAGTGAATCTATTTTCCCTGTTATTCAATAGGAATTTTAGGATTTTTATCTTTACCATTCTATTACATTTTGTAATAATACTATTACTTTAAGTAATATATAAACATTTCTATTAATTAAGTCTAATGGAGATTAATAAAGTTTTTCGATAAAAAGTCGAAAGATTTTCACCACGGCGACTGAACCGTCAACTTTACTAAAGTTGGAGCAAAGGTAACTACGTAAGCCCGGCTGGCGACTGAAGCCTTGGGAGCGAGAGCGACTGAAATATTTGCGGAAATTTCTAATAAATCTTTATTAAATATAAATTTAGATAATAAATTGCAAGAGGTTTATTTCTTAATTAACAAATAGGACTATTTTAACCTATTCAGTTAATAGTAAAACTTATAAACTTGGAGGGTAAATATGGAACAACTAGAAGAGCTAGAAGAAACTTTCGTTGAAGAATATCAATCAGCTTTAATGTTATTTGAACTGAAAAAGTATAAATCCGCGACAATATTGATTTCAAAAGCATTGTTTGCACTCGTAGATTATGTAATATTCAAAAGGTATCAGAAACTAGCGAATAATCATAATGAAAGGTTTAGATTCCTGAAACAAAAAGACACTGAAATATATGAAATAGTGGATAGTGTTTGGGGGAGATATACAGACACTTACTCGAAGCCTGCAATGGAAGAGTCAATAATATTATTAAAAAATGGAATCAAGGAGATAATAAATAAAGATGGAATATTTAGTGAAAGAATTAAAGAAATTGTTAATGGATAATGTTGTAGACATAATCATATTTGGTTCAGTAGCAAAAGGGAAATTAAATAATAATGATATTGATATTGCTGTATTAGAAAAAGGGGTAAATAAGAAAGAATTCAGGGAGAGGCTGGATAAATTAAAACTTAAGAATGTTGATGTGCAGTTTTTGAGCATCGAAGATTATAATAAGTTCATTTGGGTTACTTTAATTAGAGAAGGATTTTCTATAAAACAAAATAAGTATCTTGCTGAAATTTATAGGATTAAACCAATGGTGTTGTATAAATATTCTCTGAAAACTTTGACAAACTCAAAAAAAGTTATGTTTGAAAGGGCAATAAAAAACTTCAAAGGAATTGAAAAATTGTCAAATAGTGTTGTTCTAGTGCCAATAAAATTAACTAGTGATTTCAATGAGTTTCTAAAGATTTGGAACATTGATTTTGATGCAAAAGAATATGGGTTAATGCCGTTAGTGAGAAAGGAAAGTTAGCCGCACCGGCAACTGAGGTGCTTGGAGCGGAGCGACAATAATATTATAAATTAAGGAAATTTAATTATATAGATGAAAATAGAAACAAAAAGGTTGGTTTTAAGAGAATATTGCGAAGAAGATGCTGAAGACATTGTTAATGGGATTAGTAATTTAAATATTTCAAAATGGTTGTTAATGGTATCTTATCCATATACAATTAAAGATGCTAAAGGGTGGATTAATATTAATCTTAAAGAACAGAAAAATAAACAAAGAGAAAGTTTTGAGTTTTTGATAACATTAAAAGAGAATAAAAAAGTCATCGGTGGAATTGGGATTAATGTCAAGAGAAATGAAGTTGCAGATATTGGCTATTGGCTTGCTGAAGAGTATTGGAGACGAGGAATAGTATATGAAGCT
>Ga0208958_1003746_pt1 | contig 11474 bp, 11 predicted proteins | sample RifOxyB1_FD_184032 | JGI IMG/M metagenome (GOLD analysis project Ga0208958, IMG submission 184032) | Soil microbial communities from Rifle, Colorado - Rifle Oxygen_injection B1 (SPAdes) | ecosystem: Environmental > Terrestrial > Deep subsurface > Rock core/Sediment | place: Rifle, Colorado...
CGAGAAACCATCAAAATATCTTTGGCTTCATACTGCGCTAATAAATGCGCCGCCACTTTAATGCGTTCATCAATCTTCTTTAAATTCAAAACGCTTAAACCATCTGGTCTGGTTTTGTAAATGAAGTTAGCCATATACTTGGTCTTAAATTTAGTGCCAATATGGATTCCCGCTTTCAAATATTCGTTGGAATCAATCAATAAATTTTCCTGTTCTTCAGCCATATTTTTTCTCCGTTCTTTCTTTTTAATTTAATTTTGAGGATAAAACAAACAAGAATTATTCTTGTCTGCCCTTTCTGTTGCCTCAGGCAGCCCTGTTCATCTATAATTTTAATGAACTTCGGCTATGAGAAGTTATTTTCGAGGGGTATTTATAAAGATTGCTGTGAAAAAGTTTATTAAGCCAAAAAAAGTTCCAGAGACTATGGCTTTAGCAGTAACTCATGTCATCCTTACCATTCTTATTTTAGATTTGTTTCGCCATTATATCTTTGGTCTAAAAAAATTTCCGCGTTATTTATTAGTAGTCGGAGGAATTGCCGGCTTATTCCCGGATATTGATATTTTAATAACTTGGATTTATAATTTCTTTACCAGCAGCCAAGTAAATTTTCATGGCACTTTTACACATTCTTTGCTTTGGCCGCTTCTTTTTTTGATAATAGGCTTATTTTCACATTACCAAAAAAATCTCAAGTGGGCTAAAATATTTTATGTTATTTCTGCCAGCTGGATCTTTCATTTGATTTTAGACTGTGCTTTTGGCGGATATAAAGAGTATCTCTGGCCTTTCTTTATCTTTAATTTCTGTCCGCAGTGGGGCATCGAAAAATATGCAATCAGTATCGATGCGATTATTTTAGTAGTTTGGCTGGTGCATGAAGAAATGCATAAAATGATTAAAGATTATTACTAATCTAACTAAAATAATTAATCCACCTTCTCTAATCCCGTTTGCACAATCTTAAACTTCACTTCTAAACCTTCCGGCAAAGAGCGATGCTTTCTTAGAATCAAACCGCGGCAGTTAGCAAAATTTTGCAGTTCAATCAGACATTTTGAACCATAACGCAATAAATCACCGCCCACCATCTTCACGCGGTCGCGGTTATCAAAATCAGCATAAACTTGATTAGTAATAAGTACAGGAATTTTGCGGCGGCGGGCAATTTCCACCAAAATCGCTAACTGCCGACCCAAAGCTGAATTAACATCATAAACTTCTTCATTTTTGCCTAACTCCAACCGATAAAGCATAGAAATAGAATCTACAATAATTAGACCAATCTGTAAATTGACTAACTCTTTTAGAGTTTCAAAGACTTCTTTTTGTTCCTGAAAATCTAAAGGATTAAAAAAAATAATCTTAGACAAGACTTCTTCGTAACGGGGAGTTATTTGCCTAATCCTTTCTACCGCAATACCTCCTTCCGTGTCAATAAAAATAATCTTGCGACCCTCGCTTTCCGCTAGACGTACTGCCGCAAGCAGACAAAGATTGGTTTTCCCTGCACCGGAAGGGCCAAAAATGGTCGTGACAATATCACGATCATACCCCCCTCTTAACAATTCATCCAAAAACGTCGCTCCGCAAGAAACTTTTTCCATCGAATCTCTGACTAATCCTCACCATATAAAAATTTCCCCTCTTCAGAGGTCAGATTTATAAACGAAAAGAAATTATCTCTAGAGCATGGAGAAAAGCAAATATTGGCTTTTAGGGATAATTTTAGCGGTCCTAGCTCTGCGTCTCTTCCTCGCTTTTTCTCAGCCTAATTTTACTTACGATTCTTACTTTAACTTGCGTCAGGTAGAACATATTACCACCACCGGTCTGCCTTCATATCAAGATGCTCTTTCTTCGGGAGGAAGAACACTAATTTTTCTGCCTTTCTTTCACTATTTCGCCTCGTTCTTTGATTTATTCCTTCCTTTAGAAATAGTGGGAAAGCTTTTACCTTCGATTTTTTTAATCGGATTGATGATTATTGTTTATTATCTGGCTAAAAAAATAGGCGGGAAGGAAACCGGCGCTCTCCTCGCGGCTTTAATTACCGGTCTTCTGCCCACTTTATTTGAAACCAATGCTTTTAGAGTGGAATCTTTAACTCTGCCCCTCTTTTTTCTAGCAGTTTATGCTTTTTTGCGCAGCAGCGAGAAGAAGTTTCTTTATCTCTTCCTGCTCTCTTTTCTGCTTCTTTCCCTCACCACTACTTTAGTTTTTCTTCTCTTAGCGGGGATTGGTCTTTATTTCCTACTCTCTTTTCTGGAAAACAAAAAAGTAGAATCAACTGAAAAAGAAGTTTTTATCTTTTCTTTATTTTTTTATCTCTGGCTGCAATTTCTTTTCTTTAAAGAAATTTTCTTACAGCAGGGAATTGCGTTCCTCTGGCAAAACATTCCCCCTCAAATTATTTTACAATATTTTCCCCAGATTACTTTAACGGAAATTTTTCTCTCTCTGAGCATCTTCCCAGCCCTGGCCGGAATATTTATTATCTATCGCACTCTCTTTGTAACGAAAAATAGAGAACATTTCTTTATGCTCAGTTTGTTCTTAATTATAATTATTTTTGCATTTATCAAACTCTTAGAATTAAAGCTGGCCCTTTCTTTTTTGGGAATAATTTTGGCTCTCTTTTTTGCTTTATTTTATGAACATACTGCCGCTTATATTTACCAAACCCGGTTGAAATCTTTAAAAAAAATATTTATTCCCCTCCTCCTCTTAATTTTGCTGTTCTCTCTCCTTCCTCCGGCACTTAATACTGCTTGGCAACAATCTCTGCCAACTAAAGAAGAAGTTGATGCTTTCCGTTGGTTGGCCGAAAATACTCCAGCAAATTCCGGAGCTCTCAGTTTACTGGAAGAAGGCCATCTCTTAACTTATTACGGACAGAGAAGAAACCTGATGGATACTAATTTTGCTCTGATTCCTCAGGTAGAACAGCGCTTTAATGATCTTAATATTCTTTATCTCACTTCATTCGAAACTCAAGCTCTAAGTTTATTAAATAAATATCACTTACAATATCTCATTTTTACTCCGCGAGCTCAGGAAAAATATTTAATTTCTAATTTTAATTATCTCAATAAAAAATGTTTCGAACAAGTTTATTATAATAACGTTAAAATCTATCAGGTCAAATGTCAACTGCAAGCCCAATGAAACCGCTCCAAAAATCTAAAAGTTCTGCCAAAAGGACTCTGCACGAAGAAAAAATTTGGGAACATCTGCAAAAGTTTTCTTTTCTTTACTTTCCCCTTCTTTTAATTACAACCCTAACCATTCCTCTGCTCAGAAACTATCTTCTCGGCAAACCTTTGCTCATGGGCCCAGAAAGTTATTATTGGCTCTCTTTAGCTCAAACGACAACTTTAACTTTTCAACCTTTCCTTTTACTCTTAAAAATTATACCAGACTATCTCCTCTTTTTACTCTCGCCAATTTTATCTTTATTTTCTTTGTTCCTCTTCTTAATTCTCAGTAAAAAAAAATCTTGGAATTATAGAATTACTTTCCCTTTTCTCTTTTTTTTGATTATATCTCCCAGTTTTATTTTTGCTGCTGTTACCCTCTCCGCTTACTTGTTTTGCCTTTTTCTTCTCCTGATTGGATTTTCATTTCTTAGTTCAAACAAAAAATGGGTTAAAATTATAGTAGTATTACCTTTTCTTTTTCTGACTACTTTTGATTTACTGACCACCATTCTGACCATTCTTTTATTATTGCTTTGGATTAAAGAGGAAAAAAAACATTTATTTTTGCTAATTCCTGGATTAATGCTTTGTTCTCAGCTGCTTCAGTCATTTTTTCTTTCCGCCCATTTTATTCTCGGCCCTTTTGCTTTTACTTCCAGAATTCCGGCTTTGCTCAGTGATTTGGGAGGTGTTAGCGGTTTAGGATTTTCTTTAGTCTTGCTGGCTTTCCTCGGTTTAGGTACGAGCTGGCCCAGAAAAAAATGGTTTAGTTCTTATCTCTTTTTACTTCTCTTGGGAGGAGCTTTTATCTACAACAACCAAGCTCTTTTTTATCTTAATTTAATCATTATTTTCTTTGCCGCGACAGCTTTCCGCTGGCTTTTAGCTCATCAATGGACTCACGAAACCCTCCGTTCATTTACTTTGCTTTTGATTTTCCTCAGTTTAGTTTTTTCTACTCTCGCTTATTTGGATCGGATTAATCTAGAAGTAGGTCCTTTTGCCCCAGAGAAAGAAATACTGACAGAAATTAAAGAACAAATAAGGCCCACACAAATAATTTTTTCTTCTCCGGAAAACAGTTATTATATCCGTTATTTTGCGGAAAGAGAACCATTCTTGTCGCCCCATTTAGATTCACTAAACTCCCCAAAAAGTAAGATTGCTGACGAAATTTTTGCGTCTACTTATATTACCGCCACTTTCCCAATTCTAAAGAAAAATGAACTCTCCTGGTTCTATTTTACACCTAAAATGAAAGAAATCTACCCCGCAGAGCAAGGACTCTTCTTCTTGTTGAGAAACGAAAGATTTAAATTAATCCGCAGCTCCGAAGATTACGAGGCGTGGATGTGGAAAGAAGAAGGAGAGTAAAATCATCTTGAAGGATACTCTCCGGTTGAGGGATTTTGATGAATTTAGTTATAAATATCATGCTTTGGGTCGCTTATGTAATTTCACTTTACTTCTCTATTTTTCTGTTATTAGTTTATTTGGATAAGAAAAGTTTCTTTCAAAAAGAAAGTTCTTCACTTGATCCCCCTCATACCCCTTTTATTTCTATCTTTGTTCCCGCTTATAATGAAGAGAAAACAATTTTGCAAACTCTTGAGTCAATTAGCAAAATAGATTATCCCGTAGAAAATTTAGAAGTTCTCGTTATTGATGATGGTTCCCAGGATCAGACCAAAGAAATCATAGAAAATTTTATCGCAGATAAACCTCATTTTCAGCTTCTCTCTCAAAAAAATCAAGGCAAAGCCGCAGCTCTTAACAACGCTTTGAAGAAAGCGCGAGGAGACTTTTTTGCCTGCCTAGATGCTGATTCTTTTGTTCATCCCCTAACTTTGCGTAAAATGTTGGCATTTTATTACCAAGAGAAAGATTCCCGTTTGGCCATTATTACTCCCGCCATGAAAGTTTATCAGCCCAAAAATCTGCTACAGAGAATTCAATGGTTAGAATATTTGGTGATGATTTTCATCGGCCGACTAACAAGTCAACTTGATTCTCTCTATGTCGCCCCCGGACCTTTCTCACTATATAAAACTGAAATTATCAAAAAACTAGGCGGATTTGATGAAAAAACTCTTACCGAAGATCAGGAAATTGCCTATCGCGTACAGAGAGAACAATACAAAATCAAACAATGTTTTGACGGCTATGTCTATACTACCGCTCCAAAAAAAATAGAACGTTTTTATCGTCAACGGCGCCGTTGGTATTTAGGTAGTCTCAGCTGTCTGCGCCAATATAAAGAAATGGTTGCTAATAAAAAATATGGGGATTTTGGTTTGATCCAGATGGTGAAAAATGTGGCGGGTTACTTCTTGGCCTTAACAGGTATAGGATTGTCCATCTATCTGCTTTTTTTACCTTTGCTAAACAAATTAAAAGATTTCTTTCTCATCAGATTTAATTTCTGGCCTTATTTACAAAATTTCGAATTAAATATTAATTGGCTTTCTTTATTTCTGGCTGATTTTCGCAAAGGCTTTATCATTATTTTCCTTTTTGGCATCAGTTTTTTATTTTTCTATTTGGCCCACAAAAACGCCCAGGAAAAAATAATGAAGTTCGGTTGGATCCCTTTAATTCCCTATTTTATCTTTTATTATCTGCTCAAAGGTATTATCCTTTTACTCTCTCTCTTAGAATATTCATTAGGTAAAAAAATCAAATGGTAAACGAACCAGAAAAAGAAGAGCAAAAAGTTACTCCCCGAAAAATAAGTAAAGACAAATATATCATGGCCGGAATCATTACTTTTTTAGTTTTTTCTTTAGGCTTAACTTTAGGTTTAATCTTTGAAGACCAACGCTATAGTCTCATTGATGAAGTTAATATGGAACAAGAAGTAAAATCTCTTAGTTTGCAATTACAATATCTTTATTTGGATGCATTTAGCAATCAGGATAACTGCCCGCTCTTAGCTACAACTCTACGCGAAACTGTCAAAGATTTGGATTCTTCTTTAAGTAAAGTGATTACATATGAAGAAGAGAATAAAGTGTCAGAATTGCGTAAAAGTTTGGTTTTACGCCGTTATGTTATTGATAATCTGCGTTATTGGCTTCTCGCTACGGAAAGCAAGAGAAAATGTGATTTGAATATTGTGCCAATACTTTATTTTTATACTCCTGATTGCCCTTCCTGTCCGAATCAGGGCACTATTTTAAGTTACTTCAAAACTCTGTTTGGAGAACACGTTTTAGTCTTCCCCATTAATCTTGCGTTGCAGGAAGAAGAACCATTAGTAGAAATGATTTCTTTACAATATAATGTCACTAAATATCCGACTTTGATTATCAACAACAAAAAATATGAAGGGGTAATGCAAAAAGAAGCACTGCAAAAAATTATCTGTGCTTCACTCAAAAATATTCCTCAGTGTTCTTAAATTAATTATACTCTCTGAAAATGAATTTTAAAGAAATTATTCGGAAAATTAAAGAAAAAATCTCCGCCAGACCGCTCTTTTATCTTCTTTTCATAACTATTACCATGCGGTTAATCTATCTGCTCTTTGATTACCCGTTATGGTGGGATTCACATATTTATTTGGCCATGGGCAAATTTTTCTTTTCTCAGGGTCAGCTGGGGGCCTTCGAATCTTTCCGTCCACCTCTCTGGCCTCTACTTCTGGGAATAATCTGGAAATTAAATTTTAGTCAAATAATCTTTGGAAAAATTTTAGATCTCATTTTTTCCACCCTTTCTGTTTATCTTACATATTTAATCGGTAAAAAATTATTCTCAGAAAAAATTGCTTTGCTCGGTGCCTTAATCTTCAGTTTTAATCCCATTTTTCTCATGCACGTCGGTTTAATTTTAACAGAACCACTGGCTATTTTTCTCGGATTATGGGGAATTTTTTTCTTTTTGCAGTTCTTAGAAACAGAAAAATTTTGGAGACTATTTCTCTCCGGAATATTTTTAGGATTGTCTTTCTTAAGCAAGTTTCCGCAGGGAATTTTTTTTGCTGCGGTCTTAATTATTATTTTCTTCAATAGATCTTCTTGGAAACAAAAAATTAAATCTTCTTTTTGGCTGAGCCTAGGATTTTCGCTGATAATTATTCCTGATTTGCTCTTCAACTATCTTTATCTCCACTCCATTCTAGGACCATTTCTCTGGGGCAATGAGATTGTCGGCACAGCTACTTGGCTTTACGGCAGCGGTCTCAAATATTACTTTTCCCATTTTTTCTTTAACAACCCGCTCACGGTATTTTTCTTCCCAGCACTTTATTTTTTCTTTAAAGAAAAATTGTGGGAAAATAAAAGTAAATTGCTATTCGTTATAATTCCCATTTTAACTATTATTTACTTTCTCTACGTCCCTAGAAAAGAACCCCGTTACTTAGTTACCATCTTACCTTTTATCACTTTATTCAGTGCAGAAATAATTTTACGCACCTACTCTTGGCTAAAATCAAAAACTCTCCCCCTCCTCCGAGAAAAATCTTTCTTGGTTCTCTGTTTCTTACTGCTTCTTTTGCCCTGTATCCCTCTGCTTAATTTCGAACGGATTGAATCTGTTCCTGCAGAGGCGCTTTATTTTTTCCAGGAACAAAGTAAACTAAATCAAAATTATTCTATCCTTTCCTCTAATCCGGAATTAATTACTTACCTACCTCAAAAAGTAACTCTTTTGGGAGGATTAACCTATGCTTCTCCAACTTATGAATTTAACCGTGACAAATATCAATATATTTTCCTCAATACCTGCGACTTTCCTTGCTCCCCTGAAGACCAAAGTTGTTTAGAACAAAAAAACAATTTCTTGCGGCAGATTGCAGCAGAAAACAAAGAACTTTTTCGCAAAGAAATTAAAAAATGTACTGCTTTAATCTATAAAAAATAGATTAGAGAATAAAGTATAAAGAATAAATAAGCAATTAAACCATGAAACTCACGGATTACCTTAGATTAATGCGTGTACCGCAATGGTACAAGAATTTAGTGGTTTATTTAGCACTCTTCTTCTCCGGCCATCTTTTAATCAAAAGTGATTTTCTTTTAGCCACGGGAGCTTTTTTAGCTCTTTCTTTGGTTTCCTCAGCAGGTTATATTCTCAATGATTTGCTGGACTTAAAAAAAGATCAGAGACATCCCGAAAAGAAAATTCGTCCTCTGACTTCTGGAAAGATCTTACCCGTCTCCGCAGTTATTCTTCTAATTTTGTTATTAGTGGGAGGTTTATCTTTCGGTTTATTTTTAGGAAAAATTTTCTTTTACTTTCTGCTCGCTCTCTTTCTGCTCACTCTACTTTATTCTCTTTTCCTCAAAAAAATTATTTTTGCGGATATTCTTACTATTGCCGCACTATTTGTTCTGCGCGCCGTTTCTGGAGCTTATCTCATTAAAGTGTGGGTTTCACCCTGGCTCATTCTCTGTCCTTTTTTCCTCTCCCTCTTTCTTTCGGTAGGAAAAAGACAAGGAGATTTATTATTTCTGCAAGAAAAAGCAGCTGCCACCCGCCAAGTTCTTCAGGAATATGACTTAAAAAATACTTCCTCTCTCTTGACGATAACCACCACTCTTCTCATTATTTCTTATGCTTTATACTCTTTTCTCAGCGAGAATCAAGCTCTTCTGCTAACCCTGCCTTTAGCACTTTATGTCATCTTCCAATTTTCTTATTTAATCAATCGCGGTTCAGAGATTTCTCGTCATCCAGAAAGAATTATAAAAGATAAAAAAATACTCTTAGGAATCTTGCTTTGGCTGATAATTACTTTTATAATTGTTTATCTCTAAAGCAGGAGAATAATCCTCTTTATCCCTAAAAAATGGACCCTCACAGATATAAATGGATGCTCGATACTCTTATGAGGGACTTCACAGCATTAGGAGGATTCCTTCTTATCTCAGGAATTGTTCTTTCAGTTCTCCTTCTGCAACAAAAAGAATTATTTTATTTCCTGCTTTTTGGTTATTTTTTCATTCATTTTCTTGGTGCGGGAATTAAAGCTCTCCATTTCAAACCGCGCCCCAATCACCAAACTTATCATAATCTTATCGAGAAAATTGATGCCGGAGCTTTTCCCAGTGTACACACCGCCAGAACTTTTTTTTTCAGTTTAGGATTAGCTTACTTCTTTCAGAACTTCGCTATGACCATTTTACTTCTTCTTACCGCAATCATCGTTTCCTACTCCCGTGTTTATCTAAAGAAACACGACTGGTGGGATTTGTTAGGAGGATTAATGTTAGCACTCTTAACTTTCTGGCTGGCCTTCAATTTCTTCGCTTTCTGATTTTAACCATATCCCCCAACGTTGGTTCTCCCTGCTTAGATTTACTATTTTCTTTGAGATAACTTAACTCATCTTTTTCAATCAAATTAATCCCTAAGACTTTACCAATTCGTTTAGCCAAATCTAATCCTGGTTTAAATTGCCCCTGCTCCCATTTGGCCACAACACTTTCTTTCTCCTGCAAAAATTTGGCAAAATCCTCTTGAGTCAGGGCTTTTTTTTCACGTGCTTCTCGCAGCAAAAAAGCATAATTATCAACGACTCTAAATTCTACAGAAGGAACTTTAGGAAGAGAAGTCGGAGAGGAATACTTTGGAGAAACGCTTACCCTACTTTTCACTACTCCATATTTAGAGCAAGCTTCACAAACTTTTAAGTCTGCACCTTCGATATCAACCACGCGCAGATTTCCGACACGACCGCACATCTCACAGTTAGGCATAAGAGCCTGAAAAATTAACCACTATTAAAAATTAACGCTAGAAAAAGACTCTAAATACAAAATGTTTATAAAATAAACTTCGAGAAATAACTCTCATGAATTGGGCGCTTTATAGTCGGTTTGTACCTCTTTTTTTCAGCATTTTTATTTTAAGCTGGATGCTGGTGCCTTTCTGGTCAAAAAGTGCCATCCGTGCCGGATTGACCGGTAAAGATATTCATAAAAGCGGAGAACAAAGAATTCCCGAAATGGGGGGAGTAATCGTTTTGCTTACTTTCATCATCGGCCTTATGGGTTATATTGCTTTGCGCGTCTTTACCCTTAACGCAGAAACGAACATTACGCTTATTCTTGCTCTACTTACTGCTGTGCTCATCGCTGGAATTATTGGTCTCATCGACGACATCCTCGGTTGGAAGATCGGTTTACGCCAATGGCAAAAACCACTTTTGACTCTGCTTGTTGCTGCGCCCATTATGGCCGTTAATGCTGGAACTAGGATTATGCATCTTCCTTTTGTAGGAGAAGTTAATTTAGGAATGGCTTACCCTCTGCTCGTAATTCCTTTTCTGATTTTAATGGGCACTAACGGCTTCAATATGCTCGCCGGCTATAATGGTTTAGAAGCTGGTCAAGGCATCATTATTCTAAGTACTCTTGCTTATTTTTCTTACCAAACCCATTCCCCTTGGTTAGCAGTCGTGGCTTTATGTTTTGTTTTTGCTCTAGCCGGTTTTTGGCTCCATAACAAATACCCTGCCAAAATTTTCCCTGGAGATACTTTAACTTATACCACCGGAGCAGTAATTGCCATTATTGCCATTTTGGGCAATCTCGAAAAGATCTTTCTCATTTTATACGTCCCTTATATTCTGGAATTCTTCCTCAAACTGCGCGGAAGATTCCAGAAGGAAAGCTTTGCTCAAATACAGGAGGACGGAACTTTGAAACCGCGTTATGATAAAATCTATGGCTTAGAAAATTTAATGGTCCTCTTCCTGAACAAATTAAAGATTAAAACCACTGAAAGAAGAGTAGTCTGGAGTTTACATTTATTCCAATTATTGTTTGTCCTGCTCACATTTGTACTTTAAATAAATAATCAAAATAAACTAAAATGAAATTAGTCATCAATATTCCCGCCTATAACGAAGAAGAGACCATCGCCCAGGTCATCAAAACCATTCCCCGTGATTGTGCCGCAGAAGTAAAAGTTTTGGTCATCGATGATGGTTCTAAAGATAAAACCGTAGAATTAGCCAAAAAAGCGGGTGCAGATAAAGTTCTCTCTCATAAGACCAATCTTGGTTTAGGAATAACTTTCCGCGACGGCATTAACGAAGCTCTCAGTATGGGTGCCGATATCATCGTCAATATGGATGCTGACGGACAGTTTAATCCTCAAGACATTCCGAAATTAATCCAACCTATTCTCAATAGTGAAGCAGATATGGTCACCTGCACGCGCTTTAAAGATCCACATTTGGTGCCTAAAATGCCTCCCTTGAAATTGTTTGGCAACAAACTTTTCGCTAAAGTTCTCAGTAAATTTTTGCACAGAAAATAT
>Ga0208958_1003748_pt1 | contig 11472 bp, 14 predicted proteins | sample RifOxyB1_FD_184032 | JGI IMG/M metagenome (GOLD analysis project Ga0208958, IMG submission 184032) | Soil microbial communities from Rifle, Colorado - Rifle Oxygen_injection B1 (SPAdes) | ecosystem: Environmental > Terrestrial > Deep subsurface > Rock core/Sediment | place: Rifle, Colorado...
TTTTAGCTTCATAAAGAGTTTCAAAGGATGACGTGTGAAGTTTTCCTTTGATTCTTTTTTCGACGTAGTAATGTCCAGTAATAATGTTTTTATAAATTCCAGATGCTTCTTTAATCTTTCTGTAGTTTTTGTTAGGCATATGTTCCTCCTTTAAACCATTCAATGATCTCACTTGGAATGAACACTAACCGCTTTCCTCCCTTACGTTTTCTAAAAGGAATTTCTCCACGACTAACTAAATTGTAGATGGTTCCTTTGGCGTAAGAAGTGAAACTACAGACTTCATCTATTCCCCATATTAATTTGTTAAAGAGCGTAAGCGAACCTATTAGTTCTTGGTCGTCACTATACTTCGTAGTTTTTATTTTGTAATCAGTATTTGTATTGTTTGCAGACAAGTAATTACTCCCTCGTTAAAATTTATTTCCTTCTCAGTACAATTATAAATCTGCTCTACTCTTAATTTTTTCTTCCCTCACGTCCTTATCAATACTTCCAATCAAACTATTTTTATCATCCTTATCAATCATTTATTCACTCCTCACTTACTTAATTTTTTCAACTCGCCCCTGCTATTTTCTTGTTCCTTCGGCCTATATCAGCGTCTTTTTGACCATTCCCATGAAACTTGGTTGAATGGGGATGGTCAAAAAACGCGATCAAATAAAGGCCCGAATTCAAAGAGAAATTCAAGCAGGGGCGAGAAAGCTTATAAACTACAAAATCCATTCGTTTTACCTTTTAAATTTAATTTTATAACCAAAAATACTTTCAAAACTTCGAGGCCCTTCCTTAAAAAAACAAACTGCAGATTTAAAATCAAAGTTAAAATTGGATAGATTAGTATCCAAAAGAAGAATAATTTTTAATTGAACAATCTCTGGCATCGCCTGTAATATCTTGGTATAGGCATTCATCACCTCAGGACTTTGAAAGACATACAAGACATAATGGTAAGTAACACTCGAACTATATTTTTTAAATTTTTCTTTAATGCGATCCTTGGACTTTTGATTTAATTCCAGCTCCAAAGCCAAAACATATTCTTTATCTTTTTTCTTTGCCAGGATTTTTGCATCAGGAGAAAGTCCTTCTGATTTATCTCCAAGTATCTGCCCTTCCATAAAGTTTTCAAATTTTAATAACTCACGTAAGACTATCCCGCATTTTAAATCATGGACAATCATCTCCTTTGAATGTGAATATTCTACACCATAAGGAACTAACATTACTCCCTTACGAGTTAGATAAATATATTTGCTCTTATCGGGAAATAAGAAACTGGAAACAAAACCACTACTTTCCAATTTTCTAATCTGCTTGGCAAATCCTTGATAGCTAATTGCCACCGGCATGATCTCATAAAGATTTTTGATACTGATTACTTTCCATCTACCGATCTGGGCCAGAATATTTTCATATGAACCTATAGGTAAAAACAATTTTTCCATATTACCCCCTTGTAACTATTTTGAAACATCTCTTGTTTCATGTAAGGGCAAATGATGTGCCAGATTTGATTTTTAACAAATGAACAGTTAACCAGCTGAAAGATTAAAATAAATTATTATTTTTTTAATATTCCCAATATTGGGAATTAAATTGTTTTTCCCATTATTGGGAAAGCATAGTGAAAAAGAAGAGTATTTGAAGCAACTTACATGGATTCCCGAATTTGGGAATATTTCCAATTATGGGACTTAGAAAAATTGTTTTATTATTATGCTGATTATTTAGGATGATTTCTGATAAGACACAAGAGTGTGATAAGCTAATTTAAAAGGTGCGGCGAAGATAATTGATTCTTTGGGGGGAGGAATAGTAATTATTGATGTAAAAAAACTTCTTAGACAATTCCTTATTTTAAAACGTAAAGAGGGGGGCGTTATACCAAGCTTTTTGGAATATTTCTCAATCTTATAATTTGACTCCCTTGAGAGGGCAGAGGCATTTTGTTCTATTATGTTTAAAAAGTTTTCAATCTCTGAACCATTCGGGTTAAGACTCAGAAAAAAGTCTAGTGTTTCGTTTGTTAGCTTACTTATTGCTTGTTTATATTCTTTACCATGATTATCGTGATTGATTTTTATTAATGTTAAATAGTCAGCGGTTTTTTTAAATTTATTAATTGAAGTTGATTTTAATTTAATACGTGTTTCAATGGAGCGCACATATTGACGATCTAATTTGGTAATATCCATAAGTGTTGGATTGGTGCTGAAAAAAAAATCTATATTCTTGTCGATCCAATTATTCATTGCTGTTTTATAATTGTCGTTTGGATTTTGTACATTAAACTCAGCTAATTCTAAAAAATCTTTTGTAGCTTTAATCATGGGAATTGCTTTTTGTTTTAATTTAATTGCCGTTTCTACGCTGGTGATTGATTGCTGTTGAAGCTTTTTTATATCCGAAAGTGTTGGATTGGTGCTGAAAAAAACATCTATATTCTTGTCGATCCAATTATTCGTTGCTGTTTTATAATTGCCGTTTGGATTTTGTACATTAAACTCAGCTAATTCTAAAAAATCTTTTGTAGCTTTAATCATGGGAATTGCTTTTTGTTTTAATTTAATTGCCGTTTCTACACTGGTGATTGATTGCTGTTGAAGCTTTTTTATATCCGAAAGTGTTGGATTGGTGCTGAAAAAAACATCTATATTCTTGTCGATCCAATTATTCATTGCTGTTTTATAATTGTCGCTTGGATTTAGTACGTTAAACTCAGCTAATTCTAAAAAATCTTTTGTAGCTTTAATCATGGGAATTGCTTTTTGTTTTAATTTAATTGCCTTTTCTACACTGGTGATTGATTGCTGTTGAAGCTTTTTTATATCCGAAAGTGTTGGATTGGTACTGAAAAAAACATCTATATTTTTGTCGATCCAATTTTCGAGAGCTGTTTTGTATTCCCCTGTTGGATGTGTTGTTACAAGTTCGGTTGCTTTTATAAAATCAGAGGGGGATTTTATCATTGGAAGCAATTTTTCCATCATTTTTATGCTACTGCTGATAGTTGAACATTGCATTCTTTCGATTAATTTTAAATCATTTATGTCAAACCCTCTTTTTATTAAATTATCAACATAATCAATAGTCTTTTCATCTTGAGGGCCTGATTCAATTTTGAATTTTTTTGAACCGAGTAAATAAAGTAGGTTTCTCTTTCTTAACGTATCAACGGTTTCAGGAAAATTTTTTCCCGTTGATTTGTATAGTTTTTCCAATCCTTTGTGCTGTATCCACCAATTAACACCTGAGGGTCGATCTATTCCAATCAAAGGCATTTCTACTTCACTAATTTGGGAAATGAGATTATAACTTTCTGTTGTAGCTTTTAATTCAGGTAAATCATTTTCCATTCTTAAAAAACGTAAGGCTTCTGCTGTTTTTGTGTTACCTCTTTCCTTAACCCAATATAATTTTCGAAATTCATCTTCTGGTGTCCATGAAAAAACAAGCTTTCCCTCATAATAGTGTCGCAATCCCCCGAGAGGATCATCCCAGTAATTGGGATTAACTCTAATTTTTTCAATTGTTGGTCCACCAAGCTTAACATTTATTTTATGAAAACTATCGCTGAGTATATCCCAATTAGCATATTGCGGAAGGTCGTGTTTGATTTTTTCAACTATATCATCGGGAGCAAAAAGATCTATATCTGATCCTTTTATAATCAATAAATCAGTCATGCCTGGGACTTTCATATTCTTTACTTCTTCAAGGGAGTGATTCTGCAAATTCTTATGTAGCCATTGCAACAAACCTCTTAAAGCTCCACCACCAACGTATACATGATGACCGGTTTTTTTTTGCCATTGCCAGAGAGCTTGTAATTCAGGAATTTTACCAGCAGAATGTTTCACAAGATTTGTCCATTGATCATAAGTAATGATTTCGGAAATATTTTTACCTAAAGCCAGAGGCGATGAAAATAATAAGAAAACAATTACGGAAATAAATAGTAATTTCCGATAAGAATATTCAAGAATAGATCTATCATTTAGTCGAATCATATAATTTATTCGGTTAAAAAGTTGTGAGTCATGAGATTAACAAATTATTTAAGATGTAGGAAATTAGTGCCGATTTTTGTTATAGTGATGATTTTAAGTATTATTTCGAGGAATGAATTTTGATAAAGATTTGATCGAAGTATTATTAATCGTTTATTGAATTAGTGAAAAACACAAACTTCAATTTAATCGCCGTTCCGTCTTTTAACACAGATATCAGTTTGATTAGCAGTCCAATGGAAACATTGTTTTCCTCGAAGTTGGCAATTTGATTGATGCGACTTCTGGATGTCCCAATAAGTTTTGCAATTTGTTCGTGGGTGAGCTTGGATGCCTTGATAAGCTTCGAACTTTTGGAATAAAGTTTGGCCTTAAGATCCATCATATAAGCATCAACTTCTGTTAGATTTTAATCCTCGGCGAGTTTTTTAGCTTCTTTTCTTATTTTCATTGCGAGGTTCTCATTGTTGGTTATTAATAGTGAGTATTTGATCTAGGCAACTAACTTGGTGATTTTTACCTCTAATTTCAAGTTTTCCTGCCTAATATAATCTTGAAAAAGTATTTGAATAAAAAATGCTTCAGAGTCTTTTAGTATTTTTGAAAATTTAACGGCACTTTCAATATCGGGAAGGCGTCGGCCCTTTTCAAAATCGTTTAATCGTTGGGGAGATATTTTAAGACGTTTAGAAAAATCTCTTTGTGAAAGACCTTCGATTTCACGAATGTTTTTCAGAAGCTCTCCAAAAGTGGCCGGGCCAAAATCATTTTCTAAATCTTTTGTTCCATATTTGGTTTTAGTACTCATGTTTATTCACCTCAATTACTTCGATAATTACTATATCAATGTTATCTCTAATTTCATAAATAGCACGATATGCCTCATCCAAACGGATAGAGCGTTGACCGGTCCGATCTCCATGAAGTGGTTCATCGTGAAATCCCTTAATCTTTCTGGTTTCAAGTAATCCAATCATTTCAATACGAAGTGCCCAGAATTGGAGTTTCTTTACAATTGGCAAAGGAAGATGTCTTTTAAAAAGGTGCCTTACTTTGCCGAGTTCAACACGATATTTTTTCATCAAAATAACTCCCGTAAATAAAATACCCCAAATTGGAGTATTTTGCAAGCATAAAATTTATACACAGAATCCAGTCCGACTAATCCGACTAAATTCATGAAATATCATTAAATCAAGTGAAATAAGGTGAAACAGATGAAGTCTGAAAAGGCCAGTGTTTATCGGCATGTGAGCGTTTTTGTTAATCTTTTAAAATCAAAAGGGCCAAATCGGGTAATTCGGGCATGGGCTTTAACCTTTTGATTTTATTTGTAGTTTACAACAAAAAAAAGTCAAATGCCAGCCAATGCCAGCGCATGCCAGCCGTTTTTTAAAGATTCGCACCTTTTTTAAAGTTTTTCAGTGAAATGACATTATCAAAACTGGTATCATTGTTTTGACATTCAAAAACATTTTTACGCAGGTGATCCATGATCATTTGTGAAAAATGTTTCTGATCATCTTCGTTACATTTAGAATAATGATCGGCCAGTTTTAAATCTTTATGGCCTGTCATCGCCATAACTGCATCCAGTCCACCACCCACTTGTCTAGCAAGTTTGGCCATACCATGTCTTAGAATATGGGTTCCAGAATATGGAATTCCACTTTTTCTTTGAGCTTCACGGTAATTAAGTTGAACAGTGCCGTAGTTGATTGGTTTACTCTCAACGTGAAAAACAAAATCATTGCCAGGCAGTCTAAATGCTTCTCTTCTTTTTAAAATTTCCATAATCTCATCTGTGATAAAAACAGGTCTTGATTCTTTGTTTTTGGGAAAAGGTTTTAACTCAAGAAATGTTTTGTTTTCACTGTGAAATATACAGGAATGCTTAATTAACATGCGGCGATTCTTGATATCTATGTTGCCCCACTGAATCCCGCAAATTTCGCCGATCCTACCGGCACAATAAAATTGCATCATGGCAAGGTCACGATAAAGCGGAGGAAGATAATCAAAGAATAAAAATGCACTTTGCGGATCAATTTGTTTTTTCTTGTCCGATACAGGTTTTATAAAACCAAGCTTACGGTGTTTAGTTTTTACTGGACAGGTGAGTGTTAGAGCTTCTTTTTCAAATGTTTCACTTGATTTGTACCAGTTGAAAATTGTTACAAATAGATTAAGCTCATTGTTAAGATTACATCTTCCCGAAAGACCTCGGCCTAAACTTTGGTATTCATCTGCTTTAAAATGTTCAACCTGGCCATTGACCCATGTGGTGATTCTTGAGGGAGTTATTTGATCCATAGGGATCAACTCCAAATCTTTAAGAAGTTGATAACGGCGTTGCCAAATATCTTTAGTACTTGTGGCAAGAGTAGGGAAGTGCTGCAGTTGCATAACCTCCCAAACTTCTTTGAGTGTAGAACATGTCGAAGTTTTTTCAATTGTTTCTAAAGATAAAATAATTGAAGTCTCATCAAATTTTTTTCTCCATTGTTTTGCTTCAAAAATAGTGGAGAAAGTTTCTTGAAGTTGCTTACCGTTGCTTTTTTTCATAGCAATGTAATTTTTAGAATTGTGGTGTTTGTAGATGCCCTTCGCACCTTTTACTTTTGTATAACCTTTCTTGCTCATAGTTCTCCTTTAAGCCATTTAAGGACTTCACTAGGAATGAACCAGAGCCTTCCACGTTTTTTTCTGTATGGTATGTCGCCTGCTGCTACTAGGTTATAGATTGTTCCTTTAGCATAATTACAAAAGCGAGATACCTCATCAATTCCCCATATTAAATTGTTAAAGAGCGTAAGCGAACCAGTAGGTTCTTGTTGGTCACTATACTGTGTAGATTTAATTTTGTAATCAGTTTTTGTATTGTTTTCAGACAAGCATTCCTCCCCGTTAAAATATTTTATTAAATCAGTTCAACAATATTTAATTTCTTGACCAAAAATTCTCCATGGGTAATATCCCCACTCGTTTTAGCTTTAAGCTCATTAAAAAACCGCTCGACCTTCTCCATTTTAGTCATACTCGCCTTTTGAATTTTCTCCATGTCTTTGGAACTAATTTTGGTAATTCCCCAAAACGCTAGGTCTTTAAACGTAATTTTTCTGCCGTACTCTTTATTATTTGCCTTCTCAAGCAAATCAAACACCTTCCTAAGAACTTCCAAATCTCTTCCCAGATCAACTCTAAATCTGGTCTGCTCCTTGTTTATTTTGAACACTACTTTATTATTTTTTGACTTTCTTCCTTTCCTTTTTTCTGCTCTCACTTCCTTAACCACATTACCAATCAAACTATTTTTATCATCCTTACCAATCATTTGTTCACTCCTTACTTACTTAATTTTTTCAACTCGCCCCTGCTATTTTCTTATACCTTCGGCCATTATCCGCGTCTTTTTGACTATACCCATCACACTGGTGGGAGGGGGATAGTCAAAAAACGCGATCAAATAAAGGCCCGAACTTAAAGACAAATTCAAGCAGGGGCAAGTTTCGTATTCTCCAGTTTTCTCCACGTGTTCTCCATTTCAAAAAAACATTTAACCAAAAATACTTTCAAAATTTCTACGCTTCCCTTTAAAAAAACAATGTGCTGATTTTAAATTATTAAGTGGCCATACTTCCCCTCCTGTAATCATTTTTTTAACTTTTCTGATTTTATACAAGGCAAGCCACATGCCAGTTTTGATTTTTGACAAAATTGATAGATAACTATTTGAAAATTTTAAAATTAATAATTTTTTAAAGACATTTTTAATTATGGATTACCATAGGGAATTTTCTCAAAAATGAGACTCCAGTCTCAAAAATGAGAAAATAGTCTCATTTTTGAGACTTTGATAAGGCCTCTTGACCTTGTCAAATGGATATGATCATTGCAATTATTTTTATATCTAAGATAAAATATTCAGTGCATTTCAAGTTAAACCTAATATCTCATAAACTAATTTCAAGGTGGACACTCGAAGAGGAAATTATTTCCGAATTAAACAATTTAATTAGTCTAATATCATGAAAATGTACAAAAAATCCGTTAAAAAACTATGATGCGGACACCATTACTGACTTCTTTTTTGTATTTTTTTTTTATAGTTGCATCACCAATATCAGTTTGGTCATTGCCAACAAGTGATCATGATTTAAGGCAAGCAATTAGTCAAACCGCTGAAATTCTCGCAACACAAAATTCTAATATAGTTCTTGAATTTAATTCAATTGAAAATTGTTGGCTATTTCGTCGTGGATCAATTCGCATAAAAATTCCAGAAAATATTGCATATAAATTGGGACAACCCCTTGCTAAAAAAGGTATTAATAAAATCCTTATTAGCTTGCATGACACAGAATCAAAAACACTTGCTTTGAAATTAAAAAAAGCATTGTTCCAAATAATCATAGAAAAAAACGCCGATGTAAATGCCATTCTTATGGCGAATGATATTAAGTCATTTTCTCGCTTTAAATCGGTTGTATTGATTCCCGCATATGGTGATGCCGAGGGGCGCCCTCTTAATAAAGCGCTAATTGAACCTGCAAAAGGTGTTGAGTCGCTTGCTCAACAAATGAATAGAACAATACCGGACATTGATGCTCGTGTATATAATCCCAATCTTACGTCAATAAATGAGATGATAGATTTTTTAAAACACGAAAAACCAGACTTAATTGGAATGAATGTATTTGAAACTGTTTTAGAGAGATCTACTGAAATTACTGGTCGCCTCCATCTTGAGTTGCCAGAAAGCACATTAATTTGGGGCGGACCAACAATATCACATGCACCTTTTGCCAATATTCTTGAAAGTCTTCCAATTCATGGAATCTCTACAGATAACGGTCAATCGTTGATCAAAATTGCTAAACAACTACAGCCATCAAACCCCGAGGTTAATCAAGCAATACTAGATAAAACAGACGGTATTATTACTTCTACTTCAATTACATCTTTAAAACCTATCACTGAAACACCAGGAGATAAAAGTTCATTGGCTAAAGTTCAACTTACGGATATTCCTTATGATGAACCAGATGTGACCCACAGAACATCATATCATCTTCCTAGTGAGTCAAATGGACCAATTCCGCATGGAAAAGTTGGAAATACTCCTCTGTTTATCAACGAAGATTTGTTGGGAAATTTTTGTGCAGGAACTTGTGTATTTTGTTCTCTTTGTTTAAATACAAAAAAACACAAATCCCCTGAAGATGTTTTTAATGCCATTAAAGAACAATTTCGACCTGGGTATCATGATTCAATATTTTTTGGTGCACCTGATTTTTTTCATGACGAAAAATTTGTTAAGGATCTTACTGAACTCATAAAAAACGATTCTCTATTAAGAGAAGTTCCCAAGAGGGCTACTGGACGAGTAACAATATCTGATTACGAAATATTGAAAAAAATGTCTGAAGCTGGTTTTGAAACCGTTTCTTTTGGGATCGAGAGTTTTCATGATCCAAGCCTTAAAGCGATGGGAAAAAGAACATCAGTCGCATTAAATCTTGCAACCATTGAAAAAACTTTTGAAGCAGGAATGTATCCGACAATTTATCATATTCTGTTGCCTTTAGAAGCAACTGTAGAATCGTCCGTTAGAGATATTGAATTAATTACCAAAATGATAAAAAAGGGGGCTGCTGTTGTAACCGTACCATACTTAAATGTTTTTTGGGGAACACCATTAAGTCATCATAAATCTGTTGAAACAGTGGTATATTCCTTTCCCGGAATGAAAAAGCCTCTTGAAGTTGCGAAACATGTTTCCTATGCTGATCCTCAATTGGTACCAATCCGTGAAAAAATGTTGAGAATTCTGGACAAATCTTTGAATGATCCCAAATACCCTGCCTACGCAAAAAACTCATTAAGTACTTACGGACTTTTAACCTATCGATCTTTTCTAGAAGCAGTTAGCGAATTACATCCTGACTATTTTCAAGATAATATACGACGAATACTAGAAGTAGATGAGGCAATTTATTCTGTTTTAAAACAGGAAGCTACTACGACACCTTCAATTAAATACCCAGAGCTTGATATGCTCGAAAAAGAAATCAAAATAAGACGAACATTATTATTGAATAGTTGTTTGAAGAAAGTGTTGCATAAACTGATCGATACAGCTAATAAATTAAAGACTTAAATATTTTTTTAAAAAAATGTTTAGTCGGTGATTTATTTACTCTTAAGCAACTTCATCAATTAAAACCTCTCCTTCAAGTCCCGCTTTTTCTAGTTGATCTTGAAGAGCGTATTTGGCAAATGTTCTAGGTGGCATGCCAAGCGAGTGGGCGAACGAGACAGCCCTCTCAACGCTTACATGCTTTCTTCCTTTTTCAATATTACAAAGGCCTTGCTTGGATATGTTAAGTTTTTTTGCCATTTCTACTTGAGAAATTTCCTGTGCCTTTCGGTATGAGAAAAGCATTTCTCCAAAACTGATATTACCGGTAATTGCTCGGATAGCTTTTTTTGCTTTTAAAATATGTTTTGTTCTCATTTGATTTAAGCAACCGTAACCTTAATGCTTGGATTCAACTTTTCTACCAGCGATAACAGGCGATCAACGGTAAAAAGATCAATTTTATATTTTACAATTTCTGATAACCTTGCTGGATCAATTTCCAAAATATTTGCTAGTTCAACTTGAGTTGTTTTATGAATCTTTAAATAAATTATAATCTCCTTGCATAGGGAGAATTTTAATTTATCTACGTTGGAAGCATCCTTGGGAAGCAGTCTTACGGGTTCGGCATTTTCAAGTTTTTTTCTCATTTGATCTAATTCTTTTTTATTTGGAAAACTCATTATTTACTCCTGTTGTCTCTATAGGTTGTGATAATTCCTATATAAAGTTCATTTTCTTCTAGCAACCAAACTAAGCGATATTGTTTTTCATTAAGTATCAGCAAGGTTGTATAATATTCGAAGGGAGGTTTAATTTCTTCTGGTAACTGGTAAACACCATCAAGTAATCGAACCAGGTCAATAATAATATCATCAGTAATATCTCTATGCTTATCGACATGCTCATCAACAATAATTCTTTTAACGGGCCTACCGTTTATGATTACCTTGTTAATAATAAATTCTTTTCTGCCCATTAAAACCTCAGTGTTGAAAATATAACACAGGTTGCAGAATTCTGCAATACGGTTGAGTCTTGTTGTAATTAGGTGATAGCTTTCATGCCAGCTAAAAATAAAAGATCGTGAAAAAAAATGAAATGGAATGAAAAGAAAAAAGACGTGAAAGACTCAGAATTCATAGCTAGTTTGTTGAAATTAAAGTGTTTTAACTAGTTACGCTAACACCCCTCGGGTAATTCGGGCATGGGCTTTGTAACCTCTCTAAATGATTAAACAATTTGTTAAGGCAAAAATCCAGTCCGACTCCAGTCCGACTGTTTTTTTAATTTTAGTCATTTGTTCCATCTTTG
>Ga0208958_1003753_pt1 | contig 11461 bp, 16 predicted proteins | sample RifOxyB1_FD_184032 | JGI IMG/M metagenome (GOLD analysis project Ga0208958, IMG submission 184032) | Soil microbial communities from Rifle, Colorado - Rifle Oxygen_injection B1 (SPAdes) | ecosystem: Environmental > Terrestrial > Deep subsurface > Rock core/Sediment | place: Rifle, Colorado...
CGCTGATGTCTCCGAGTTTTGCCGCTATTGCGAGATGCAGGCTCGCTATCAGGAGGCGATGGACTTTCTTAAGAAAAATGGCATGGTCTACGTCAAAAATAAAGAGAGTAAACTTGTTGGCAAATGGCCCCAAGTCGGCATTGCCAAAGAGTACGGCGGCCTGGCGCGCCAAATCGCGGCGAAGTTTGGCATGACGCCGAGCGATCGCACGGGATTAAAGGGCGTAAAGCCGGAAGGCAAAAGCGCATTTGAGGAATTTTTGTCGAGGAAAAAATGATGAATAAATTAAAATTTCATCCAGCAGCCGACTCCTTCCCCCTTATGGATGGCAAGCGGTTCATGGAATTATGCGAAGATATCAAAGAACATAATCAGCGAGAGCCTATAACCATCCAGGATGGCATGATCCTGGATGGTCGCAACCGCTACAACGCCTGTATTGCGTTGGGAATAGAGCCAATAACCAAGTCATTTGCTGGCGATCCGTGGGCGTATGTTTGGAGCCTGAACGGAGAGCGGCGCGACCTGGTGGCGGAGCAACGTTATCTCATCTGGAAGTTCTGTAATGAGAATAGCGAAGCGTGGCAAGCGGAACGCGAGCGCATCGCGGAAGAGGCAAACCGGAAGCGGAGCGAAGCGATGCGAGGAGTCCCTTATGCGCCAAAAGGTGAAGAGCGTAAACTGGAGAAGGTAGTAGGACAGAGTGTCCTACTACCTTCTCCACCAAAGAGCGAACCCGGCAAGCAAGCCAAAGCCGCCGCGTCCCAGACGAACGCCGGGGCGGTGGCGCGGGGCGACAGGCTCGCAGCGGAGCGGCCTGACTTAGCGGAGCATGTGCGCAAAGGCGAGATGAAACCCGCCGAAGCCCATCGCGCCATGAAAAAGGACGAAGTTAAGGAGAAGGTAAAGGAACTTCCAACCGGAAAATATCGCGTTCTATATGCCGATCCGCCTTGGAGTTATAACGACAAACAGGCAGTAAAGGGAGAGTATGGCACTGGAACCGGGGCGGCTGATGGCCACTATCCAACAATGACACTGTCGGAGTTAAAGGCATTGGGAGTTAGTGGCATAGCGGCGGATGACTCGGTCTTGTTTATTTGGGCGACATGCCCATTACTTGAGGATGCGTTGAGTCTTGCATCGGCATGGGGTTTCAAATATAAGGCGCAATTTGTGTGGGATAAGATCAAGCATAACATGGGGCATTACAACTCGGTGCGCCATGAGGTATTGCTTATCTGCATTCGCGGAAGTTGCGTCCCGGACAACAATAAATTATACGATAGCGTCCAGTCGATAGAGAGAACGGAACATAGCCGGAAGCCGGAAGTGTTCCGGGAAATTATCGACGCTCTTTATTATTTGGGGCCGCGTATTGAACTGTTTGCTCGCGGCGTCCCTCCAAGAAACTGGGAGGCGTGGGGCAATGAATCTATGGGATGATCTGGATAGTTATTCCATTACTGTTATTCCTGCTTCGGTAATTGACAAAACTGAAGAGTCTCGTCATCGCTATAACAACGGGTATTACAAGGAGCAACTAGAGATTGGTCTGCAATTTCAGGATGTCGTAACTCACGAATTATACATGCGCGGCATAGTTGTTGTTGGCTACGCATCGCGCAGATATCAAATCGAACGCGGCGAAAACATGCTTGGCGCAGAGATAAAAAGAGACGGAAATTTTAGAATAACAGGAAATCTTTATTTGGAAATAGCCGAAAAAACTCACCCCGACAATCATGAATACATACCCAGTGGGGTTATGCGCGGGGACAATTCTTGGTTATTTGTTATTGGAGACGAAAAAACGATATGGATATTTTCGACCAAATGGCTCATAAAGATGATATCTAATAGTAATAACGATAGATATAAAAAAGTTAACGGGCCGACGAGTATTGGATATTTAATGCCATTATGCGAAGCGGATAAATATTGTATCCGTCGAATAGATATGTGAGTTATGTCCAATAAGACCGATGTAAACAAATATATTCGCGGCGTCCAGAGCGGAAAGATAATTGCCTGTAAGTTGGTCCGCCTGGCCGTCGAGCGTCACTTATCCGACCTGAAAAATGGCGCGAAACGCGGGCTTTATTTCGATGAAGCCGCCGCGAACCATGCTATTGATTTTTTCGATTATCTCCATCACGCCGAGGGGGAATGGATGGATAAGGTTTTTATCCTATCTCCCTGGGAGAAATTTATCCTCTGGAATCTATTTGGTTGGAAGCGCAAGGATGGAACGCGCCGCTTTCGCACGGCCTATATTGAGGTGCCGCGCAAAGCCGGTAAGTCCACTTTCGCCGCCGGGGTTATGCTCTATATGTTCATCGCCGACGGCGAAGGCGGCGCGGAGATTTACACGGTAGCCACTACGCGGGATCAAGCGAAGATAGTGTTTCTGAAAGCCCTGCGCATGGTCAAGAAGTCGCCGGAATTACAAAAGTATGTCGTCTCGCTGACGCATAATATGTGCATCCCGGACGCCAATTCATCGTTCAAACCACTGTCATCGGACGAGCATTCAGAGGAGGGCAAGAACCCGCATGGCGTTTGTATCGACGAGCTGCATAAACACAAGACGCGGGAGATGTATGACACGATGGCGACCGGCATGGGGGCGCGGGCGCAACCACTGCTATTTGTCATTACGACGGCGGGGACGGATAGGGAATCAATATGCTTTGAAGTTCATGAACGGGCGGAAGACGCCCTAAAAAACATCCATAAAAACGATTCGCTCTTCGCCTTTATTTCCACGGTTGACGCTGATGATAAATGGGATCAAGTCGCAACCTGGAAAAAGGCTAATCCGAATTTCGGAACCAACCCCAAGCTATCGTTTTTGAAAGACGAGTACACAAATTCCCGGCGTTCGCCCGCGAGCCAAAATACATTTCTTCGAAAGTATCTCAACGTATGGACGCAGCAGGTAGATCGCTGGATCGACCTTGACCTCTGGAATAGCCAGGGCGGCGAAGTAAACGAGGGGGCGCTCGTGGGAAAATCGTGTTACGCGGCGCTTGACCTATCCGCCGTTTCGGATTTAACGGCGTTCTGTCTTCTCTTCCCGCGAGAGGAAGACCCGGAAGAGTGTGATGTTTTGGTTCGCTTCTGGTGCCCAGAGGCAAGGCTGGAGGCGCGGAGCAACCGCTATCGAGACTATTATCAAGCATGGGAACGTGAGGGCGTGTTAACCGCAACGCCGGGGGATGCGATCGATTACGCCTATGTCAAGCGCACGATCTTGGAGGACTGCAAGCGGTTTCGGGTAAGGGAAATAAATGTCGATGCGAAATTCCAGGGGGCGGGGCTATCCAGCGAGTTGACGGAGGCGCTAAACGGCAAGCCAGAATTAATCGCTTTCGCATCGACATACAAAGCCTACGCCGCCGCGATGAATGAGTTTCATAGGCGGCTACTCAAGAAGAAAATCCATCACGGCGGGAACCCAATCCTTAAATGGATGGCCAATAACGTCGCCGTCCGGCAAGACGTGGACGGCAATCTCAGGCCGGATAAGGCGAATAGTCAAGGAAAAATCGATGGAATCGTAACGATTGTCATGGCGCTTGACGGGCAGATGCGCGTTCCGGTCAAGAAAAAATCAAAATATGAAACCCAGGGGCTAGCGACAACATGAACTCAATAGAAGAAAAGGAAGAAAAAAATGGTATCCTCTGCCCCTGGTGTAAATCTGAAACTGGGGTAGAGAACACAATCAGGCAAATGCGCAGGATAATACGTTATCGGCGATGCAAAAATCCTAAATGCAATAGGCGTTTTCCCACCATAGAAAAAAATACTGCTACTAATAGCAACCATTAAATAACACTCCCTATAATTTACGCGATTCCCGCTATGATCGGGTCATGTTAGATCGATTGCGGGCTTCCATCCATGCGGCAAAAATGGCCTGGCGCTCGGCGGTATTCGCGGGGCGTCCAATGACTGATTCCACGCTTGCCGACTGGTTCGGCGTTGGAACATCGACGAAGTCTGGCGTCGATGTTACCGCCTCAAGCGCTATCCAATTCTCTTTCGTTTGGGACTGCATCAACGTATTGGCGCAAGATATCGCCAAGGTGCCCCTAATCCTTTACCGGCGCGATAGAGATGCTGACAATTCCCGCTCCCATGCGAAGGATCATCCCCTCTATCAGCTCCTGAAATATCGCCCAAACTCCAAACAGACATCCTATCAATTTCGCTTACTCGCACAGGCTACTATCTTGTTGCGCGGCAATTTTTATGCTTGGATAAAATACGACGGGCGCGGGCGGCCGGAGGAATTGATCCCCTGGTCGTTTAGCCATATCCGCACGGAGCAAGACAGCTTCGCGCTCAAATACTGGTTGCGCATTAAGGGTGGGTCCGAAGTCCAGGTGCCCGCCGACGAGATTTTTCATATTCGCGGCCTCAACCTTGACTATAACGGCCTACTCGGCGTGTCCCCTATAACTGCAATGCGCGAAGCAATCGGGGAAGGCATCGCTGCCCAACGGTATGGCGCGGCGTTTTTTAAGAACCAAGCGCGCCCCAGCGCCACGCTTTCGCACCCCGGCGAACTTACCGATCAAGCCGGAAAGAATATCCGTAAATCGTGGGAAGACCTCTACCAGGGCGACAACGCCCATCGAATCGCGATCCTTGAAGAGGGCGTAACCTACACGCCGATTTCGATCACGAACGAGGACGCGCAATTCCTGGAGACGCGGAAATTCAACCGGGGGGAAATCGCGGCGATCTTTCGCATTCCGCCCTATAAGATCGGCGACTTGGAGCGGGCTACATTTTCTAACATCGAACAGCAATCAATCGAGTACGTCTATGACACTCTCATGCCCCACGCGGTAAATTGGGAGCAACAGATATGGTTTTCTCTGCTCTCCGACGCCGAAAAAGAAACCTACAAGGCGGAATTTAACTTGGATTCACTGCTGCGCGGGGATAGCGCCGCCCGCTGGGCGACTCATGCGCAATCGATCCAATGGGGCGTCCGCTCCCCCAATGAAGTCCGCGAGCTCGAAAACATGAACCCGCGCGAAGGCGGCGATGAGTACTTACAGCCGTCGAATATGGTAATCTCGCCATATTACCCAAGCCAAAATGCAGGGCAAGGAAAGACCAATGGAACCGCGAAACAGTCAGAAAATGATCGAGTATCGCGATTTTGAATTACAAGAAATGCGAGCCGATAATCAGGATGGCAAGCGCCGCCTTGTGGGCTATACCGCCGTGTTCGATCAAGAGGTTGACATCGCCGGGTATTTCCGCGAGGTTTTTCGACAGGGCAGTTTTGCGAAAACATTGCAGGAATACGACCAAGTCGCTCTCTGGAATCACGACACCGGCGCGCCACTCGCCCGCAAGAGTGCGGGAACCCTGGCGCTGCGCGAAGACGAACACGGCCTGCATGTTGAAATCGAACTCAACAATACCTCATGGGCGGATGATGTTTTCGAGTCGGTCAATAGCGGCGTCGTTAAGGGGATGTCAATCGGTTTTTCTGTTTTGAAGGCCGACTGGAGCGATCTTGAGGACACAGAAAAACTACCATTAAGAGAAATAAAAGAGGCAAAATTATACGAATCTTCGCCGGTAACATTCCCGGCATATCCAACCACAGAAATTCAAGCCCGCGCGATTTTTGAAACCAGCGGGCTAACGCGCAAAGCGGATAGAACCATCACCACTTCAGAGCCGGACGGGCGGGAAGTCCACTCTGCCGATAGCGTCGAGTCTCACGAACCCGACGCCAAAGCGGAGCCGGTAGCCGCCGAATCGTGCGCCCACTCGGAAGCCGGGAACGGATCGATGATGCTGCGCGCCAGGCTTCGCCTGCTTGAAGCCGCCACTCTCCAACTGGAGGTTGAAAAATGAAAGTCCAAGAAATATTGCAAAAACGCGCCGGGCTTATTGACGGCGCTCGAAAAATTCTCGAAAAAGCCGATGCCGAAAAGCGCGATATGAATCTCGAAGAGCGAAAGGCGTGGGATGAAATGCTATCCGACGCCGAAAAACTCCAAGGCGATATCGAGGCGCGCAACCGGCAAACTAAGGCCGACAAGAGCCTCGAAAAATCGGAAGATGCGCTCATTCCCGACACGGAAGTCACGCCCGGCGGGAGTCATCGGGCCAGCAAGGAATACCGCAGCGCATTCAACGCCTACATGCGGCGCGGCATTAATGATCTGCCGATGGAGCATCGAACCGTCCTGCAGGTTGACAACGATCTTGGCGGCGGATTTATCACGGCGTCCGAGACGTTCATTAACCGCATGATAAAGACCATCGACGAGGTCATCGGCCTGCGCGCCCTGGCCACCAAGTACCCCTGCGCCTATGGCGAAACGCTCGGCTTCCCGTCTCAGGACGCTGATATTAGCGAGTTCTCCTGGGCGGCGGGCGAGTTAACGACGGCGGAAGAAGATACCGGCTTGACGTTTGGCAAGCGCGCGCTGACGCCGACGAAACTCAAAAACAAAATCATTAAGGTATCCCGCGATCTCGCCAACTCTCCCAAGATCGATATCGAGGGCTACGTATCCGGGCGCGTTTCTTTCGCCCTAGAGAAGACCCTTGAGAATGGCTATCTCACAGGATCGGGAGCCAACCAACCTCTCGGAATCTTTACCGCGTCCGACAACGGAATTGGAACCGCCCGCGACGTGAGCACGGGAAATACGGCAACCTCCCCCACATTCGACGGGCTGATCGAGGCGAAGTATTCCGTGCGCCAGCCGTACTGGCCGGGCTGCCGCTGGCTGTTTCATAATACCGCGCTCAAGCTGCTCAATAAACTCAAGGACGGCGAAGGCCAGTATATTTGGCGGGCTTCCGTGAGCGAGGGCGAGCCAGACATGCTTCTCGGCAAGCCGATTCTTGTCTCGGAGTTCGCGCCGCATACTTTCACGACCGGCCAATATGTCGGCATGTTCGGCGATTATTCTTATTACTGGTGCGCCGACGCCGTCGATATGCGGCTCCAGGTTTTGCGCGAGCTCTACGTCGCGACTAATCAACTCGGTTTGGAGTTTTCAAACTTAGCCTTCGATGGAATGCCCGTCCTGAGCGAAGCCTTCGCGCGGGTGAAACTGGGTTAAGCCCCGGAGAAAGGAGTAAACAAAATGAGCCAAATTCTCAATGATTCCAAAATCACGAAAGTGATCAACTATACCGGCGCCGGAACGACTACCATCACCGGATCCGCTATTGACATGGCGCAATTCGACGATGTGGTTTTCATGGCCTCGGTTGGAACCTTTAATGCCGTAAACAATTACATAAAAGTGCAGGGCGGGGACGTTGCCGCCGGAACCGACGCCGCCGACCTCGTTGGAACAAAAGTCGCATCGGAAGCCAATAATGGAGTAATGGCGGTTGAGGTTGTAAAACCGATTTATCGCTACCTGTTCTTGCTCGTTGTTGTCGGTACATCCTCAACGATTGGATCGTGCTATGCAATCCAGCGCGGAGCGCATGTTATGCCGGTCGACAATAATGTGTCCGGTACGATCGTTTCGGAGATTCACATTTCGCCCATTGCGGGAACCGCATAAGGAATTTCGCCGCGCCCCATTTTTCTGCCGGAGCGCCCGGTTTTCATCCTTTCCGGGCGCTCAACAGAACAATGATGGCCTCGGCCAGAAGGAGTGAAAAACATGAAAAAGTATATTGGATTCTTGGCCGTGCTGATGGTTCTCGGCGTACTTTCGTTTGTGCAGTTTGGCGCGGCGCAATACGTCACAAAAATTTACATGGACTCGAACGGCGACCGACAAGTTGTCGATAACGGAGGCGTGGTTAAGGTTCTCTCCGGCGGCGTTATCGATTTGGAGCCGGGCGGATTTATCACCTTTCAGGGCAGCCCGCTTATCGCATCGGCCACAAATATAAATTACGTCTCTGGCGTCACGCCGGGCCAATCGACTGCATCTAAAGCGCTTGTTTTATCCTCAACAATTTCCATCTCCGAAGTGACGGTCACAAACCGTTTGGAGATTCCCTCTAACCTCATTTTGTACGTTAGCGGAACGAGCGTTTCGTCTTCCGGGACCGAGCTTAATTATCTTGACGGATCGTATCCAGGATCGACGGTCGCCTCTACGGCGCAGGTCGTTTCTTCGACGAAGTCGCAAGCGGAAGTGATAACCGGAACCCTTACGATTCCCGCCAATGGACAGGCGTCCTTCGCGACTTCCGCCCTAATGATTCACGGCAACCGCGCCCTTTACGCCAAAACGAACACGATTTCCACAACGACCGCCAATACTATATCGTTTCAAGTGGATACTATCGACGCCGACGATATCGTTTTTCCGAGCCTGAAAATCACGGCATCGACGAGCTATACATACATCGTTGGCTATACGCCCCTCGCGGGCGCGGTAGATATTTTGCTTTCGTCTGCCCCGGCGTCAGGCGGGGTTACGATTTCCGTTATGGCTCTGGAGGACTAACATGAAACGCCTCGGAATTATTGGGCTTTTGTTGGCCATTGCGATTTGCGCCGCCGCTGTAGGAACCGTGACGCGGACGGAAGATGTTGCTTCGCCCGTCAAGAAAATAACATGGTATTGGACTTCCGACACAAACGGCGAAGCAATCGATATGACATCGGGATTTTACAGCGGCAAGGTTCTTGGCGTTGCGTCCATCCCGTCCAGCGCGAGCGCCCCGGCGGCCACCCACGATATTTACATTTACGACGCGGAGCGAATCGATCTCATGCGCGGGTGGGCGGCCAATATGTCATCGACAGCTACTGCTTACATCGACTGCGCGACGCAACTGGGAACAGTGGCAAACGACCGGCTCATCTTGCATGTGACCAACGCCGGGGAAATCAAAGCGGGAACAGTATCGATATGGATAAGGTGACGAAATGAAAGTGATAATGAGGCAATTAGCCGCCGATCCAAGCGGCGTATTGAAGGCCGGGCAATCCTACGATCTGCCCGATGAATACGCGAACAATCTGGTTCGGGCGGGCGCGGCCACCATCGAAGAAGTCTCCGCGCAACCCATCCCGGAAATCCCCACCGCGAGAACGCGGCAACGCGGGAAGAGTAAGATCGAAACGACGGATATGAATCCGGCGGAAGAATGGAACGAGAATAAATGACGCGAATCCTTAAGACGGCTCCCACTGTTGAGCCGTTGACTTTGGCGGAAGCGAAAGAGCAAATCCGCGTAACGTGGACTGAGGAGGATAGTCTTATTAATCTCCTTATCGCCGTGGCGCGAATGCGCATCGAAGAATATACGAACCGCGCCCTGATTACACAGACATGGTACTCGTATCTCGACGCCTTCCCCGACGACAACGCGGCTATTGAAGTCGTTCCAACGCCGCTCATTTCCGTTACGTCCATCGGCTACACGGACGAGGACGGCGCGGCGCAGACGTTGACGGAGAATACCGATTTTACGGTGGATAAACATTCGACGCCGGGGCGGATCGTTCCAATTTATGAAGGGTCGTGGCCGGTTGCGCGAGTTATCCCTAACGCCGTGACGCTGGAATTTGTGAGCGGCTACGGCGCAACGGCGGCCAGCGTTCCCGATCCAATCCGCCAAGCGATGTTGCTTTTGATCGGCCATTTATTCGAGCATAGGGAAAGCATAAATATTGGAAATATTGTCAACGTGATTCCGCAAACGGTTGAGTGGCTTTGTGCTCCTTATCGCGATTGGCGGTTCAAATGATAGCCGGGCGGCTCGATAAATTGATCGAGATTCAACAGACGCCCGTTCGCCAATCGGACGGCGGCGAACCGGCCCCGCAGTGGGAAATGCTGGCGCGAGTTTGGGCGGAATTAGTAGAGCAACGCGGCCGGGAATTTCAGGCGGCGCAACAAGTCAACGCAGAGACAACAGCGCTATTTCGAATCCGCCGCCGCGAAGACTTGGATACGAAAATGAGAATCAATTATCCCGTGGCCTCCGAAAATTACTATGACATCGTTTCCATCGTAGAATCGGACGGCCGGGCGGGATTGCTGATAAGCGCAACGGCGCAGGAGCCTAGAGAATGAGCGCCCCGGATATCAATCTCGACATGAAGTTCATCGGCGGCCCCGAGCTTATGGCCTGTTTGCGGGAAGAAGTCCCGCGAGTCGCCAAAAATGCGCTACGAACCGGCCTGTTCTGGGGGGCGAAAATAGTAGAGACGGCGGCGCGGGCGGATGCCCCGCGCTCGGAAGGCGTCCGTAGTAAAATGTCGGAAAAATACGGCCCTCTATTCAAGAAAATCAAGGCGCGGCGCGGAAAAGGAACGGCAAACACCGTCAAGGCTGGGCTGTCTTTCGGGACTGCATTTTATGGGTGGTTCTTGGAATTCGGAACCAAGCCGTCTCACGGAAAAAGATTGGCGTTTTTGCAACGCAAAGGAAGGCGTATTGGGACGGGATCAATAACGGCGCGGCCATTCATGGTTCCCGCGCTGGAGCGCAACCAAGCGGCGGTTATCGCGGAAGTCATTAAGGCGACGCGGGAAGCATTGATAAAAATCAAGGCAAAAACTAGGCAGGCGGCGCTCTGATGGCGGGATTTCTTGGCGATTATTTATGTAGGCATTTGGCGACGAACGCAGTCATTGCGGAGCGCGTAGAAGAGCGAATCTATCCAGTAATCGCCCAGCAGGGATGTAAGTTTCCAGCGATAGTTTACGTGATCCTGAACACGGAGCCGACGCAATCGCATCAAGGATTCAGCGGCCTGCACAATTTCCGTGTTCAAATTATCTCTTTCGCGGAAAAGTATAAGGATGCGCACGAGGTGGCCGACGCGGTACTGGCTTCGCTGGACGCATTCCAAGGGACTCAATGGGATGGCGCGGAAGTTGGCGCGATTACCATCGAGGAAGCAGGAATCGACGGCTATGAGGAAGCGATAAAAGTTTATGGCGTCTCCCAGGCGTACACCATTCCGGTAAATCCGGCTTGAAAGGAAATATGAAATGAAAGATCGACTCGGAATTTTTTACTTACTTACCTTGATTGTAATCGCCGGAGTGCTCGCTATTTCCGCCTACGCAACGACCGGAAACTCTATTGCAATCCAGGTGCCCATCGGCCCGTATCCCACGACGGTCGCCGCCGATGATCTTGATATCACCTGGACGGCGGCGGGCGGGGCGAATGTCATAAATTCAGTAACTTCGACGGGGCGGGAATTGCTTTTAATCCGCTCAGTCGCAAACGCCGTAGCTGATGTATCTCTCTATACGGTGGCTGATCAATACAACCGCACAAATAATATCGCAGCCTACGTGTTGGGCGTCTCTGAGACGGCGGCCTTCTGGCTTGGAAACACGGTCGGATGGCGCAATGCAACCGGAGCGATTACTATCGAGGCGTCCACAACATGTATTGAATGGGCGGTTTTGCGGATCACGAAATAACTATCTTTGATATTATGAAACGAGGTAAATTATCATGGCTGCAAG
>Ga0208958_1003755_pt1 | contig 11454 bp, 10 predicted proteins | sample RifOxyB1_FD_184032 | JGI IMG/M metagenome (GOLD analysis project Ga0208958, IMG submission 184032) | Soil microbial communities from Rifle, Colorado - Rifle Oxygen_injection B1 (SPAdes) | ecosystem: Environmental > Terrestrial > Deep subsurface > Rock core/Sediment | place: Rifle, Colorado...
ATATATGGTGAAATCAGTGGGTCAGATTACAGATCAAGTGATATCGCAATACATTAAAAACCAGGGTAGTTAATATTAGTAAAAGAAACCGAGGGTTTTAACCCTCGGAGATTCATTTTTTATTTTTTTAATCCAATAAAAAAGCCCTTGCACAAACACCAAACTTGATGTTTATACAAGGGCCTTGTTAACCAAGACGGTACCACCTTGCTTCATTTGTCTCTACATTATCAAAAAAGACAAATCTCTTTATTTCAAGCACTCAGTTTCTACTGTGACATGCTTTAGCGCTATTTACGGGCGCCCCCGGCTTGGCTTACTATAGCTTTCAGTCAAGCAACTCTCTCAAGGTAATTCGATTGGGTTTTTGCGGTTGCTTTGCAGCGTCCAGCAACTCTCTTGTGTCACAAAACCTTCTCTACTGCTCTTGAGGTCAAAGTTTTTATTCAGATGTTAAGTAATTAGAGATTGTAGCATAACCAATCACTGAAGCAACGACCAACTAAATTTTCATCACTATCAAACTGGCGTTATCCTCGGCTCCATAGGAAAACACCGCTTTCATAATGGCGTGAAAAATTTTAGTGGGGCTTTGCTTTGCTAGTCCCCTCATTAGTAGTGACAAATTTAAGGTAGGTGTTTCGTAGATACATTCGTCTATGCCATCTGTATACAATAAAATCAAATCGTCTTTTTTTAATTGTAAAGTTTGAAAAAATAACTCTTCTGCCACTGGTAGTCTATTTCTTAAATTTAAATAAGAAAAGGCGCCCAACCAAGTAGCCTGAGTTGGTATTTGCCAACTTTTTTGTCCATGATTAAAAATTGCTGCTCTACAATCACCATAACTAATAATTTTTAGTTCATTTTGGCTATTTAATTCGCAAGCAATAAAACTAGCTTCCGGTGTAAAGTCTTTTTGTGAATTCATGTTTTGTTTGCCAAATTCATCAAATAATTTTACCTCTATTTTTTCAACGAGTTTTATGGCTTCTAACCTAGATGTGGGGAAAATTAACTTTTTATTTAGCCAATATCTGGTGATTATCTTAGCGGCTTCGTTTCCCCAATGGCCATCTGCTATAAGGAGCCTGATTTTTTTTTCATTGTTGTTAATAATAAAACCCACAAAATCTTCGTTAATCTTTTTTTTCAAACCACAACTAGTGCCTAAAAATAAATTTTCACTAGGTGATAATTTTTGAATTTTACTTAATTGAGTGTTTGAAATAGTGGGTAGAAACATAATCCAATATTAACACGAAAAGTCAAAAAATTTGACAAAAGAGCAAAATCACCATAAAATCCCAGACATTATGTCTCAGAAAAAGGAAAAACCAAGTTTGTTGTTTTTTGGGCCACCTGGCGTTGGTAAGTCGACAGTGGCTAAAATAGTGGGTGATGAATATGGCTTTGCTTTTTATGAAGGTGATGATGAAATGACTGGAGAAGAAAGAAAGTTGGTGAGTAACGGCCAATGGGGTGATGCCAATCGCAGGTTCTTACTAAGCAGAATGGGTACCAGAATCGACCAATTATATGACGGATCGAATCTTGGCTTAGTAACTGCTGCTGCTATGACGAAAGAATGGATGCGGGAGTTTTTGCAGGAGCAAACTATCGTATTTTTACAATTAGTATTGGTGGTGAGTTTAGTTAGTCAAAGTGAAATGGAGAAAAAAGTGGCGGATAGACACGCGGCAGGCCACCCTATTACTGTTGAAGCATTTAGAAGATTTACTCAACAATTTGAGCCACCCAAAATCCAACATTTTAAGATTAGCAATCCTCAAGACCCTGCAAGACAATGGGAGCTAATAGAGCAAATGGATAAAATTTTAAAACAACTTAAATAATTTTTCTCAATTGGGGGGTAAATAAAAAACCCTGGCTTGTTGAAAGCCAGGGCTGGGATTGTTATTGCCCTTTAGCTATGACGGCCGCCTATTGTTTTAAGGAATGTCCTATATTTTCAATAGGGAGGATTGTGACGTAGATTGCGGGATTTGGTTTTACTAAAGAGAGTTTTTTTGAAATGTGGTATTTATAAAAAAAGGCCTTTATAAAGGCCTTTTTAAGAAATCTGCGACCCCGACCGCAGTTTATGCGAACTAGGGAGTGGTTAGAATACTTTTTATTTGGACCGTCGGCAAGAGTTCAGCTTACATTTTAGCTGGCGCTTCAATACCAAGAAGATTAAGTCCCGTCTGAATTGTTTGAGCTGTAACGGCCACAATGGCTAATCTGCTCATTTTCTTTTCATTGTTTTCCGCTTTTAACACCGGTAATTCATGATAAAAAGTATTAAATGCCTTAGCTAATTCATAAATGTGAGAAGCAACTTTAGATGGATTGTATGATTCACCCGCTGCCTTGATTACTTCTGGAAAATCAGCGACTAGTTTGATCAACGCCTTTTCAGATTTATGTTCTGGAATTATTGGCACTGATTCCAAAGAATGGAGGTTAATACCTTCAAGCAACGAAATTGCCCTTGCATAGGCATATTGGACATATGGGGCACTATTTCCTTCCATGGTAAGCATGGTGTCCCAATCAAATACGATTGATCGTCGGGGGTCTGCCATGAGATCATTCCACTTTAAAGCCCCCACAGCAACTTGACGAACCAATTGTTCTCGTTCTTGACCTGACGCTACATGTGTTCGCTGATCAACTAAGTGACGAGTACGAGTAAAAGCTTCTTTTACCACATCCTCTAACAAAACAACCCTACCTTTTCTAGTCGACATTTTTCCTTCGGGCAAACTAATCATGCCAAAATACACGTGTTTACTTTTGTCAGCAATGGGATAACCCATTCTGCGCAGGATTTCAAAAAATTGTTGGAAATAAAATTTTTGATCTTCGCCTACCACGTAAATCATGCCATCGACTTTTTCAGTCTCACTGCGCTGAATACCAGTAGCAATTTCACGAGTTAAGTAAAGAGTGGCTCCGTCTGATTTTTGTATTATAGCCACGCCGAGACCAGCATCTTCCATATCTACGACCAAAGCACCTTTGCTTTCTGTGGCAATTCCACTTTCCTTAACTTTTTGAATGGCTTCAGGTAGCGCCCCTTCGTAATAACTTTCTCCACGGGTCCAATCGAAATCTACACCTAAAACATCATACATTTGCTGAAATTCTCGCAACGACCAATCAACAATTTGTTGCCATCGAGCGCGGGCTTCGGAATCACCTTGCTCCAATTTCTTAAACCAAGCTCTACCTTCATTTTTTACCTGTTCAGCTCTAGCTTGCGCTTCTTCATTGCTTAATCCTTTGTACAAATCACTACTTGGTTCTCCTGCGTCACTAATCCGAACATACAATCTTTGTAACTCTTCAATCGGATTTTTAGCAATCGCTTTTTCATCACCCCACAGCTCAATTGCTCGCAATAAATGTCCAAATTGTGTTCCCCAGTCACCAAGGTGGTTGTCTTTAATTACCTCGAAATCCAAATGTTTGAAGATGCGAGCTAAAGAATCACCAATAATAGTAGAACGAAGATGGCCGACGCTCATGCGTTTGGCAATATTTGGTGACGACATGTCAATGACAATGCGTTGGCCAGTACCAATTTTTTCTTTTCCGTAATCAGTACCCATTTCAAAAACACTGTCTCTCACTAAATCACCAAATTTTTCATAATTAATTCTGGCATTGAGATATGGTCCAACTGCAACGTAGCTTTCAATTACGCCCTTTGGATCAACAGGCAACTGTTTTGCTAGCTCCTGAGCTATTTGTACAGGATTTTTTCGTAATTTTTTAGCAAACGGAGCGCAATGAAATCCGAAATCACCTTCAATGTCATTGGGTGAGGCCTTAATGTCAATTGTTTTGGATAAATCCTCGTCCATGCCAATTTGCTCCAAGGCCAGCCTGAATTCTTGAGCAATTTGATGAATGGGATAAGTGGTTTCTGCCATACTAATAAGTATTTCTATAGGTAAACCAAGACTTATCTCCTGGTTTTCACCTCGATTATACTCTCGTTCCGCGGAGTCTTTTGGCATAAAAACTTTCCCAAAATTATCTCATTTCTGATGTTGCGCAATGGGCTCCACCATAAAATTTAGTCAGATCATTCATTTTAAGCAATACAACGCTAGTAGCGTGTTTTCTAATGAATGATGTCACTGCTGGAGTTCCATCTCTGGTAATAAATACGGTTGTGCCTTCACTACCATCGCCACTAACCAAGACGTTGGGTGCATAATTTAGCTGCTCTTCTTGAGTCATGTCGTAAATATGGTCGGCTTGCGACTCAATCCATTCTGCATAGGTTCCGTCTTTTAAGTTTTCTGGTTTTACCTTAATAATTTCACCTCTACGTCTCATGAGAATAGAAAAATTTCTGCGCTTGGTGATTTCACCACAATGAATGATAGCTCCGGGAGCCACTTGTTGAGAGAAAGTATCTAAATGCATCTGATCTTGAGTTCCCGAATGTGGTCCTTCAACAATCGCGGGAATTAAACCAGCACCAGATTGACTGAACTCATGTTCATGTAATTTAAACCAAGCCTGCACTCCCCCCCACGAAGTTCTTTCAGCTTTGCCTATCAGAGCATACAATTGTTTACCCAACTCCATTGGCAAAATATCCCCACCCTCAATACTATTATTTTTGCCACCTTTAAGATCTAATTGGTGATATACCAAACCTAAAGCATCAAAACCCAACTTGGCAAAAGCCACCTCTTGATCTCTAATTGAGTAAAACATCCGATGAACTCCCATATGACCTCCAATTATGTGATTTGTGTCCCTCCAAAACAAAAAGTTACCAGCCGGAGGATTTTTGGGGTCAAAATTCTTAGGCTTTCCATCGATACCAATCACATTGGTAAGTGCAGCATTAATAGCTATAGCAGCCTCAAGACCCATTTGTTTAATGTCCATGTCCAAAAGTTCTTCCAATTCTTGTCTGACAAAACCCAAAGAAACAGGCATTTTGTACTTATTTAACAAGAATTCTGCTCTACACATTAGTTCATTTAAAAGGTCTTCTCTGCTGTGATAAGGGTGATTGGCTCTTTCCGCTAGAACTTGAGCAATAATTTCTCTCATGTTAAAAACTTCAATTCCTTCTCTTTCCAACTCCCCTTGCATTCTTTCGTGATCTTTTCTGGCATCGGCTACAGAAACATTGCCACTGGCATTGGCTTCAAAAAGAGAAATCTCAGGTGGTATGGTTAGACACATTAAGGCTTCCGTACCAGGAGCGCCCAACATGATAGATGTAATGGGATCTAGTGGAGAATAGTTTTCTGTTTTCATCATTGACACGAAAGATATCACTATCTATCTTTCTTGTCAATTATATCTGGCCTCGTTAACCATCTAAGTCGGCTCCGAAAACTTCAGCCAACATGCAACGAGCGCTTCCACCCCCAATTCTTTCAATTGTAGGAATTGTCACCACCAACAATTTTCCGTGCTGAGACAATTTGCCTCTTTGCTCCTTAGTGAAAGCATCATATGCAGTTTTTGACATGATTATTTTAGTTAAGCCATCTGTGCTTTTGACTTGCAAGATGTTGCCGCAAAAATCATGTAACTGATCATGAGAAATTTCAATAATTTCCTTACCAAGTTGCCGCAATCTTTGCAAAACAGTTTGTTTTTCATTTTTATCTTGGATAGCGTCTGCGCAAATAACCGCAAATCCCTCACCAATACTCATTACTACATTGGTATGATAGATAGGAACTCCATTTCTGTCTACAGAATTAAAACTCACTATTTCATAACCAGCTTGTTGACTGAATTCTTTTAAAGCAGAAGACGTAGTTCTTTCCGATAAGCTGGCAAAGCCCACTTTTTGATTTCTTTCTAAAACTAAACTGCCAGTGCCCTCTAAAATTTGCCCTTTGTTTTCAAGGGACGACAAATCAAGCGTGGTACCTTCTGTTAAAAAACCTGAGTTTTTTAATGCTTTTTGAACATTACCCAACTGACGCTCCGCTCTTCTATTTGGAGCTTTCATGGGATAAATAACTATTTGATCGGAATGAAAAGAAACCCAATTGTTGGGAAAAACAGCATCGGGAGTAATTATCCCAGAATCTTCTCTACTAGGACAAACCACTATCTGGATATTCTCACTCCTCAGTTGTTGAACCATTTGGTCAAACTCTGCCATTGCTGCCGCGGTAATTTCTTCTTCGTTTTCTGTTATTGATTTCGGCTGAAAAACATTATCAGTATTAGTTTCGGGATTGAGCCCAAACATTGAGGGAACAATCATAAGTAGCAAATCAGTTAATTGTGATACTTTGCCTTGCTCAATAATATTTTTGTTTGACATAAAAATGTGCTAGTTAATAACTTTAATATTCACAGTGTACCAATTTTCACATGTAACACAAGAATAGAAAGTGACTATTGCAATGACTTTAAATTTGGTTATAATGTTCCACAAGTATTAAATCCGCTATAGTCGAAGTCGCGCTCGATAAAACCAAGAAATTGGTGCGGAGCCTCGCAAAATCGAGGACAGGAAAGCCTGTAACAGCTTAAGACCTGTGTCACTTACAAAGAGAAACAGAGCAGATCACTAAGTTTAAACAAGTGATTGTTTAAAAAACAAGGGTGGTACCGAGTTAATAAACTCCCCTTTAGTTATCAGAAAACTGGTAATTAGAGGGGAGTTTTTTATTTATTAACAAATAACGAAAAAGGAGAAATATGAAAAAATTACGTCTAAAAGAAACTGAGCAAATGAGCAAAGCAAACCAGCTATTTGTCGAAGCTCAATTTCCGTTGATGGCTTTGGAGATATTGGCTCAACTGCCAACCGATGGAACGGAGGAGGAAAAATTAGTCACTGAATTTGCTTGTTCAGTCGATCAAGTTGTTGGTAATGAATCAGATCAACTACGATTGATCAAGGCGCTTAAAGAAATAAATCCTCACTACATCCCAAAGATCTATAGTCCTGATGTTAAAGCCAATATTTTAGCGAATGTTGTGGCGGCGATTTACGCTCCATTGATTCATGCTTTTAATTTAAGCGTTCTTAAAAATATTAAAAAAGGCACATTGTCACCAATCATAATTGCTCCCCCCAGAGATGCTATTCCTTTTGCTAATTCAATCGCCACGCTAGCAGATATAAAAAATATTCCTATTAAAATCCTTCAGCTACCAGTTACCAGAAAAGTAGCTGGCATCAGCAACTCACAGGGACAAAACGGGAAAGTTAATGAACCAGATCCATTATTATCTGAGTATCTGGCTCAAGAGCTTGGGCCGTATTTAAAGTATGGATTTACCGAGATTGAGCCTGGCATTTACTCCACAACTAGCATGGTAATTGCTGAACAAGCAAGACAGCTTGGTAGTACTAGATATGCCTCTTTGAAACTATACGGACTCGGCCCAAATTTAAGCTTTACTCACGCTTTGTTATCTGGTGGAAAAGAATGGGTGGCAGAAAAAGCGGAGTTGTCTGGGCTAGTTGAATCGAATCAAGTTGCTAACTTGATGACTTTGCTGGATTCGACTGAGGAATTTGGAATGCAAAACATGCACGCAACTGTAGAGAGATTAACTAGAACTGTAAACGGAAAAATCGTGCCAGATATTAAACCAGCGGGAGCGGAAGCATTTCTTATAGCTCAAGCAACCAATGCGGCTATTTTAGACACAGCGGCTTTTTACGCTAATGGTGACAAAGCCTTGAAAGTTACTCTTAATATTATTAGCCATTTCGATCAAGTGATTGAATTATCTCAACAAGGATTGCCGTTAAGTTTTACAGCGCCAATTCCACCGGGTAAGATTGAGGGTAAGAAAGTTCATTTCGATAGAATTAGAACAAGTGGTTTATTGCAACACCCTAAAAATTTGGTGTTGTAAAATATAAGTTGTTGATATGTCAAATAATTTTTTGTCAATTTTTCCTAGCAAAAAACCTATTATCGGTATGATTCATTTATTAGCTATGCCTGGATCCAAAAGTTATCCTGGCTATAAAAAACTACTCAATCATGCTCTAATCGAACTGAAAAATCTTGAACAAGGTGGAATTGATGGAGTATTGGTAGAAAATGATAATGACGCACCATATACACTCACTGCTAATTCGGCCACAGTGGCTATAATGACAGCTGTTACCACTGAAATAGTCAAAAAAGCCAGAGTGCCAGTTGGGGTTGAAGTGCTACTCAATGATCCCAAGGCTTCCCTAAGTATTGCTTTGGCCAGTGGAGCCCAATTCATAAGAACTGACTATTTTGTCGACAAAATGTCACGGCCCGAATATGGTGGAGAAATTAAAATCAACGCCGCAGAAGTGGTTAATTTCAGGTCACAAATAAAAGCGGATCATATTTTTATTTTGGCCGATATTCAAGTTAAACACGCCCAACTTTTGGAAAAAGGCAAAACAATTTCCAAATCTGTTCAGCAGGCTGAAACTGCTGGCGCTACTGCTGTCATTGTTACTGGTGATTTAACTGGCCACGAACCGATGGTTGGTGACCTTAAAGAAGCTATGTGGACAGTGAAAAAGATTCCTGTCCTCATTGGCAGTGGTTTTGCTAAAGAAAACGTGAAAAAGCTCCTGCCCTATGCTAATGGTGTCATTGTTGGCTCGTCAATCAAAAAAAATGGTAAGGTGGATTTGAAAAAAGTCAAAGAATTAATGAAGGAGGTGAAAAGTGCCAAGTAGTAACTTAGAAATTCTAAATGGTTTGTTAAGTAAAAGCGGAGATAACTCCATGTTTTTTGATGTTGATGAAACTCTCAAACATCCTAAAAATGAACACCAACCGAATCGATTTCATCCTAACCTACCACTGCTGCTGTTTAACCTACGTCAGTTAGGAAAAGTTGGCATTGCTACAGATCAATCTCAATTAGAATTACAAGGTTTTATCAATAAATTATCAAACTATCTAGGTCAACCAGTCACCACTGGTCCTTACATTTTAGAAGGCGGTCATATTTTGGCTAATTCTCTCTATGATCAGGCAGGTGAAATTATTACCTCACCACAAGCTTTGACAGAAATTGTTCAAATTTATGAGTTAATAAGAATAAACTATAGCTTTAATAATGGAGATGAGTGGGGAACTTTGCCTGGTGTTATCACACCAATTCAATTGCCAGACGAATCAACTCAAGCGTTGGGTTCAAAATCGATTTATGAGAAAGGACCCTCAATTGAGGATCCCACATATGCTGGTGAATATGAAGCAGTGATGGATTGGTTAACTAAAGAAGCTGAATTGGCTGGCTTACTCATTCACACTGCACTGATGGAAGCTGGCAATGGAACGCTACGGATTATCGAAAAAGGCGTTGATAAAAGTGCCGGACTCCTTTTATTACAACATCGACGTTTGATCGATCTCAGTCGAGTTATTTACACTGGTAATGGCGTCAATGATGTTGCTCCGGCTAAAGTGGTAAAAGAATATGGTGGAGTGGTGATAGCTGTAAGTAACGCTCATCAGGAATTAAAAAAACTGGCTGACATAATTACTACTCAACCTATTAGTGATGGAGTGATAGAAGTATTTAGTCAAATTGTAAAATGAAGTCAATTTTATCGCTCTGCACTAAAACCAAAAAGTTGAGTCAACAGAAAGACTGGCCTAGTTTTATTTACATAGGTGATTGCGGAGTCGACTTGGTTAATAACCATCCCACAGCTGGTGGCTGCGCTCTAAACGTTAGCTATTATCTGCACCAACTCAATCAAAAAGTTGATGTACTCACCTGGTTGGGCAATGATTCTAAGACGAATGTGCCACTCAATATTTTGCACAAAATTAAAGCTGATCCAGTCGGCATCCATCATTTACCCGGCCAGACTCCCACTCAACATATTGAAGTTCAAACTAATGGCGAAAAAAGATTTATTAAATACGAGGAAGGTGTTTTGGCTAAACCAAAATTAACGGTTCTTGATATCGCGTTTGTTAAACAGCACCAAATTTTAATTACGCTTTATTATTCACAAATCACTCATTTGTTTGAACGAGCCAGCAAAATTAATTTTGATGGTATCAAAGTCATTGATTTTATGAACACGGCTGATTTCAATTCAGATCCTGATTTTATTAAGAAATATCTCAATTGGCTTGACATCGGTGTTTTTGGTTTAGACAAACATCAAGACAAATTTATTGAAACACTAAAAATCATGGCCAAAAAATATCACAAGTTATTTATCATTACTCTGGGTGAGGAGGGTAGTAAAGTTTTTTGGGGCGATAAAGAGTTTTACCAGCCCACTCAGGCAACAAAGGTTGCAGATACCACTGGCTGTGGCGATGCGTTTTTAGCTGGTTTTTTAAGTGAATTTATCAAAAGCCAAAACATTGATCAGGCGATGCAACTTGGATCAAAAATGGCCGCCAAAACCAGCCAGTTTGTAGGAGCGATGCCAGAAAATAAATCAAATAATTGATATGCCAGAAATATTAAAACTACAAATACCAGAAGGACAGCCAAGCTCTTATATTTTAGAAATAGGAGAATTACTAAAACGGTTGGGACTGCAACCAACTGTTTATCTAAGTGAAGGAACAATAAATCACGGTTGGATAGTTAGGGATGAACAAATGGAAAATAGTCGGATTCTTGTGATTGGACCACCATTGGGAGAAGTTATACTACAAAGTGCAGAAAGTTCTGGCTACCTAGATAAAAATAAATTTGTTAAAGCTCAAGATGTAACTAAAACCCTGAAGGGCAAAGGGGTGCCTGCTATCCAATTTTTTGATTCAGGCGTAATTAGCACCAACAGCTTGACCTTCGCTTGGGGTATTGAGGCTGTTGCAGAAGGCCAACCATTGAGTAAATTTTGGAGTGGGATGACGGAAGAAAAGAAGCTTGCTGTTACGGTGCAAATTGGAAGGATAATGGGCCAATATCAGTCTATTGCTGAAGTCGAAGGATTATCAAATAAAAATAATGCGTCTGAGTGGTACCTTGAGAGACTGAATGGCTTATTAACCGACGCAATAAATCTAAAGATATTTAGTCAGCAAGAAGCAATTAACATTTTCGATATATTTAAAAAAATAATGGCTAAGGCTCAGCCGAGCAACTATATGGGATTGATCCATGGTGACCTATTCCAACCAAATGTATTCGTAAAGGAAATTGAAAATTAATGGGAAATTACTGATATTATTGATTGGGAGACAGCGACCATAGGCCATATTGGCTATGACCAAATTCTAACAGCTTGGTGGCTTTCTGGCGAGCAGGGAGGAAGTGTTGATATATTCAAAACACTTATTGAACAAAGTTCCATTAACGGCTTAGGCTTTGGTTTCGATAAAACTAAATATGAAGAAGCAATTACGATGATTGATATGTTTTGGTTGGTGAACGTGATTGACCGGTACCCCAAAAGCTAGACACTTAGTCTTTCATTTGTCACACTAAGGCTTGTGACTAGAAAGGCTAGATATGAGT
>Ga0208958_1003759_pt1 | contig 11446 bp, 13 predicted proteins | sample RifOxyB1_FD_184032 | JGI IMG/M metagenome (GOLD analysis project Ga0208958, IMG submission 184032) | Soil microbial communities from Rifle, Colorado - Rifle Oxygen_injection B1 (SPAdes) | ecosystem: Environmental > Terrestrial > Deep subsurface > Rock core/Sediment | place: Rifle, Colorado...
GAGGAGTGAGTAACGGCAGGCTCCCACTCACTCCTCACTCCTCACTCCTCTCCACTCACTCCTCGCCCTCAGGCGCCGGCCGGTCCCAGCGGCGATAGGTGGCTTCCAGCGCACTGCGCAGGCGACGGTACTGGGGACTGCCGGGCTCGGCCTGCAGGCGGCCGGCCACCGCTTTCCAGCCGCCTTCATGGTCGCGCGACCATTCGCGCACCACGGCACGGCAGGGCTGGCCCACGATCTGCGCCAGCGCGCAGGCCATGAAGATGTCGCCGGCGGTCCAGTCGGGCTGCTGCTGCATCGCTTCCACATAGGCGCGCGGCACGGCGTAGTAGCGCGTCATCTCGTCGGCGAAAGCGGCGGGATAGCGGGCCGCATACTCATTGATGTCGGCCAGATGGCGGTCGATATCCGCGTTGCCGGTGGCGGGCGCGTAGGTGCTGTCGGCCCCCTGCGCGCGCGCGGGGACGGCGGCGGACGCCAGGCCCGCCACCAGCAGGATCAACAGGGGAAGCACACGCATCACGCGGCCATTGTGCCGCAACCCGGGCATCGGCGTGAGGCGCGGCCCGGGCCACCGGCGGTGCCGCGATGGCCGCGGCACGTCGCGCTGCTGGCCTTGCATTGTCCGCCGGCCTCAGGCGCGGGCACCGTGTGCGACACCATTTCCGCCTCGAGCGCCCCGGTGACGGGGTACGGCATATGGATGCCCGGCCCGGGCACGGGCTCGATGTCCAGGGTTGAACGGCAATGCCAGGAGCACCTGTCCTGCGAGCCCCCAGGCCGCAGGCCGGGAATCCGGATCGCCGGGGGCCGCATGCGTCCCCGGCGTCGGCCGACTAGAACGGGTAGTGGCGGGGCGTCGTCTGGACGGTGATCCATCGCAGGTCGGTGAAAGCCTCGACGCCGGCCTTGCCGCCGAAGTGCCCCCAGCCACTGGCTTTCACGCCACCGAAGGGCATCTGCGCCTCATCGTGCACGGACGGACCATTGACATGGCAAATGCCCGACTCGATGCGCTGGGCCACGCGCCAACCCCGTGCCGTGTCGGCCGTGAACACGGCCGCCGCCAGCCCGAATTCGTTGTCGTTGGCGCAGGCGATGGCCGCTTCTTCATCCGGCACGCGCACGATCGCCTTGACCGGTGCGAAGGTTTCCTCGTGGTAGATGTGCATTTCCGGCGTGACCCGGTCGAGCAGGGTGGCAGGCATCAAGGTGTTTTCAGCCTTGCCGCCGCAAACGAGGACCGCGCCCTTGGCCAATGCATCGTCGATCAGCCCGTTCACGCGCTGCACGGTGGTCATGCCCACCACCGAGCCCAGCACGACCGGCCCCTTGCGCGGATCGCCCAACGGCAGCGACCGCACCTTGGCGGCGAGCTTCTCGACGAAGGCATCCGCCACCTTGGCGTCGACGATGATGCGCTCGGCCGACATGCAGACCTGCCCCGAATTGACGAAGGCGGCGAACGCCGTCCCGTCGACCGCGGCGTCCAGGTCGGCATCGTCGAGTACCAACTGCGGTGCCTTGCCGCCGAGTTCCAGCACCGAGGGCTTGAGGTGCTGCGCGCAGTAGCCGGCAATGATGCGACCGACGCGCGTGGAGCCGGTGAAGTTCACGCGTCGCACCGCCGGGTGGGCCACCATGGCCTCGACCACCACGCCCGCATCGGCGGGCGCGTTGGTGACGAAATTCACCACACCGGGAGGAAGCCCTGCTTCCTGCAACGCCTGGATGATGAGACCGTGGGTTTCCGGGCACATCTCGCTACCCTTGAGGACCACGGTATTCCCGCAGGCCAATGGCAGCGCGATAGCACGGACGCCAAGGATGACCGGCGCATTCCAGGGTGCGATGCCCAGCACGACCCCCGCCGGCTGCCGGGTGGCCATCGCCACGCTGCCCGGCGTGTTGGAAGGGATGAGTTCACCGTTGATCTGGGTGGTCATCGCCGCCGCCTCGACCAGTATGTCCGCGGCCAGATGCACATTGAAGCCCGCCCATACGCCCGAGGTGCCGGTTTCGGCCGCCATGGCCGTCGCGAACTGGTCGGCTCGCGCCTGGAGTGCATGCGCCGCCTTCAGCAGCAGCGCGCGCCTTACACCAGGCAGGGTCTGCGACCACCCGGGGAAAGCCGCAGCCGCCGCTTCGACAGCCGCGACCGCGTCTTGCGGCGTGGCCGCGGGCGCCGTGGTGGCGATGCTGCCGTCCAGGGGATTGGCGCGCGCGAATGTCGCGCCGTTGCGCGCCTGCACGGACGCTCCGTTGATCAGCATGGATATCGTGGCCATCAGTGCCTCCCGGCGTCGTGGATCTTTCTGGCCGACCCGTCCAGGTCGGAAAACATCGATTCGTGGCTGCCAACGCTGTTCCCGAGCAGGATGAAATCGCGCGGGTCGGCTTCCACGATGTACTCGACCACCGACTTGACGGCATCCGGATAGCGCACGTTGCGGCGCTCCACCGTGCCATCACGGTCGTGGCCTGCCACGCCTGGCGCAAGAACCTCACGCCCGGCGATGCGCAGCGGGCCTGCTACCGGCGCCCACAGCCCGCGTCATGCCCTGCGCCATGGATCAGTACCGATCTGTTTCGTTGACTCATCTCGGCTCTCCGCCTGTTCTCCCTGCAGACAAACCCGGGGGACGAATCCGGTCATCCCAGTTGCTTGTCGAGCCGGTCGAGCACGCGGTAGCACGGCAGGACCCGGGCCACGCTTGCATTCGGCTCGCGACCTTCGCGGATCGCCGCGAAGAATTCCCGGTCCTGCAATTCGATGCCGTTCATCGACACATCGACATGGCTGACGTCGATCTTTTCCTCCTTGCCGTTCACCAGGTCGTCATAGCGGGCGATGTACGTGCCCGTGTCGCCGATGTAGCGGAAGAAGGTGCCCAGCGGACCGTCGTTGTTGAACGAGAGGCTCAGCGTGCAGATCGCACCGTTGGCGGCCTTGAGCTGGATGCTCATGTCCATCGCGATGCCGAGTTCGGGGTGGATCGGGCCCTGCAGCGCGTTGGCCTGCACGATCGGGCTCTGCGCCTGGTAGGCGAACAGATCGACCGTGTGCGCGGCGTGGTGCCACAGCAGATGGTCGGTCCAGCTGCGTGGCTGGCCGAGCGCGTTCATGTTGGTGCGGCGGAAGAAGTAGGTCTGCACGTCCATCTGCTGGACATTGAACCCGCCGGCGACGATGCGCCGGTGCACCCACTGATGGCTGGGATTGAAGCGTCGCGTGTGGCCGCACATCGCCACCAGGCCGCTGGCCTGCGCAACCTGCACGACCTCCTCGCCATCGGCCAGCACGTCGCACAGCGGGATCTCCACCTGCACGTGCTTGCCTGCTTTCAGGCAGGCCAGCGCCTGGCTGGCGTGCATCTGCGTGGGCGTGCACAGGATGACGGCATCGACTTCGGGCAGTGCAAGGGACTCGGCCAACTCGGTGGTGACGTGGCCGATGCCGTACTGGCCGGCGACCTCGCGCGTCTTGTCCAGGTCGCGGCTGATCAGCGAGACCACCTCGACGCCGTCGATGTTGCGGATGCCGTCCAGGTGCTTGATGCCGAAGGCGCCCGCGCCGGCCAGGGCGACGCGCAGCGTGCGTGGGTTGCTCATGGGTTCTCCAGGATCAGATGGCCCACCGCCGTGTTCGACGCAGGCACGTGATAGAAGCGGTGCGCGAGTCTCGGTGCGGGACCGCCGGCGACGTCGGCCATCGCGCCACGCGCAATCAGCCACATCACCAGTTCGATGCCTTCGCTGCCGGCTTCGCGCACGTACTCGATGTGCGGCACCCGTGCCAGCGCGGCAGGCTCGGCGATCAGTCGGTCCAGGAAGCGGTTGTCCCATTCGGCGTTGATCAGTCCGGCGCGCGGCCCCTGCAACTGGTGGCTCATGCCGCCCGTGCCCCAGATCTGCACCTTCAGCGGGCGGTCGAAGCGCTCGACGGCCCGACGGATCGCCTGGCCGAGTGCGAAGCAGCGCCGGCCCGACGGCGCCGGGTACTGCACGACATTCACTGCGAACGGGATCACCGGGCACGGCCACGCCTCGGGCTGTCCGTACATCAGCGAAAGCGGCACGGTCAGCCCATGGTCGACTTCGAGCCGGTTGGCGATGGTCAGGTCGAAGTCGTCCTCGATCACGCTCTGCGCGATATGCGCGGCGAGTTCCGGATAGCCCCGGACCCTCGGTACCGGTCGCGGCCCCCAACCCTCGTCCGCGATCGGGAATTCGGCCGCCGTGCCGATCGTGAATGTCGGGATCAGGTCCAGGCTGAACGCCGTGGCGTGGTCGTTGTAGACCAGGAAGATCACGTCGGGCGCTTTCTCGGCGATCCAGCGCTTGCCGAAGTCGTAGCCGGCGAAGACCTGCTGCCAGTAAGGCTCGTGGGTCTTGCCGTGGTCGAGCGCGGCGCCGATCGCGGGAACGTGGCTGGTATAGACCGATGCGGTGATGCGGGCCATGGCTTCAGAATCCCGGTTTGGCCGCACTGCCCTGCGGCTGGTGCTGCGGTTGCGCCGAGCCGTCTTCGCCGAGATGACGGTTGCCTTCCACGCTGCGGCCGCCGCGCAGCATCATGTCGCGGTATTCCTGTTCGCTCATGCCGGTCATGCTGCCGGCCATCTGCTGGAAGCTCTTGCCGTAGGTGGCGCCGATCTTGGCGAGGAAATAGATGTTGCCGCCCTCGGCGATGCAGCGATTGAGGTCGCGGGCGAGCACGGCCTGCTTCTGCGCCTCGGTCATCGGCCATTGGTCGAGATAGGCACGCGGATCGGCGAGGAAGCGTTCGCGGTTCCCGGCCTCCATCAGCGACATGCAGAACTGGTTGAGCCAGTAGCCCTTGCGCGACTGGTCCATGTCGAAGAGCGTCGTGCCGGGGATGTCGAGGTAGGGCTTGTCGAGCGGCATCTCACTCCTCCGGCCAGTACAGGCGCATCGGGTTGTCCACCAGCAACTTGCGCCGCAGCTCGGGGGTCGGCGCGATGTGCGGAATGAAGTCGACCAGCAGGCCGTCGTCGGGCATGTGGTCCTTGAGGTTCGGATGCGGCCAGTCGGTGCCCCACAGCACGCGGTCGGGAAACGCCTCGACGATGCGCCGCGCGAACGGCACGACGTCGCGATAGGGCTGCCGTTCGCCGTCCAGTGCGCGCGGGCGGGTTTCCGACAACCGCTCCGGGCAGGTCACCTTGCACCAGACATGGGGGTGCTGGCGCATGAAGCCCACGAACAGTTCGAACTCGGGCCCGTCCACGGGCTTGCCCACGTCCGGACGCCCCATGTGGTCGACCACGACGATCGTCGGCAACGCACCGAAGAAGTCCCACAGTTCCGGCAGGTCGGCGGCCTCGAAATACACCACGACATGCCAGCCGAGCCGGGCGATGCGACCAGCGATCTCCAGCAGCTCCTCCTTCGGCGTGAAGTCGACCAGCCGCTTGACGAAATTGAAGCGCACGCCGCGCACGCCGGCCGCATGCAGCCGCTGCAGTTCGGCATCGGTGATGCTGCGCTTCACCGTCGCCACGCCGCGCGCCTTGCCGTCGGAGGCCAGGCAGGCATCGACCATGGCGCGGTTGTCGGCGCCGTGGCAGGTCGCCTGCACGATCACGTTGCGCGAGAACCCAAGATGGTCGCGCAGTGCGAACAGTTGCGCCTTGCCCGCGTCGCAGGGGGTGTACTTGCGCTCTGGCGCATAGGGGAAATCGGCGCCGGGGCCGAACACATGGCAATGCGCATCCACGGCGCCCGGCGGCAACGACAGCAGCGGCTTCGACGGACCGTCGTGCCAGTCGAGCCATCCCGGCGTCTTGGTGTAACCGCCGCCCACGGGCCTGCCCAGGGTACTCATGTTCAATCCACGTACTCCAGGCCGGCGGCGGCGAGCGAGTCGCGCATCCCGTACAGATCCAGGCCCAGCACGCCCGAAGCCAGCAGCTCGCGCTTGCGTGTTTCGTTGGCTTCACGTGCCGCGGCGGCATCGGCCGTGGCCTGGGCGAGTGCGGCCGGCACGACGACGATGCCATCGTCGTCGGCCACCACCACGTCGCCGGGATTGACCAGCGCCCCGGCGCACACCACCGGGATGTTGACCGAACCCAACGTCGCCTTGATCGTGCCCTTGGCGCTGATTGCCTTGGCGAACACCGGGAACTGCATGGCAGTAAGGTCCTTCACATCGCGCACGCCGGCATCGATCACCAGCCCCACGGCACCGCGCGCACGGAACGAGGTGGCGAGCAGGTCGCCGAAGTAGCCATCCGTGCAGTCCGCGGTAATCGCGGCGACCACCACGTCGCCGGGCCGGATCTGTTCGGCGACGACATGCATCATCCAGTTGTCGCCGGGATGCAGCAGCACGGTGACCGCGGTGCCACACAGCTGCGCACCGGCGTAGACCGGCCGCATATGGGGCTTCATCAGCCCGAGCCGGCCCATGGCTTCGTGCACGGTGGCGACACCGAACGCACCGAGTTTCGCGACGGCGGCAGCGTCGGCGCGGACGATGTTGCGCTTGACGACGCCGAGCCGGGTGTGGGTTACGGTCATGTCACTTCCCCTTCGCCTTGAGCGCGGCGTCCAGGCGCGGATACACGCGCCGCGCGTTGCCTTCGAATACCTGCTGCTTCTGCGCCGGCGTCAGCGACGACGCCTCGATGTAGCGCCTGGTATCGTCGTAATGGAAACCGGTCTCGGGGTCGATGCCGCGCACGGCGCCGATCATCTCGCTGGCGAACAGCACGTTCTCCACCGGGATCACCCGGGTCAGCAGGTCGATGCCAGGCTGGTGGTAGACGCAGGTGTCGAAGAAGATGTTCTTCAGCAGGTGCTCGCCCAGCAGCGGCTTGCCCAGCTCCTGCGCCAGGCCGCGGAAGCGGCCCCAGTGATACGGCACCGCCCCGCCGCCATGCGGGATCACGAACTTCAGCGTGGGGAAGTCCTTGAACAGGTCGGATGTCAGGCACTGCATGAATGCCGTGGTGTCGGCGTTGAGGTAGTGCGCGCCGGTCGTGTGGAAACACGGATTGCAGCTGGTGCTGACGTGGATCATCGCCGGGATGTCGTACTCGACCATCTTTTCGTAGATCGGGTACCACTGCCGGTCCGAGAGCGGGGGCGAGTCCCAGCGTCCGCCCGACGGATCGGGGTTGAGATTGATCGCGACGCATCCATACTCGCGCACGCACCTGTCGAGCTCGGGGATGCAGGTGGCCGGAGCGACGCCCGGCGACTGCGGCAGCATGGCCGCCGGGATGAAGCTGTCCGGGAACAGTCTGCTCACGCGGAAGCACAGTTCGTTGCAGATCGCGGCCCACGTGGAACTGGTCTGGAAATCGCCGATGTGGTGGGCCATGAAACTGGCGCGCGGCGAGAAGATCGTGATGTCCGAGCCGCGCTCGCGCATCTTCCGCAGCTGGTTGGCTTCGATCGACTCGCGGATGTCGTCGTCGCTTATCACCAGCTCCGCCGCTTTCGGTGCTTGCGAGGGGTCCTTCAGGCCCGCGATCTGCCTGTTCCGCCACTGCTCGAGCGCCTTCGGTGCGGTCGTGTAGTGTCCGTGGATGTCGATGACGAGGGTCGGTTTCATGCGGGCTCCATGCCGCGACGTCGCTTGGCGTCGGCGGAGGTCGGCGAGGCCATGAACGCCAGCAGCGCCTGCGCGGCTTCGCGCTGCGTGCTTGTCGCGCAGATGGCGCCGGAAAAAATGGTGGTCTTCTGGATCGCCTCGGGCAGCGGACCGATCGCATCGACTCCGCCGATGCAGACCAGCTCGCTGCGCTGCTGGAAGCCCAGTTCGATCTCTCCCTGGGCGATCAACGCACCGACGGGCACCCCCGGCGGCGCCTGCACGATGCGGGGCGCGATTTCGCCGGCAATGCCCCAGCGCTCGAACAGGTTGGCGACATGGACGCCGCTCGGCCCGGTCGAACAACCCAGCGTCCTTGCGCTGCGCACGGCATCGCGCACCGATTGCTCGCTGCCGACGTCCGGCCGCGTTGCGCCCGCGCGCACGGCGACCCAGATGTCCGATCGCATCAGGTCCACGCGGCTGCCGGCGACCACATGACCGGCGGCGTCCAGCCTGTCGATCGCGTCCGACGCCAGCCATACCACGTCGAACCGCTCCCCCGCCGCGACCCGCTTGGCCGCATCGACGCCGCCAACCGATTCGATGGCGACACGGGCGGGCCGTTTGCACTCGTACAGCGCCGCCAGTTCGGCCAGGATCTGGTTCGTCGCCATCGACGAGATGCCCGTCAGTCTTGTGGGAGCGTCCGACATGGGCTGCGGACCTACAACGGCAAGCCGACGTAGTTTTCGGCAAGCGCACGCGAGGCCGCCTCCGAACTCACCAGGTAGTCCAGCTCGGCGTATTGCAACTTGCGCCCGATTTCGCCGTATTCCGGGAAATCGTGCATCAGCGACGTGAACCACCAGGAGAAGCGCTCCGCCTTCCAGACCCGGCGCAGGCAACGTGCCGAGTAGGATTCGATGCCGGCATCGCTATGCTCGATGAAATGCTCGATCAATGCCGAAGCGAGGTACTTGACGTCGGTTGCGGCGAGGTTGAGCCCCTTGGCACCGGTGGGCGGCACGATGTGCGCGGCGTCGCCAGCCAGGAACAGCCTCCCGAAGCGCAGCGGTTCGGCGACGAAGCTGCGGAGCGGCGCGATGCTCTTCTCCAGCGATGGACCGGTGACGAGCCGCTCACGCGCCTCCCCATCGAGGCGCAGGCGCAGTTCGTCCCAGAATGCGTCGTCGGACCAGTTCTCCACCTTGTCGTCCAGCGGGCACTGCAGGTAGTAGCGGCTGCGCGTGTTGCTGCGCATCGAGCACAGCGCAAAACCGCGCGGACTGTTCGCATAGACAAGCTCGTCGGACATCGGTTGCACGTCCGCAAGCAGTCCCAGCCAGCCGAACGGGTACACCTTCTCGTATTCGCGGATGGCTTGCCTGGGCACGCTCTTCCGGCAGATTCCGTGGAACCCGTCGCAACCGGCGATGAAATCGCACTGGATCTGGTGCCGCTGGCCGCCGCTCGACCAGCTCACTACCGGATGCGGTGAATCGAAGCCCTCCACCCGCGCGTCGGCCGCCTCGTAGACGGTCGTCGCGTCACCGGCCGCACGCGCCTGCATCAGGTCGCGGGTAACCTCGGTCTGACCGTACACGACGACCTGCTTGCCGCCGGTCAGCCCCGACACATCGATGCGATGGCGCGCATTGCCGTAGAGCAGTTCGAAGCCGGCGTGCGGCAGGCCTTCGCGGTGCATGCGGTCGCCAACCCCCGCTTCGTCCAGCAGGTCCGCGGTGGTCTGCTCCAGCACGCCGGCCCGGATGCGTCCCAGCACGTAGTCGGCGCTCTGTCGTTCCAGGATGACATTGTCGATGCCGGCACGGCTCAACAACTGGCCAAGCAGCAGGCCGGATGGACCGGCGCCGATAATGGCGACCTGGGTGCGCGCGTTCTTCATCGTTCTGGGAGTGCCTGGACGGCCCGCTTTGCGAGGTTTCACGCTACCCGCAACGCGGGCGGAGGCGGTATATGCCGGCGCGGGTATTTGTGCGATATTCGCGCAACACGCGCGATATGCGCACAAAGGACATGCTGCACATGCACATAGCCAAGGTCGATCTGATCGAGGGCCTGGCCAAGGGTCTGGCGGTCCTCGAGGCCTTCGACACCGAACGCCAGCGCCTCAATTCGACGCTTACCGCGCAACGCGCCGGCATTACCCGTGCAGCGGCACGGCGCCACCTGCTGACGCTCGCGCACCTCGGCTACCTGGAATCGGCCGACGGCTGGTATTGGCTGGCGCCCAAGGTGCTGCGCTTTTCCGGCACCTATCTCGCCTCGGCGCGCGTCCCGCGCGCCGTCCAGCCGGTGCTGGATCAACTCGCCGCGCAGAAGCAGGAAGCCTTTTCCGCCGCGGTGCTGGACGGCGACGTGGCCGTGATCGTCGCCCGCAGCGGAAATGAGAGTCATGCGTCGCCCGGCGCCGGGCGACGCATGCTGGCGCACGGCCTGCACCTGGGTGCCCGACTTCCTGCCCACGCCACCTCGACCGGCCACGTCCTGCTTGCCGGACTACCGCGCCATGCGTTCGCGACCTGGCTCAAGGATCAGCAGCTGCGACGCCTTACGCCGCAGACCATCACGAATCCATCGGCCTTGCGCGCCGTCGTCAGCCAGGTGCGGAAGCAGGACTTCTGCATCGCCTACGAGGAACACGAGTCGGGCGTCGCCGCGCTCGCCGTGCCCGTACGCGACGCCCGCGGCGACGTCGTGGCCGCCATCAATGTGGTCGTGTCCCCGCAGCGCTTCGACCCAGAGGCGCTGCACCGCGCGTTCTTCCTGCCTCTGCGCGACGCAGCCAGCCAGTTGCGCAGCCTGCTCTGAGTTTGTCCAAGCCGATGGCCTGCCGCGATGGGCGGCCGATGGAAGCGGCACCGCATGGCGCAACCTCCACTTCCATCGCTTGAAGGGGCCGCTTTCTATCCAGTTGCCGCAGCCATCGCGGCCATACGCTCGATAGCCCCGACGATTCCGTGCGCGCCCTCCACTTCCACGACCCGCCCCGCGCCGTCGAAGCCCTTCAGCACTTCGTGCTCCCAGGTGGCGTGGTAGGGCATGTAAACGCCCCACCCTCCCAGTTCGACCACGGGTGCGATGTCGGACTTGAGCGAATTGCCCACCATCGCGAACCGGTCGGCCGATACCTGGAACTCCTGCAACAAGCGTCGATAGGTGGAAGCGTCCTTCTCGGACACGATCTCGATCCGCTTGAAGGCGGTCAGGCCACATTGCGCGACCTTTCGCTCTTGATGAAACAGATCGCCTTTGGTGATCAGTACGACGTGATGTTCCGCCGCCACCTGGTCCACGGCCTCGGCGATGCCCGGCAACAGTTCGACCGGATGGGCCAACAGATCCTTGCCCATGTCCACGACGGTCTGGATGTCGCGTGCCTCGATGCGCCCTTCCGTCAGATCGATGGCCGCTTCGACCATCGACAGGACCATGCCTTTCACGCCGTAGCCGAACAGGGCCAGGTTCGCTCGTTCGGTAGCGAGCAACTTGGCGCGCAGCCCGACCGCCGCCAGATCCACATAGCGCCCGATGATGGCCTCGAAATCGTCCTGCGCGCGATCGTAGAACTCCTGGCTGCGCCACAGCGTGTCATCGCCGTCGAAGCCGACCCATTGGATGCGCGCCATTCGGAATGCCTGTCGCTGGAAAGGGGCGCAGGATAACAGCCGTCCCCTCGCGGCGGGGCAAAGGAATGGCCGCCCTTGGGCGGCCATTCCTTGCTGGCGCACGAGTGCGCGCCACTGCAGCGAGGTCACCCGCCGCTGGCGGGCGGCGTGGTGGCGTCGTCGGTCGGCGGTGGCGTGGTTTCCGGCGCGTTCGGATTGGCCGGCGGCGGAAGCGTGGGATCGGTCGGGG
>Ga0208958_1003762_pt1 | contig 11439 bp, 10 predicted proteins | sample RifOxyB1_FD_184032 | JGI IMG/M metagenome (GOLD analysis project Ga0208958, IMG submission 184032) | Soil microbial communities from Rifle, Colorado - Rifle Oxygen_injection B1 (SPAdes) | ecosystem: Environmental > Terrestrial > Deep subsurface > Rock core/Sediment | place: Rifle, Colorado...
TGTCTGAAGTCATCCATATTGTAACCAGTAATCCAAGAATCAACACAGATAATGACGAAACTATTAAGAAGGCATCGTAACATATGAGTTTTTTGAAAAAACCTTCCCTCGGTAACTCTGAGGATGAATTAGATCCGATGCTGCCCTTTATGAGCTTGTTGCTGATTATTATCCCCATATTAATTGGCAATATTGCATTCTATCACTTTAAAGCCATCGAAGTTAATATCCCGGGTATCAATCAAGACAAAAATCAACCAGACCAGCTTAAAGAAGCCAGCAAGATGGACGAAAAAGTTATTTTGCAATTAAGGGTGGACAGCGACAAACTCATTTTTACCCTACTAAATGAAAACGATGGCCAGACCGTAAGTGAGGAGAATATTGCCAACAAGGAAGAAGAATTAAAAAAAATCCAAATTATGGTTTCTAAGCTGCAAGAGAAATATCATAAACTCGATACCGCCCTAGTTTCAATTGATAAAAAAATCAGATACGAAGATATTGTTAAAATATTAAATCATTTCACAGAAACCACCAGTAAGCAGAAAAAAATGACTTTGGTTATCATGCCTCAGGGAGAAGATGTATGAAATCCAAAGTGAGTTTTATCAATGCCTCTGAAAGGCCCAGCCAAAAGTTAAATATCACTTCTCTTATGGATGTTTTGACCATCATACTCATTTTCCTGTTGGTTAATTATTCAAGCGTCGAGCAAGATATGCAAGTTCCAGATTATATAAAACTTCCCAAGGTGGAAGCAAAGACGCTGGAAAGTTTGAAACAAACCTTGAAGTTGGTGGTGGGCAAGGATCGCATCAAGATTAATGACGGGAAAGAAATTCAATTTAACAACTTTGTCTCGCAACAAGCGCAAATCATGGAACGTCTGGCGGAATCCATGGCAAAAATTAAAGAGGAGAATGATGTCAATAAAACACCATCCATCCTAGCACTCCAGGCAGACAAGGATATTCCCTACGAAATTATAGACGGAGTGATCTTAAGTGCCGCGAGTGTCGGCATTACTCAGATAGAATTAATGTCACTGAAACAACCGGATTAAAAAAATGATGCAAAGGTTGATATTTTTATTTATTTTTCTGGTTTTACTTTTTGGATCGTTATCTTCCTACGCCAAAAAAAATCCGAAGCGCTATGGGGATCAACCCCAAGGACGATCAGTCAGTAGTATAGATGGACAAAAAAGGGCAATTGAAATCAGAGGACAAACCAGAACGCTTTCCATGGGTTTAGTGTTGAAAAATAAAAAAGAACAAATTGATTTTATTCAACCTCGCACGAATTATGATGAGGAAATAAAAGAAACGACTTATTAGGGGATTTGGATAGTTTTATGCAAAATCCAATATTACAAGTTAGCTATTCATATAAAAACCAGACCAGTTATCCCCCATCCATCCCCCTGTCTGATATTGATGATGAATTAACCGTTCCAGTTCGCACTACCTCTTTTAGAATCACCAAGACCAAGGAACAAAAACAGATCTTATTTCTGATTGATGATTTTGGAAAAAATTCCCAAATATTATCCCTTCATCAGCCGGTGATCTTTCAACCCGATAATGATCATAAATACCGTTTTCAGTTAACCAACGATTTTATAACTTCCGACACTAAAAGATTTTCAACATTCATCAAAGTATCTTTGATCCTTCATTTAACTGTAGCCGTTATTTTTTATTTGGTAGAATTTTTCACACCTGCCCCTTTGGTTAAAACCCCTGTTACCGTTGACTTTGAAAGAATCAAACAGCTGATGGAAAAAGTTAAGCAAAATAAAAAAATAGAAACTTTGCCAGCGAAAGAAATCGTCAAAGTCGCCCCGCCACCTGCTCAAACTCCGGTACCAGAGAAAAAAATTGTCCAGGATAAACCCAAAAAACCGGCCCTTAAAACTAATGTTTCCACTGAAAAAAAGATTGCCACCCCATCCCCCAAGCCACCGACCGGACCAGCTAAAAAATTAGTGGCGGTCAAGGGCCCTCCCAAAACAGGTGGTCAGCGAATCACTAAGGAATATACTCCTGGTGGTGGCGGTGGGCGCAAAGTGCAAAGTTCCCAGGCCAGAGCTGATGGTGCTGGCGCCGCCAAAGCTACCTACGATGCCAAAGTTAAAAGTGCCTTGTCTAGTTCGCTAGGCTTTTTATCCGATGGTCCCTCAAAATTTTCTGTCGATGCCCCCAGTATCGGATCACCCTCAACTAGATACGCTACCGGCGGAAGTGGTGGCAAGGCAGGTGCAGGCAACAATTCAAAACAGAAGAATTATCTCAATAAATTAGTCGCTAACTCTGGATCCGGTGGCACCGGTCCCATTGAAACCACTGGTGCCAGAAGCATCGCCAGCGGGAAAGTAATCTCAGATGGTGACATTCGCGGAAGTGAAGATGGCAAATCCTTAAATAGTGTTCAGGGTAAAGTCGTTTTATCCCGGCTCTATGACTATCAAGCCGACGGCCAGGTGGGGGGCGCTATCGGCAATGATCGCTCCATGAAAGTTTCTGGCAAGGGAAAAATCTCAGTATCCGACGTAGAAAGAACCTTGGCCGATAAACTCCACAAACTTCAATATTGTTACGAAAAAGCACTTTTATTCAATACCAGTTTAGTTGGAAATTTATGGGCAAAATGGATGATCGACGAGAATGGACGGGTCAGTACCGCCAGAATCACCAAATCGGAATTAAATGAACAAAAACTTCATAATTGTTTTATCAGTGAATTAAAAATGATTTCTTTTCCACGACCTAAGGGCGGGGCAGTTGAAATAGAGTATCCATTTAATTTCAAAAGTTCCTCCTTGTAATGGCAAATACTTGACATGCCCCCTGACTCCCACTAACCTATTAACAATAACAACCCTTTTTTCGATCCTTCACCAATGGCATATAAAATTCTTATTATATTATCTATAATAGTTTTTCACTCATGGAATGCTATAAATATATGTCATGGGGAAAACAATGTAGACGAGCGGGGCACATTAGACGGGGTGTATATCAAAGCTATTGAAACCTATCCCAACCCCAAACCCCAAGAGTTTAATTTTGGAGTAGGTCTTTATCCGTATAACGCTTATTATAGCGGTTTCGGCCTGGGGGCATCCTATACCTACTATTTTAACAAAACGTGGGCATGGGATATTGTCAACGGAATGAGTTTTTTTTCTTTTGACAAAGATCTGATCTCCGTTTTAGCGGAAGACTTCGGTGTGGAACCAGAACAAATTGAACGAATTGAATTTCTGGTTGGTTCAAATCTTAAATATGTTCATTCATACGGCAAACTAATCTTTTTAAAAAAATTCATCCGTTACTACCGGAGCAGTTTTATTTTTGGGATAGGACTCGCATCCACCAATGAACGCAGCTATTTTACGGGCAACTTTGGATTTGATATCAACTTTTTTGTAAACGATTCATTTTCCGTTAAATTTGAGGCTTGTGACAGCATGACCTTGAATGGTTCTAGTATTGCTTCCCCTAATTATATTGTGGTTAAAATTATTACAGGAATCAGTTATTAATTTAATTGTTAATATGAAAAAAAAAATTCTATTACTCACATTAATAATTTACAGCACTTTCCCATTGGCAGGGGTCAAGTGGGATGGTACTCTACCCCAAATTGCCCAAGATCACAAAACCTGGGAAATATTATTAAATGAACTTCTTGAAAAAGAAATGTATTATGGAGCGCTCGTCACTGCCTACCGAGGTTTGCTCTATTACGACAACCTGGCAACCAAACAAAAAGCCTATCAGACCATTGTTACTTTAATCGATCTAGGATATCCGGAAAACGTTCTTAACATGTTTGTAACAGGCGATATCGAGCCTGCGGACAATGCCGATTTTATCAACAGCTATAATTTTTACAAGGCTATCGCAAACGAATCCAAGGGCATGAAGAAATGGGCCGATGACTTTTTTTCTAACATTGATAAGGATAATTTTTACAAATATCTTTTCTACCTGGCAGTGCAAGCTTATGCGATAAATGATCATCCCAAGTCCATTACGCTACTGGAGAAAATACTCAAGTTACCACTGGAAAAAAAACATTTGCCCTTTATTAAAAAAGCCGCCAGAACTTTGGCCAGAATTTATTTTAAACAAGAAAACTATCTAAAATCCCTAGATATTTATGAAACATTTCTAACCAAGCTAAATCCCATTACCCCTTCGGACTGGCTAGAAATGGCATGGAATCTCTACTATTTAAAAAGATATCAGGAAAGCCTTGGCATTTTATACAACTTGGAATCGCAGGTAGTCACACCTCCCCACAATCTTGAAAATTATATTATTCGGGCATTGGTATATCTAGATTTATGTGCCACTGATAATGTGGAAAAGCTAATTAACAAATTTCAAAAGACGTATGATAGTGCCATTCAAGGAATTATAAATGGCAAACCCCTGCGCAACCATAAGGAATTGCTGCTCATCTATAGCAATCAAAATAAAAACTTCTACGATACTCAAAACGCTATCAATAATCTTATGACTGAGTATAACACCAAACTAAAACAACTCTCCAAGGATAACCAACCGCTGGCTTCATTTATTTATAAAAGCGAATATATGATGCTTACTAAAAAAATCAATTTTTATTTGGAAAATGTTTACAATGCTTCTGCCACCCAGTTAATTATGACCGCCGAGTCACTTAAATTTTTAAAATTTTCAGTCATGCGGGAAAAATTCAACCCTGATACGGTTTTCAACAACATCCTCTCCCAGGATTTTAAAAATTCCTTCGAGGACATCGGGAATAGAGGGTTCACCCTGATTTGGGAGCAACAAGGGGATTATTGGCGTGATGAAAGAAACAAATATTTTGGAGACATTTCAAACCAATGTGTAAAATAAATATTTTCCTATTTTTATTGCTTTATACGTTTTGCTCCATAGCATCCGAGGATAGTTTAAACTCTGAAGAATTTAGAAAAAATCTTTCTGAAATGTATAATCGCGCTAACAAGACCATCAAATTGGTCAGACAGCAAATTACCGAGAATCAGCATGCTCCCTTTCTAGCCGATCTTTACCTGCAGCTGGGAGAATTACTGGCCCAAAAGGCCAATATTGTTTATTACATAAAAATGGAATCCAACGAACAAAGCAGTGAAACCATCACCACCTCTCTTAATAACTTTAAAGAAGTCGTGAGCAATCAGAAAGAAGCCATTGCCATTTTTAATAGATTGCTGGATGAATTTCCTCATTTTGATAAAAAAGGCAAAGTATTATATTTACTTGCCACCTCGTATAAATCCATCGACGAGATCCCCGCTTTTATTTCAACCACCAAAAAACTCTTGGATGAATATGCCAAGACCAAAGAAGCCGCCAGGGCCCAACTTCTCCTAGGCCAGTATTTTTTTGAAAAAAAAATGTACAACGAAGCCGAAAAAAACCTGGAGCCTGTTTTAAAATCTGAATTTGTGCATGAAAAAAATTTGGCAAGATATCATACTGGAATCATTCATACTATATTTGAAAGAAATAAACAGGCTTTGGAATGCTTTGAAAAAATTATTACCGATGTAGAATTAAAAGACAGTCAATCCTCTTTTGAAATCTCCCTTAAGTCCAAGTCAGTCAAATCCAATTTAAAAAGAGAAGCGCTCATTGACTCTATCAAACCATTCACCAGCCTCTACCAAAAAGATGCCGATCCAGTAGGCTATTATTCCAAAATCGCCCCCACCGAAATTCTGTTTCAAGAAACTATTGAAAAACTGGCTTACCGATACATTTATTTAAAACAATTTCAATTTGCTATAAAATTACTGCGTACATTAAGCGAAAGAACAGTCAACGTGCAACAAGTGATCAATATTTATCAAGAAGTACTCTTAATGATTCCAGTAAAAGAGCGAATTGATCTTCCGGTAGAGGAAATTCAATTTTTACTGGAGAGATATAATTCCTGGATTAATTATTACAAAGTACCCCCTCAATTTACTAAACAGTCTTATGTTTTTTTTGAAAAACAAGTACGCGATCTGGGAACCAGAGCGCATGATTTTTCCAAGCAAATGTTTCACTCACTAAAACCCAGCCCCAGTAAAACGGATAAAAACAAAAATCTTCAGGAAAAAATGCAATATTATGCACAAAAATCAATTCATTATTATCATTTGTATCTAGCGTATTTTAAAGGTTCAGGAAATGCCGTAAAAATTGCTATGAATTTAGCGGACGTCTATTTTCAGCAGGAAGATTACATTAACAGCGGAGATTTTTATCTAAGAACTTATGCCGACGAATTTGGAAAAACCACCAAACAACAAAAAATTGAGTTGATTAAAAATTCGCTTTACTGCTTACAAAAGGAAAAAGATTATTCTTTCTACGAGCTTCTTCGAGGAAAAGGGCTTTTGATAGAGGTCCTCACCATCTATATTAATTCTGACACAAAACTGAAATCAGATCCCAAATTAAACTTTATTCTGGCTAAAAGTCGGTATGAACAGGGATTTTACGACATTGCCATTGAAGAACTTTATACCTTTATAAAAAAATTCAAAGACAGCAAATACGCCATGGATGCTGCCAACTTGATCTTAGATTACTTTAATACCAAAAATGATTTTCCCCAGCTAGTACAAGCATGTGAACGATTGCTAACTTTAAAATTAAATAATCGTCCCTTTAATCAAAAGGTAGCCGGAATAAAAAAACAGGCACAAATGAATCAATTACAATCCCAAGTCGAAGCCTTTGATGATTATGATTCATTTTCCCAGGGAAAAACCTACCTCAAGGCAGCCTTATCCAGTGGTGATGTCAAATTAATGAGCCTGGCATTACAAAATGCGCTTGCACAAAGTAAAAAGGAAAAAGATATCGACACCTTTTTTAAAACTGCCTCCGTGCTGGCCAATAGTGAAAAAACCCCCTCCAAACGTTTTAATATTTTGGGGTCCATGGCCCAAGAGAATGTCAGGATCACCAGATATTACGCTGCCATGGAGATCTATCAAACGCTTGCCTCCAACCAGCAAAATCAGGAGGCAAATCGAAGCAGTGCCTACACTGATTCACTGAATATTGCGACCGCCTTGCGGGATTGGGAAAAAATACATACTTTATCTGAAAGTCCATTTTGGCAAAAAGTGCCTGCTGCCACCAAGGATCGGTTAAGAAATCAACTGATTGATATTTTAGAGTCCCCCATTTCGCTTTCCGATGATATGCAAAACATGCTTACCCGCGTGGGTCTGACGGATGAAATAGTACTTGCCATGTATAAAGCTTCTAACCGCTTAAATAATAGTTATATCTCCTTGATGCAAAAGGAAGTCGGTCGTAAATGTAGCCGGCAAAAAGGATTACCCGTTTGTCACTGGAAAAAGGTGGAACAACTTGATAAGGAAGTTGAGGTTTTCGAGGAGCAATTACAAAAATCCAAACTTGATTTAAAGGCCGTCGAGTTAAATGCCACCCATTTTCAAAAAATTCTCAAAGAATTTACCCAGGCCAGTAATAGTTCTGATCCTCATTTGGAAATCCTGGTTTCCCTAAGGAGTGCTTATCTCTATAATTTACTCAGCAAGTTTCTCACCAGGGTTGCCGTGGCCAACCCACCCCTTAAAGATGTTTTGGCCAGCAAGGCCTTGGATAGTTCAAAAACAGCCGCCCAGTATCTAAGCAGATGTAAAAAAATCATTGAGGTCCAGTCCATTTTAACTCCGGCCAACAAATATTGTTTTAAAGGGCAAAACCCTTCCCTGGAAAATGCGCTAAACTACAATAATGTTAACGAATATCCCGAGTTTGAAAAAATTAATGAGGAAAATGATTATCTAAACGATCAAAAAAACTTATTTTCTTCCACTAACGGTGACGAAGCCTTGTTAAATATCGCCACCAAATACTACACCGATGGAAAAATCAATTACGCCCTGGCTGCCGCAGAATCGGGAGCCTCCATGGGAGGAAAATCAGTACCACTTTTTAATGCCATCATCGGTTGCAGTGTAGTAAACCTGGGACATCATAATGAAGCCAAGTATTATTTGAAAAATGCCAGTGACTATAAAGGTTTAAAAAGTAAATGTTTGAGTAAACTTAAATCAATGGAAAAAGATATTTTATGAGACGCCGATTTATTGTTTTTTTATTTTTATTATACACGAATTTATGCCACGCTATTTTCCTAGAGGAGTTTCCCAATTTAAAAGATTTTGTTTTTAATGAACCCACCAGCAATACTTACTTTGGTCTGGGACTTAGCCCCATATCCATCATGAACAGTAAATTATATGTCGCCGCCAATCTCTTTCAAATCCACTGGATCAATGATCGATTTGATATGGAAATTTTTTCAGCTTCCATCGGATCAACCATTAACTCTGAGGATTATTCCTCATCCAAACACTTTACTTTCCGCACCATTCCCAAATATCGAATTTTTAGTTTCGTAAGTATTGGTCCCCTTTTGGGATTTGAATTTGTCAGATTTTCAAATATCTCTGCCCGATTGTACAAAGACAGGTATGTCACCCCTTACGATGTGTTTTCCTCCAATGGCCTGATTTACGGACTGGGAATCAGTGAAACCATAGATCAGAAAAATAATCGGAAAATTAAAATTTCTCAAAACATCTACAAACAAACCTATTCCACGACCACTACCAACAATGGCTGGACCTACTTATACCAAAATCCAGAACTGGCAGTAGAAGCCAATAAAGACAAGATTTCCGCTGGAATAGTCATCATGCTGGAAATCTCTTATTTATTGTAAGTTTACTTAATCCTAAACGATGCCACGTTATCTTTATGTATGATAAATTTTAGGGGCTGGTCCTGATAAAAAGCGTTATATTCACCAACTGGCAAAGTTATCTTTTTAAAGGGAACCGGAACAAAGTAATAATTTTGATCTTTGGGCATTTCGATTTTTAAAAAAGAATTGAGAGGAAATTTCTCTCCCACACACTGTAAATATCCTTTGGGTTGCTTTAAAAAATTTGGTACGGTAATGTTCACCTTTTCATTATTATTATTAATTAATATTTTTTTTATATAGGGAGCAAACCCCTTTTTTATCACTTGCAGATAAAATTCCTGGTAAACCGGAACAGGGAGCCCCAGGTCAGAATATTCCACTATTTTTTCATTAATCTGAAGAGTGACCTCCGTGGCCTTAATATTATTCAAAATAACATAGCCTTGATACCCCCTGATTTCACCATAAATGATTTTTACAGATGGTATCTGCATAAACATGATCACTATACCTACCATTAGCAGCACAGCTACACTAACCTTGCCAATGGAAAAATGCTTATGCCTTGGCACATGTTTAGATGAATGAACTCCTAAATTTGTATTCTGTGGATGATTATGTTTATCAATGAAAATAATATTCGAGGCTTTATCCACAGATAATCTTTTAGGCAAGGCATCGGCAGCTTTTTTGGGAGGTTTTACTTCTGGCAGATTATTGAATTTTTCTCGAAAAGTACGTTTGATCTTTTTGGCTACCTGGGTGGTGATGGTGGCTAAATCTAATTTCAATGATGGTTTAGCAGCATCTTTACCCACTGGCCGGCAAGTCACCATTGAATCGGAATTAAATACAATTTCACTATTGTTTTGTATTCCACTCACCACAGATTCAACTTCTTTTTTGGATGGTTGAAGCTGCTTCCCTTTAACATTAAATCCTTTTTCTTTCTCTGGATATAATTTGGTACTGGTGGAGGTTTTTTCATTTTTAATTTCTTCCAGATAAGGACCAAAATCCATCTTCCCCACATGCAAAAGATATTTTTCTTCCTTTTCCTTCTCCTGAGAGAAAAGCTTAATTGCAAACTTTCGCAAATCAGTTGGATTAAAACCAGTAAATCTACGGTGTAAAAAATTAGTCAGATCCCGATTAACTGCATCCATATCCTGATAACGATCATTTGGATCAGTTTTTAGCATTTTTAAAACAATCTGATCTAGATCATCTGGAATATTGGGATTAATAGCCGATGGAACGGGAATATTCCCTTCCAGGATTTTTTGTAAAATAGAATATTTATGTTGATCGATGTCCATCTCAAACAATTTTCGATTACAAATTAGTTCCCACAAGACAACTCCGGTGGAATAAATATCATAGCGATGATCGAGTGGCGTTTCCATGAGATATTCCGGAGCAATATAACTTAATTTACCTTTGATCGCAGATGGATCTGATTTATCAGAATTAAATTTACTTTTGACAATTCCAAAATCAATAAGCTTGACGGCACCTGAGTAAGTTATCATGATATTTTCCGGCGAAACATCCCGATGAATAATCTTGGCCGGTTGACCTGTTAATTTATTGACAAAATTATGTGCATAATAGAGGGACTGACAGATCATTGAAATAATATAGACCGAAATTTCAAGTGGAAGTACCAAATTTCTGTTTTGCAATTTTTTCAAAAAATCGCTTAGATTTTTACCCTCTACATATTCTATGATCAAATAGAGTTGTCCGTCGGTTCTTCCATAATCAAGTACCTGGGTAATACCTGGGTGATTGAAATCAATGGTAACTTTAATTTCATCCAGAAACATATTTTCATACATCTCATTGCCAAAGTATTCCTGTTTAATCCGCTTGATAATGACCACCTTATTAGCATCATTACCAAGCATCAAGGCCAGATTAATTTTACCCATGCCACCTTGATTAAGGTCATCTAAAATTAGATAACGTCCTATGCGAGATATATTTTGATCATCAATTTCTTTCATTCAAAAATAATTTGGTTTATGATTTATACAAATTATAACTGCTTCAAGCATTTTTATCATCTAGATAAAAAAGTTTGTTTAGCACACAGATACATGAGAGATCTGGTCAAATATATTCTTATATTTCCTGCATAAATAAAAAGGGAACCCATTGGGGCTCCCTTTCTTTTTACTAATTATTAAAAAAAATATTAGTTAATACCTTGATCCAACATAGCGTTTGCGACTCTTCTAAAGCCCGCAACGTTAGCACCAAACACGTAATCGTTTGGTCTGTTAAATTCTTTAGAAGCTTCATAACATTGAGTATGAATATTCTTCATAACATTTTTGAGTGCTTCATCAACTTGAGCTCCCGACCATTTGGTGAACAAAGCATCTTGTGACATTTCAAAACCTGAACAGGCCACACCACCGGCATTGGAGGCTTTTCCTGGAGCATACATAATACCTGCTTCAGCAACTTTTTTCATAGCACCTAAAGTAAGTGGAAGGTTAGCACCTTCAACGATGTATTTAGTTCCATTTTTAATCAAGTTAGCTGCATCATTTTCATCCATTTCATTTTGGATCGCACATGGCATAGCTACGTCACATTTTACTTCCCATGGTCTCTTTCCGCGACGGAATTCAACTTTAAATTTATTGGCATAATCTGCAA
>Ga0208958_1003763_pt1 | contig 11439 bp, 8 predicted proteins | sample RifOxyB1_FD_184032 | JGI IMG/M metagenome (GOLD analysis project Ga0208958, IMG submission 184032) | Soil microbial communities from Rifle, Colorado - Rifle Oxygen_injection B1 (SPAdes) | ecosystem: Environmental > Terrestrial > Deep subsurface > Rock core/Sediment | place: Rifle, Colorado...
CGGCCGCGCATGCCTTCGGCGATATTGAAGACGAGATCGACTTGCGCGTGGTGGATCGTGGATGCGAGCTCTGGCGTTGCTTCGAGCCGGATCACCTCGTGACCGTAAGATACGATGGCGTTCGCGATCGCATCGATGGTCGATGGAGAATCGAACTCCGCTTCGGCGTCGTTGTCGGTCTCGACGCGCGGAACGTAGCGTTTCAAATTATACGTCAAACCGACGCGTAACTTGGAATGGGTCGATCGTTTTTGCGTTAACTTGTGGCTGATGTTGAACCGGTCGCAGGCACTTGCGAGCACCGCGTTCAGGACGGATTCGGTCGTTTTAAGGCCGGCTTGTCCGGCGGAGAGGTAAATCCCGGCACCCGGTTCCAGGCTGGGGAGCGCATTGACCTCAAGGAAGTAGACGCGACCATCCGGGGTCACCCTGTAGTCGATCCGTCCCAGATCGACGACGTTCAGCGCACGGAAGGCTTTCTTCGAGAACGCCACGATCGCGTCGGCGGTGTTCCGGTCGAGGTCGGCCGGGACTTTCACTTCGACGGAATCGCTCCGGAGTTGCTTCAGGTCGAAATCATAGATTTCGAATTGAACCTTCTCGGGCCGCGAGAAAACGTATTCAGCCGGACAGAGAACTCCGCCGGTCGCGGGAGAGGCTTTTTGAAGAAACGGAACGGTGATATCGCGGCCCGGGATATATTCCTCGACCACGACCCCGGAGGGATAACGCTTCAACAGGGCTTCGACTCTGGGCTTCAGGTCGGCCGGCGATTGAATGATCGAGTCCATCGTGATGCCCTTCGAGCTTCCTTCGAAGTTCGGTTTGATGAAAAGGGGGTTCGATGTCTCGATCGATCGAAGATCGTCGAGGGATGAAATGAAATAACCTTTCGGAACCGGAACACCGTGCTGGGCGACGATGGACTTCGTCAGCTGCTTGTCCAAGGTGATCGCGCAGGTGTACGCGTCCGATCCGGTAAACGGAATTCCGAGTTGATCAAAAAGACCGGGATAAAAAGCTTCGCGGAATCGCCCTTCGCGCCCTTCGGCCGTGTTGAAGACCAAATCCGGATTGAGGGCTTCGAGCCGCGCGACGGTTCGTGAGGCCGGGCCCGAGACTTCCACGAGTTCAACTTCATGACCGAGTCGGACCAGCGCGGAACGAATACTTTCGATTGTCTTCGGGGTGTCGAATTCGGCCTCTTCTTCGGTAGGTCGAAGCTGGAGATTGTGAGTGAACGCGATTCTCATGTTCAAATCATAATGTCACATCTGGGCGGGGTCCATAGGTTTCAGGCAGCCACGTTCGTGATCGTGCCGGGTGTGAGCGAGGCCGAAGATTCTGATACCGGCTCGTAATGCGAGAGGCGAAGGAGCAGCAGGGCCGCCACGCCCCTGCCGGCGAAGGAAACCCAAAAAACCAGGGCCGGGAGCATCGAAAAGCTTCCGAGTGCGCCGCCTGTCAGGGCGCCGGCGAAAGCGGCCAAATTCCAAGCGACATTTTTAGCGGCGAAGATCCTCTGGCGATACGCTGAGCCCGTGCTCTCGGTCAGGAAGGTGAATGAAAAGAGGTCGAAGCCCGTCCAGATCATACCCGCGAAGATCTGGGTCGCCAGGAGCGAGTAGAAGCTCGTGGACAAGGCCCAGCCCAGCGCGACGAGCGGCATCAACGCGGCGGATATCAAAAAGGGTTGTCGCGAGCCCATCCGGTCGGCGATTTTTCCGACCCACGGAGCCGCGAGAAATCGCGAGATGACGAAGACGGCCGTGACCAACGTGAATTGCAGGTAATTCAGGTGAAGCGTCGTCAGCAAGTAGGGCACCTGAAAAGCCGCGGATACGCTCACTGCAAAGCCCATCACTCCGAAAAAAGCCAATACCTGGCGGGAGCCGCGGTCGGCATAACAGGTTTTCACCAATTCCACCGGCCCCAGGGACCGGGCCGGCAGTTCGCATTTTCCCTCCGGTTGCAGGACGAGATGCCGCAGGGAAAGAAGTTTTGCCATGAGGCCGATGAGAAATATCACGCAGAACGCGATCTGAGTTCCGCGCCCGCCACCCAGGGCCGATTCGATGGTTTGCAGGATGGCGCCCGCCGCGACGAGCGCGAGGGAGCTCGCCGGATAGGTGCGCTGGTTTCTGACGCCGAAGCAATAACCTCGGCGGCGTGCCGGAAGAAGATCGCTGACCCACGAGTTCCAGACGGCGCCGCTTGTGCTCCCGAAAGCGACAAAAAGAAGCATGAGCCCCATAAACGCGAGTGGCCCCGCCCCGAAGAAAGTCGCGAGAATCATCGTCGCAAGGGTGACCGTCTGAAGACCGACGAAAGCGAGAACGACGCGCTTTCGGCTGCCAAAAAAGAAAATGAGTTTCTCGCTCCAAAGCTGCAACCAGCAGCCGAGCAGGCTTTGGGAGGAGAGAAGCACGCTGAGCTGTCCCGGTGATGCCGAGAGCGCTGTCGCAAACGCGGTGAAATTGCTTTCGGCCACGCCGTCACATACGGAGGCCCAGATTCCGTCTCCGATGAAATGTCTTAATCGATTCTTGACGGGGGGCCGTTGACCGCTCACGGGATACTCCGAAGTGCTGCCTTCATCATCTTTTCGGCAGATTCGGGGCAAAACCAATAGGGCCCGCCACCGAATTGCGCGCCGCGTTAAAAACGGACCACGAGCGGCTTAAGACTTTTCAATTGGCACCCGAAACGATCTCTGCTCTAATCCAGCCCTTCGCCAACAAGGAGTTCCCTTTTGCCCCTTTCATTGAATCGCCTGAACCCGAATCAACGGGAAGCCGTTCTATACGGCAATGGACCGCTTTTGGTTCTCGCCGGAGCGGGGAGCGGCAAGACGAGCACCATGACTTACCGGATTGCGCACCTGGTCGCTGAACGAAACGTTCCCGCATCGGCGATCCTCGGCCTCTCGTTCACGAATAAAGCCGCAACGGAATTAAAAGAGCGCGTCATCAGGCTGGTCAGCGAGGCGGCGGGATTCGGCGCGACCCGGAACATCACGATCAGCACGTTTCACAGCCTTTGTGTTCGCATTCTCAGGGCCCACGGAGCGAAGCTCGGGTTTCAGCGGGACTTCACGATCCTCGACCAGAGCGATCAGCAGGACACGCTCAAGCAGATCATGCGAAATATCAAAATAGATGATCGCAAATTCGACCTGAATTCGATTCTGTTCGAGATCGGCCAGGCCAAAAGCAGATTTCTTTCTCCGGACGCCGCACAGAACTTCTTCCTGGATTCGGGCCGGCTCGGCCCGGATTACGCGCTCGCGGCCGCCTCGAGCTACACTCATTACCAAAGCCAGCTCAAAGCGCAGAACGCGATGGACTTTGACGATCTCCTCTTCAATGCCGTCGCATTGCTCGAGAAACACGGAGAGGTTCGTGAGCATTACAACGAGCGATTCCGATATATTCTGGTCGACGAGTACCAGGACACCAATCCCGCGCAATTCAAGCTTCTCAGGCTCCTGACACAACGGCAGCAGAACCTGTGCGTTGTGGGTGACGATGACCAGTCTATTTACGCATGGAGAGGGGCCGACCCGACCCACATTCTCGAATTCGCGCAGCATTATCGAGGAGCGAGGACGATCACTCTTGATCAAAATTATCGAAGCACGATGACCATTCTCGAGGCGGCTAACGCGGTCATTCAAAACAACCGCAAGCGACACCCCAAGAGCCTCTGGTCGGATCGGGGCTCGGGAGAGCCCGTGAGTGAGGTGATTCTCGAGGAGGACCGCGAGGAGGGCAAGTTCGTCGCTGAAGAAATCTTTCGGCTCGCGAAAGAGAAAAACCTTCGCTGGGCGGATTTCGCGGTTCTTTATCGCTCGAACGCGCAATCGAGAATTTTCGAGGAATCGCTTCGCATGCTTCGGGTCCCGTACAAAATTGTCGGAGGTTTTTCCTTCCTCGACCGCAAAGAGGTGAAGAACATTCTGGCCTACTGGCGTTTGGTCGTGAACCCTGGAGATGACGCTTCCCTGAGACGGGTGATCAACTGGCCTGCTCGCGGAATCGGGAGAACATCCCTTGAACATCTCGGAAACGCGGCCTTCACGAAAGAAGTTCCGATTTTCGAGCTGTTGCCGGAAACCGCGCAATTAGCCCCTCGCGCCGCAGCCGGCGCAAAGGCGTTTCGTGAGCTGATTCTGGATTTACGTGAGTCACTCCAAAAAATTCCGTGTTCCTCGGCGGAGGTCGCGATTTCGGCCGTTGTCAGCTGGGCCAGGAACTCGCTTGAAAAAGTTCAGGCGCGAAAGGCCCTCGACGAGGAAACGGATGATCCGGCCGCCGCGTTGAGACAGTGGGAAAACGTTGAAGAACTGGTGCACGGCCTCGGCCAGATCCGGCCCGAAGAGATTTCTCGACCCGAAGAGATTTCTCGAAATGACGAGGAAGGTCCGGCCGACGGCCTTGCCATTCTTCGTGAATACCTGGCGCGGATGACGCTCGAAGCTCAAGACGAAGAAGAGGACGATGCAAAGGAAGATGACCTTCGTGATGAAGTAACGCTTTTGACGCTTCACGGGGCCAAGGGGCTCGAATACCCGATCGTGTTCATGGTCGGCGCGGAGGACGGGTTCCTGCCTCATCGCAGGACGATCGAGGAAGCGTCCGACCTCGGGGAAGAGCGGCGGCTTTGTTACGTCGGGATCACCCGGGCCAAAAACCACCTGATCATCACCCGCGCGAAAAATCGTATTCGTTACGGCAAAACGGTGCCACGCACGAGAAGCCGCTTCATGGATGAAATCCCGCAAAAACTCCTCATTGTACGGGACGAATCGCGTTCGCCGTCGGCTATTCTGTCAACCGACAAGGAGGCGCTCGCCGCTCACGAGGTGAGGGTCAGAAATTACCTCGAGGAGATCAAAAGCAAGCTGGGTGCCGCGGCTTCCGGTTCGAAGCGCTAACAGTTCACGGCGATCCGGCATTATGGTAATGCGGTCTTATGTCGCGACTTAAGTTTCAGCTCGAGGCCGAAGCGCCGGGATCAGGAGCCCGCGCCGCGATCTTCGCCACTGTTCACGGTGAAGTCAAAACCCCCGTTTTCATGCCCGTCGGAACACAGGCGACCGTCAAGGGCCAGCCCGTCGAGGCGCTTCGGACGGCGGGTGCGCGGGTCCTTCTCGCGAACACCTATCATCTTCTGCTCCGTCCGGGCACCGAGGTTTTCAGGCAATTCGGCGGGATTCATCGTTTCATGAACTGGGACGGACCGGTTCTGACCGACTCGGGGGGCTTTCAGATCTTTTCGCTCCCTCACGCCAGGCGAATGGATGAGGAGGGCGCGACGTTTCAAAGCTATGTGGACGGACGGACCTTTCTCCTTTCTCCCGAGGAGAGCATTCGAACCCAAATCGCGATCGGCAGCGATATCATGATGGTGCTCGATCAGTGCATCCCTTCCACCGCCGAACGGCGGGAAGCCGAGCGCGCCATGCATCTGACCCATCGCTGGGCCCTGCGAAGCCTGAACGCGAGAATGGAATCGCCGCAGGCGCTTTTTGGAATCGTCCAGGGCGCGTGCTTTCATGACCTGAGAAAAGCAAGCGCCGCCTTTCTCACGGAGCATCCGTTTGACGGCTTTGCTATCGGCGGTCTTGCCGTTGGCGAAACCCGCGAGCAGCGCGAGGAATTTACCGAAGCGACAGCAGCGCTGCTGCCACGAAACCTGCCTCGGTATTTAATGGGGGTCGGCACCCCGCTCGACATTCTCGAGGCGGTTCACCGCGGCGTCGACATGTTCGACTGTATTCTCCCGACGGCCTTGGCCCAAAGAGGCGTCGCGTTCACCTCGATCGGAAAGCTTCAGCTCCGGCGCGGCGTTTACAAGCTTTCACAGGATGCGCTCGATCCCGCTTGCGGTTGTGCGACCTGCCGGGATTATTCGAGGGCGTATCTTCATCATCTCATCAAGGCGGACGAGCTGCTCGGCTGGCAGCTGATCGCCACGCACAATCTTACGTTCTATCACAGCCTCATGGCGCAGATCCGGGAAGCCGTTCTGAACGGAGAGTTTCTCGAGCTGTATCGTTCAAAGCGCGAGTCGTTGGCGGGTTCGGACGAGGAGAATCCGGTTCAAACGCAGCGGAGGCGCAGGCGGAAGGTCCGGGCGACCCGGCTCGGTGACTATGAAGTACAGATTTCTCCCCTGGGCTACGGCAACGTCCGGCAGATCAGCTCCGGAGAGGTGATGCATTCTGTTTCGGATCCGGCCGAAGAGGCGGAGCGGCTCTATATTGAACAGTCGCGCCTGTTCGAAAAACTTCTGGTCGAAAAAGACAAACCGCTCGTCATCTGGGACGTTGGACTCGGGGCCGCTTCGAATGCGATGGCCGCAGTCCGGTGTTTTGAGGAATCGTTTTTCGGAATGCCGCGTGAGCCGCGCCCGGTCCACCTGATCAGCTTCGAGCGGGACCTGGACCCGCTCCGTCTCGCGCTCCTGCACCCGGAGCGCTTCAAGCATTTGAGGCACGGTGCTCCGCATGACGTTCTCAAGGCCGGAAGTTGGAATCATTCTTCGGGTCTCCTGAGCTGGAAGTTGCTGTCGGGAGATTTTCTGGACCTTTTCAAGACCGCGCCGGGGCCGGACCTTATCTTTTATGACCCCTTTTCCTTTAAAACTGATTCGGCGCTCTGGAGTCCTGCCGTTTTTTCGGCGATTTACAAACATTGCGAGCGCGCCGGTGCCTTGACCGAGCTCTATACCTATTCGGCTTCAACCGCGGTTCGCGCGGCTCTTCTCGCGGGGGGGTTTTTTGTGGCTCGCGGTGTGGGCACGGGGGTTAAAGAAGAAACGACCATCGCATTCACGCGAGACGAGATTGCCCAACAGCATCCCGGTCTGCTCGGAAAGGATTGGCTGGAGAAGTGGCTTCGGAGCGGAGCAAAAATTCCGGTCTCCGTAGTGCCCGAAGAGCGACCTGGGTTTGAGGCGCGCATTTTGGGTCACCGTCAATTTTCATTCGCGCTCGCGGAATAGCGCTGCTATCATCCTAAGTATGAAAAAGCTTCTATCGTTGGTTCTGTTTCTTGCTCTTCTCACTCCTCTCGCCGCGCACGCGTTCCGGGTCGCGCCGGTCGTCGGCCTCAATTCGCACGGCGCCAGCAGCCCCACGTTCGCGTTGAACAACACGGATCCGGCGCGCGGTCTTGGATTTGTCTGGGGCGGTTTGGTCGACATCGACCTGGTTGGTCCTTTTTTCATCCAGTCAGGGGCGCTGTTCGTGAATACGAAATACACGATCACGCAGACGGGATCGGAGCGCAGCTTTTCTGGAAATCAGCTGCAGGTTCCCGTTCTCTTCCGATTCTCGCCCCTGGATATTGTCTCGCTGGGGGCCGGGTTTTATTACGCCAAAACGACCGGGAAACTGGGCTGTTCCGGCTCCGGAACATTGACGTGCAGCACCCCGGAGCTGGACTACTCGGCAGCTGGTTTTAAAACGAGTGATCTCGGTCTGGCCGTCAGCCTTTCGAGCGCGTGGGGGCTTGGGCCGATTGCGCTGCTTTGGGATGCCCGGTATTTGCACGGCTTATCCAACCAGGTTGAAAACACTGCCGTCGCGGGGGCGCTGGAGTTGAAACAATCCGACTTCCAGCTCCTTTTCGGAATGCGCTTCGGGTTCTAAGCTCGAGATCTTCGATCGACCAGGTTCTCGCTGACCGTCCAGAGTCTTTTTCGAAGCTCTGAATCGTGGGCACGCTCGTCCGGCCGCTCCGGTTGGCTTCGCGTGAAATATTGTCCGGAGCTTGCGCGGATCTCTGGAGCGGTAGCAAGGAAAACTTGCGTTTTCGCCCCTTCGGTAACGGGGATTCCTCCCCCGCCGAAGCCGGCGCGGAGAAGTTTCGTCGCGACGCCCCCCGGATGCAGGCAATAGGTGCTTACCGCGGTTCCGCGAAGCCTTTCGGCAAGTTCGTACGTGAAGAGCACGTTCGCGAGTTTGGACGTACTGTAGGCGGCGTAGCCGCTGTAGCCCCGGTCAAACTGAAGATTTTCGAAATCGAGTTTCGCGCCCTGGTGCACCGTTGAGGCGACGTTGATGATCCTGGAGGGTGCGCTCCGTTTCAGAAGTTCGAGCAGAAGCAGGGTCAACAGAAACGGAGCGAGGTGATTCACGGCCAGCGTCAGCTCGTAACCTTCACGCGAAAGTTCGCGTCTGTTGCTGTAAATTCCGGCATTATTGATGAGGATCTGCAGCGTTGGAAATCTCTCGTTGATCTCGCGAGCCAGCTGTTCGACTTCGGAAAGCGATTCAAAGTCGGCCGCGACAGTCTCGAACCGAGCCGTTGCCAGCTCCGATTGCAGCGCTTCCTTGACCGAGGCGACTTTTTCGCGATTCCTCCCGTGAAGAATGACGTACGAGCCCTGCTTCGCAAGCTGCCGCGCGGTTTCCTTGCCAAGACCATCCGTCGAGCCCGTGACAAGCACCCATTTTCCTGCCGCGAAATTCACGTTCGTCTCCATTTTTAAGGAGGGTTGCAAATTCAGGACCGCCCGCAGGTCTAAAAACTTCTTCGAATCCCGAGACAAAGAAAGTCCGAGCCGCCGGTGATTCCATTGAACAGGCCATACGCTCCCGAGCGGTGATGGTCGCGAAAGAAAAACGACCATCTGGAACTTTCGTTCGCACGAAACTCGTATTCAAGGATGATGTGGTAGAGCAGCCGGTTCGTCCGGCCGATGGCCTCGACCTCAACACCCGGCTCCCCATTGGCCAGGGATAGACCGTTCGCGAAATAGAAGCTACCCGGGAAGACCTGATGCCAGGGCGGCCGCAGCCAGCGCGCGCCGATCGCGGCGCTCAGGGAAAAGAGGTTTGCCCGCTCGAGATGTTTGGTCAGGCTGGTTTCAACTTCCCACCTCAACCCCGCATCGGACGTCCCGAGAGCCCGGGTCGCTCCGACGGACAGAATCGAATACGGTTCCATCGTAGGTACTGAAAAGCGGATGATTTCGACGAGAGGGACTTTCGTCGATGGCCCGCCGTAGAAATGCAACGACCAGCCTTTTGCGACCGAATTTTCCTGAGCCAGTGCAGCCCCGATCGGAAAAAACAGTAAGAGCGCTATCGACTTCCATCTCACATCGTCATCATAATACGGTGTCATGTTTTCTTTCGATACGAATATGTCCGGAGGTAAAGTCCTTCGAAGCGCGCTCATCGCGTTTATGATCGGTCTTTTTGCCGCCTGTGGTACTTCCCGGGTGCTTGAATCTTATCCCGACCGCGAAATCGAGCGGCCCCTCACCTTACCGAAAGGGCTGTCTGTCTGGAGCCCCATCCTCGTAGCCGCCCGCAATGACAACATCACGAGCGAGGGCGGAGCCGCTGCGGTGGATACGAGTTTTTCGTTTTATCCCTGGTACTGGGAGCAAGGCTTGACGGATCGTTTTACGCTCATTTGGTTCCCGATTCCGCTCGCGGCCCGCTATTCCGTGCTGAGGCACGATCGAGGCGAGCTTGCCGTCGCTTTTAATCTGATCGGTGAGCCGTACTATCGCCGGTGGGACTTTGATTGGAGTCCGTACTTCGAGGTGCTTACGAGAAATCGCGTCGGCACGGGCACCGCTCTCGAAACGCGATTCCTCGCACAGGCTGATGTGAGACGTTCGGGAGATCCGCTTTCTGGGACTCTTTCGTGGGAGATTGGGTCGCGCTTTCAGCTGAACCGCGGGGTGGCGGTGCGGCCGTATCTCGAGCCGGGACTTGAATTCGGCTCACCGCGTGCGAGGTATCTTGGAAGCCTTCCCGCGGCGGATTCACGCAGCCCACATTTTCGACTGCCGCTTGGAGCGAAGTTGAATTGGCAGTTCGCGAATATCGGCAAAGCTTCCGGGGCGGCGAAAAACCTGGAGCTTGGCGCCGATATCCGGTGGCTTGACTGGACTTATCCGGACGCGTATCGAAGCTTTCAGTCGATTCTCAGGTTCAGCTATCTATTTTAATCGGTCGAATTTAACGCCCCTTCCGCGAAGCGGCGGCGGCAAACGGTATATTCCCTGCTTCAACGCTCTCCATGGACTTGCCGCATGAAAATGACGAGCTTGCCGGCGTAGTTTATCGCAATATTGATCAAATTCTGGAGGTCAGACGCAAATTCGAAGAGAGAAGGACGGCGCAGCAGCGCTTTGCCGACTTCGTCACGAATTTTGCTGGAAGCATGGCGTCTGTACTATTTCACGCCGTTGTTTTTGGCCTATGGATCGCGATCAACAGCGGAGCGGTCCCGATAATCAAGCCATTTGATCCGTTTCCCTTCGTCATGCTCGCGATGTTCGCGTCGGTGGAGGCGATCTTTCTTTCGACTTTCGTTTTAATCAGTCAGAACCGAATGTCGCAGATCTCTGAAAAACGGGCCGACCTTGATTTGCAGGTCAATCTCCTGTCAGAGCATGAACTCACGCGTCTGATCGGGGTCGTGGATCAAATTGCGCGTAAGTTGGGCCTGCCCAGCGCTCCAGGCGTCGACGAACTTAAAAAGGATGTTTCACCGGAACGGGTACTCGAAGAAATCGAAGAAGCCGAGGATCAGAAGAAGACGGACACTTGAGCAACTGCAAATTCAAGTTTTCACATAAATATTGAATTTTTAATACCTTATCCCGACGTGTCTGTGCGCCTCCACCATTTGACATCCCTTGTCTAGCGGGGTATTGCTGCAATGCGCAAATTCACGATTTACAAGGACACGGGCTTTTGTGAAACCGAATCACCGGATCTGGATTGTAATGATTTTTGCTCCGTTTTTTTCTGCGCAAGCAGTCCAAAACTCGGCGCAGGTGATCTATGGCGACGACAGCCGTCGCGATCTTTATCAGATTTCAGACAAAGAGATCCTGAAGCTAGCCGATTCAACTGTCGCCCTCATCAAATCCGAATGGATTACCCTTGATCCCGCGAACGTGTCGGCGCACCTGTCCACCAAAGTCCATGGCATCCAGCAGCGGCTTTGTCGCGGTGAGCGCTTCTTTGACCAAAGCGCGGCGGCTTCCTGTTCGGGAGCGCTGGTAGCTCCCAACATCATCTTGACGGCGGGCCACTGCATTGAAGACCAGCTGGACTGCGATCAGATGAGTATTGTTTTCGGTTTCGCGCTCAAACAGGAGGGGGCATCGGTTGAGACCATCCCCGCCAGTGAAATTTACCGGTGCAGGAAGATTCTTCGAACCAGCCAAGGCGAAAAAGACGACCGTCCGGATTACGCGCTGGTTCAGTTGGATCGTCCGGTTCCGAATCACGCACCCCTTGAGCTGAACTTTTCACCCATTCCGGAGGGGACTCCGCTTTTGGTGATTGGCCACCCCTCCGGCCTGCCCGCGAAGGTCGCCTCTGGGGCGCATGTACAGTCGATTACCGAAAACTATTTTCGAGCCGATCTGGACACGTTTTCCGGAAATTCCGGGAGCGCG